>Ga0326727_10005407_pt1 | contig 36568 bp, 29 predicted proteins | sample MB2enrmetagenome_FD_207643 | JGI IMG/M metagenome (GOLD analysis project Ga0326727, IMG submission 207643) | Lab enriched peat soil microbial communities from McLean, Ithaca, NY, United States - MB29MY | ecosystem: Environmental > Terrestrial > Soil > Wetlands > Peat | place: USA: New York...
TTGAACCTGTCACGCTTTTCACGTGACTTGGCCAGGAGGAACGACAGGTAAGCCACTCCCACCAAGGCATCTTTGGCAAAGTAAATGGCCATGTTGTTGCCCATGTACTTGCGAACCATGTCCTCAAACAACAGCCACGCCAGGAAGCCGTAAACCCCCTTACGCCAGTCGCCAACAATCAAGCCGGAGATGCTCAGCAAAGTGAGGCTTAAGGGAATCAAAACAACGTTCCTATAATTACCCGCCAGGATCCAGCCTCGCGTCAACCAGATCACACCGACCAGGCCCAGGTAGAAGAAAAGCGTTTTCCCCAAAGATTCATCAATTCGCATTCGAGTTTGCAACCACCATTTTTATCTCCGTGGCCGAAGAACAAAGACTTGGAGGTGTACCATGTCCCGGTCAGATTGCTCGCCTCGAGCATCTATCAATTTGGCGATAGAGGCGGAGGTGTTCGTGGACCATCCGCTCTTGGGTGAAGAGCTCCAGGGCTCGTACCCTTGCCTTGGCGCCCAGGGTTTTCACCAAGCTCGGATCATCCAGGACGCGCCGAAGACAGGAAGCGAGCCCAGCAACATCGCCGGCCGCGAACTTCAGGCCTGCGCCGTCGACCACCTCCCCCATTCCGCCGATATCGGAGGCAATGACCAGCCCGCCCCGCATCATGTGCTCCATCAAGGCCAAACCGGCAGTTTCTTCCATCAGCGTTGCCATGACCACCGCAGTAACGCCGTGAAGCTCAGCTTGGAGAGCCGGCCCCTGAAGCCAACCCGCAAAATGTACGCATCCCTGAAGTCCGAGGGAGATGACCTTATCTTCCAGAGCCGATCGTTCCGGGCCGTCTCCGACAATTTTCAGCTGGAACGAGTATCCCGCGTCGACCAGTTCCTTCGCTGATTGCAGGAGAACGGGAACCCCTTTTTCGGTCACGAGCCTTCCAACGTAGGCAAAGGCTGGAGGAGCCAGCCGGTCGCGCTCGCTGCTAGTAATGGATTGCCCAGACCCTTCATGGGGGTCAGGGATGCCATAGTAGATCACCCTTGAACGGGGAAGGCGAATTCGGTTCTCGACGTGCCGAGAGATTGGCGCATTCGTTGTAACAAGCTTCAAGGCCCAACGGCGCGGAAATGTCAGCAGCAACTGGATTAGGCTCTTGAGCCAGCCCGAGTTTGTGGCGTTGCAGCGCAGGCATTTTGTGTATTGGCGGGCCATGAAGTGATCTGGGCACACGGTGCGGGTGGGTTCAAAGAGAAGGAGTCCGTTCGGACAAATTGCCTGATAACCGTGGTGCTCGATTACCACGGGCTTCCTGAGAAATATGGCCAGCCATAGGGGAAGCAGGGAGGGGCCCGCCACGTGGACCACTTCCGTGCGGCGGATTAGACGGAGCAGCTTGACTGCCCCCGGTCGGCGCACGATGCGGAACGGCAACGCGGCGTCGTCCATTCCCCCTGCCGGGGTTCGCGTGGCGACCGTAACCTCCACTTTATTTCCCCCGCCTGGTTCAGAATGTCCGGCAAGCCCTTGCGCGAGCAGCATCACGTAAGTCTCCACGCCGCCCACGCCCGGCGCAAACCCGTGAGTATAAATGAGGATTTTCACGTCCGGGCGCCCTGCTGCTTTAGCTCGACGGCCTTTTTGACCGCCTGCAAGAAGCTCTGGGTCTTCTCGCGAGGCGACCAGGTAACCATCCGTGCCTTGGCGGCTTCGCCTAAACACCTCACGCGACTCCGGTCGGGCAAGATATCGTGTAATATCTTCGCCAGCGCCTTCACATCTCCGGCGGGGTACACAAATCCTGTTCCTTGACCGTCAACCAGGTCAAAGCGCGCTCCCACCTGGTCACTCACCACCACCGGCAGCCCGCAGGACATTGCCTCGGTAACGACCAACCCGAAGGTCTCGAACTCGGAAGGCAGGACCAGGAGATCAGAGGAGACGTACACTCCGGGAAGCTGCGATTGGTTGACGAAACCCAGGACATGCACGCGCTCGGCGACTCCCAGGCCGTGGGCCTTCGCGTCCAGTTCGGACCGAAGGGGACCGTCGCCCGCGAACACCAGATGCGCCTCAGGAACCTGCGCCTGGGCGAAAGCTTCCAACAAATCGAGCGGCCTCTTCCAAGGCTGAAGCTTGCCGCAAAAGAGCGCCACGGGGGATTCCGGGGGCACCTTCCAAGCGCTGCGCACTTCGGCGCGCGAAAAACGCGGTAAAGCTCGCATAAAACGGTCGTTATCAGTTGTTCCCGGCGAGAGCACGATCCGCTCGCTACCGATGGAAAACGATTGCAGCAGCTTCACGGTCCCGCTGGAGGCGGCGCACGTGACGTCCGCCAAGCCAAAAACTCGCGGCAGTAGAAACTCTTTGAGGGGAATCTTCCAATTCCTTCCGTCCAGCGGCCGGAGAGTGGTGGCGTCAGAAGCCATGATCAGCGCCGACCGGCTGAGTTTCGTCGCCACAATAGCGATCCAGAGGCTCAGGTACGAGTGTCCCAGCACCAAAACCGCGTCAAAGTTGCCCGTTCTGATGAGTTTCCACAGTCCCGGATTGACGAGTCCAAAGAACGACCCCAGGCGCGGCTTGACAAACTTGGGCGGTACCTGCGTCCACTTATAGCCGTCCAGCAGAGGGATGTCCCAACCAACTTCCACACCGAACTCCGGATCGAATCCCGATTCCGCCCCTTGCAGGCTGCAATATGCCACGAGAAGATCGAGTTGAGGGTGGTCGGCCAACAACCGGAAGGTGTGGGAAGCATATTGCACCACATGGGATGAAACCACGAGCAGGCGGTAGTTCCGATCATCCATTGTCCAGGACCGTTCCGAGCTGTTCCGCAATGGCTTCCCAGGAAAAGAAGGTGGCGTGGGCACGCTGGTTGCGGCGGCGAAGTTCGCTCTCCAGAGCCTCATCCGTCAGGACGCGGACCACCGACTTAGCCAGTTCCTTTTGGTCGCCGAGGGGAACGAGGACGATTCCCGCCTCAATGAGGTGCGACGCCGCGTCGGGCTCTCCGTAGGCGACGAGGGGCGTGCCACTGGCAATCACCGCCATGGCGCTTCCCCTTTGCGTCGTAATTCGCCCGCGCACAAAAAGCGCCACGTCGCAATCCGCCAGCACCCGCGACACTTCTTCGGCGGATAGAATTCCCAAAGCCTGGTACTCCACGGAGCTTCCCGCCAGGGCGCTTCGGAAATCGGGCTCCGACTCGCGTGACCCGCGACCCAGCGTTACCAGGCGCACCTGGCGGACGTGCTGTGAAGCCGCCGCAGCCGCTTGGGTAATGGCCAAAACCTCCTGGCTGATATCCCCGCCGTCGGTGATCCCGAAAACCGCGATGGTCTTCGGCTCGTTTCCGCTGCGCGGCGCTCTGTCTACGCGAGCGATGGTGGGAATGTTCGGCCCCACCGGGATGAAACGGGTCTTCGCGGCAGGTCGCGCCAGCCAGCTAATTTCCTCCATGGGCACGGGAAGCACGCTGGCCCGGGTCCACCCATAAGCTCGGCGGAGGACCCATCGCTGGCAGGCGCCGCGAACTCGATCGGCCATCCGCTTCCCGAAGTAAGGAGCGGCGTCATGAAACACCGTAACCAGGCGCGCTCTCCGCACTTTCAGCGTCAAAAGAACTACCAGGAACGCCAGCGGAAACCCGCGGCGCGACCACATCAGCGCGGTGTATTGAAGCAGAACCCACTTCCCTTTCCACTCCCGGCTCTCCCGCCACAGGCGCATCCAAGCTCGAATCCACCCAAGTTCCTCCCAAGGGACGCGAACGATTTCGACCACGTAACCTCGAGCCCCCATGGCCGGGCTGAGAAAGCGGCAGTAATCCTCCACGCCATCGGTGGGAACATCTTTCTTCCCCAAAAGGGCAACCACAGGGGAAGAACCTACCATGTTTGCGCTAATATCCGGTGTTAAGTTTGACGCGGGTTCAAACTTCTCGCGGACCATTGAGGCATCGGAAAATTTGATTTGCACAGGCGCTAGAGACGTCCCATTTTTTGGTCCCGGCAAAGCGGCGCAAGGCGGCTAATGCTTCTCCACCAGAAAGCTGCCGATCACTAGGGCGTCCATCCCCGAGGTATAAAATGTCCGAATTGCGTCCGTGGGGGAGCACACGATGGGCTCGCCCCGCAGGTTGAAGGACGTGTTCATGATGACGGGCACGCCGGTGCGCTCGCCAAACTCCTTGATGACTTGCCAGTAGAGGGGACTCACGTCCTTCTCCACCGTCTGCGGGCGGGCGGTGCCGTCGACATGGGTCACAGACGGGATTATGGACCTTTTGTCTGGTTTGACGGGGCTGGTGAGGATCATGAACGGCGAGTCGGTGGCCGATTCCAGGAACTCGCCGGCGGACTCAGCCAGCAGCGACGGCGCAAAGGGCCTCCACCACTCGCGGAACTTCACCGCGTTGTTGACCTTGGCGTTCATTTCCGGGTCGCGCGGATCAGCCAGAATCGACCGGCTGCCCAGCGCGCGCGGACCGAACTCCATGCGCCCCTGGAACCAACCAACAATTTTTCCTGCCGCCAGCAATTCGGCGGTCGTAGCCGCCACGTTGCTGAGCCGCGTCGAGCGCAGCTTGTAGGTTTGCAGGACCTTTTCGATTTCCGCATCCTCGTACTCATTTCCCAAATAAACCTGCCGCATCCGCTTGACGGGCAGGCGCTCGCCGACCTCCAGATAAGGCGCCAGGGCCGCGCCCAAGGCCGCGCCATCATCCGAGGCCGCGGGTTGAATGAAGAAACTCTCGACGAGTCCGGAGGTGAGAATTCGTCCGTTGGCCTTGGAATTCAGCCCCACGCCTCCTGCCAGGCACAGCTTCCGGCAGCCGGTGCGCTCCACCGCCATTTTCACGACGCCCAGCATGGCCTCTTCGCACGCCGCCTGCACGGCGAAGGCAACATTTTTGTAGCGATCCTCAATGTCACTCTCCGGCGTGCGACTGGGCCCCAAAACCTTTTCAATCGCTCCAATTCGATCAGAGCCTCTGCCGATCAGGCGCGTGCCGGCCACCTTGTACGCGCCGTGATCGAGGGTGATGAATTCCCGCAAATCCACCCCCGGCCGGCCGTAGGGCGCCAGACCCATCACTTTCCACTCATCGCTGTAAGCCTGGAATCCCAAATACTCCGTGAACGAGGCGTAGAAGAGGCCGAGTGAATTCGGCCAGGGGATGGTGAGGACGTGCTCCAGCCTGCCGTCGCGCCCGTGCCAAATTGAGGTGGCTTCCCAGGCGCCGCGGCCGTCCACCACCAGCACCGTAGCTTCATCGAACCCGGAATAGGCATAAGCGCTGATGGCGTGGGCGCGATGATGGTCCACAAAAAGCGTGCGCGCCTTGGTGGGGCCAAATTGCCGGGTAAAGCTCCGTTGGCCTCCGCCTTGATGTTGCATGCTGAGGAACCACCGCGTTACGTTCAGCACGTTCAAGTAGCTGATAGGTTGGCGGCCGCGCACAAAGTCCGCAAGTTCGTGACGGTAAGAGACCCAGGGCGTTGACCATCCGAAGCAGATGTAACCAAGGTCCGCCGGACGCACGCGCGCAAAGTCCAGGCAGGCGCGAATGGCCAGGGCGGGAAAACGTCCATCGTGCTTGGCCCTGCTCAGCCGCTCTTCCGCGACCGCGTAGAGCACCTCGCCATCGCGAGCAATGCACGCTGAGGATTCGTGCATTTGCGCGTAGTTGACGCCCAGGCTTAGCATAGTTTCGGTCTCTTTACAGGTCGACTTTGTAGATTCTCTGGTTTTTCCGCTCGAACACGAGCTCCATGCCGCGGGGATTTTCCGGCAACTGGAAGGGGTAATAAGGTGAGTTCACATCCAGAACGTGAGTGACATGCAGTTCGCGGAGCCGTGCCAGCACGCGGGCAAGATCGGGCGATTCGGGAAGCGTTCGTTCCCCCCATTGTCCAATCGGCTTCACATAGCTCTTATCGCAGTAATAGGGCGGGACGCTGGGGTCAAGAATCAGGACGTTGCGCACCGCCGCATCGTTGTTTAGATACTCGAAACTCGCCAAAAAGGGGATCTCCGCTTCCCTTCGCTGCTGCGCAAAGGAGCTGGAAAACACGGCATGAATACCATCCCACTGCGACGATCCAATCATGAATAGTCCGTAGAACAATGAGCAAGAAACCACCGCGGCGGCCAACCAGGGTGAAAATCGCGGGGCCACAGCAGCCGCGTAGCGCCAGCCGATTACCGCAAAAATTGCCGCGATGGCATACACGTGGACCAGATAACGGGACTCCTGGGCCGTGACAAACCAAACCGTGGTCAGCAGAAATGCGAGCCACGCCAGCGCCCTTACAAATCCGTCCCGGCGCGCCGGAAGGAGGCCAAGGGGCCCCAGGGCCAGAGGCGCCAGCCCAATCCCGCCCGCCCCATTGAAGTTTGCGGTATGGTATGTCAGGTTAAACGGGAGAAGCAGGCCGCCCGCCAACGCCCGGCGAAGACTCGAACCAGCTCGGAAGATGTTCGACGGAGCATGATTGAGAACGTTCAACTGAAAGCCCTCAACGATCCCTCGCGTTACGTACTTAACTTGAAAAAACCGGAAAAGAAACGCCGGGGGAGGGTAGACCGGGCAGCCCAGCAGGATCCAGTTTCGGAGATAGAACGGGGCGGCAACCAGCGAAGCCACGGCCATCGCCACCCCCGCCTTTTGTATAGCCAAACCCCAGCTTGCCTGCCGGCTGTTCCTCATGCGGAGAACCACACAGAAAACCAGCAAGGGGAGCGCCAGCAAGCCGGTATACTTCGTTCCCATCGCCAGTCCACAGAAAAGCCCAAATAAGACGTGCTCCCCAGTGGTTTGAGCATCCAGTCCAATCCGGGCGGCAGCCAGCACGAAGCTCGCATAGAGAACATCCACAAAGCCCGCAGTGCCCGCCAGAACCGCCGCGGGCATGGTGGCCACCAGGGCGGCGGCCCACCATGCGCCGCGGTGATCCAAGCCCGCGCGCGCGGCCAGCAAGCCGACTACCAGCAAGAACATGGTCAGGGTCAGAACCGCGGAGAAGCCGGGGGCGCATTTCCCGCCGAGTGCCATGAGCGCTCCGTACATAGTCTCCGCCGTGGCGGGAAATGCCGTGCGAAAATCGTCGAGTACGGGGCGTACGAGGCCATTGCGAAGCCAAACTTTGGGCCCCAGCAGGTGGTAAGCAACCCCGTCACTTCCCCAACCACCGACGGGCTCCGCGAGCCCTCCCAGAGCCGTCGCGACCAGCACGGTAGCGATAACGATGGCGGGAAGAGCATTTGCCCTGACTTCCCGAACCCAAGAAGCGAACGCCGTTTTCCCCCTGCGCATGAAAAGAGCAATTGCCGCGCCCACCGCTGCTCCCAGGGTGAGAAAAATGATGGTGCGGGTAAACGCCCATTGGCCGATGAGAAATAGCAAGGCGCCCAGCAATCCCAGGCCACCGAGCCATGCGCACGCGAAGCGGTCAAATTTTGAAAAGGCCGATGGCAACCTCTGCCACATCCACCCGCCCATTCCCCACGCCGCCACGGCCACGAGAACAGTCGCGATAATCGCCCCCACCGTTTCCCCGAGCAATGTTTAACGTACCCCCAGCCAGGGAAGTATGTGTCGCGCCGTGTTTGACCCCAGAATACGGATGACCAGGAATAGAACCAGCACCAGCCCAATCCAAAGGTTAACGGCCAATGGCCACAACCATCCGGTTACACGGTGCGAGTTGTTCGCTCCTCCCTCTCGATCGCGATGGCTGCTTAAAGCATTTTGGGAATTCATTCGAAGATCTCTCGTAGCGGCACCCCTTGTGGGTGCCCTTGTGGAGGGCACCCACAAGGGGGCCCCTACGAACCACCTCACGCCGGCACATGTAGCAACCGATTGAGTTGCTCCCGCGGGGTCGTCGATTGCGACTGGTAGATGGCTCGCCTTTCGCGCCAAAGGGCCGGAAGGTACCGCGCGCAATCCGCCAGAACCCGCAGACGGTCCATTGCCCTATCCCCTCGCAGGAGCAGAACATCCCTGGCGAGTCCGGCCAGCGTGGAGAGCCACGTTTTGAGGGTGTAGTTCATGGGGAGGAGTTTGGCCGAGGTCAGCAGGCGGCCCGCCACCGTCCCCCGGTATCGAATGCCTGCCCCTTCCGTGGAGCGCGCTGCCCATCCGACGCGATGCCAACAAATGGCGCCCGGCACAAATACACTCTTCCAGCCGCGAATCCAGGCGCGCCAGCACAATTCCACATCTTCGTAACCGATGGGCAGCCGCTCATCAAATCCGCCGAGCTCCCGGAACATCGACTTTCTTGCCAGCATGTTGGCGGCTGAGGACATCAAGACCGCCGTGGTGGTGCTGTGGTCCCTCTGCCGGATGAACAGGCCGGGAACGAGTGGGTCATCAAATCTCTCTCCGCCGGTGCGGGTAAGGCTGGTGGCCAGATGGACCTTGTTGACGCCCTCCCAATCGTATTGGAGCGCGTCCACGGAGAAGATGCCCGGGTCTCCCGCAATAGCCGCCACCATGCACTCCACAAATTTTTCATGGAACCGCATGTCGTTGTTGAGGAACAACACAAACTCCCCACTCGCCGCTTCCGCACCTTTGTTGAGCGCGCCGGCCAGCCCCCGGTTCCTCTTCAGGCCCACCCAGCGCACGCCGAAACTCTGCGCGACGGCCGCGGAGTCATCCGTTGAGGCGTTGTCCACCACAATCGTTTCCAGCGGACGATAGGACTGAGCCAGCAGCGTGGGCAGGCAGTCTTTCAAGTCCTTGGCTCCATTCCAATTTGCCACCACCGCGGTCACCATGGGTTCAGATGTCATAAACGCCATTCCCAAAGCCTATTTCCCCTTCGGCGCCATCGCAGCCCAACTGGGAGGAAGATTCCTGGCAATCTCAATGTCGCCAAAGGCCTTGCTTTCACGCGCGCCATGGGCCTTTACCCATTCCGCCATCCTGCGGACCCCATCCTCCAGCGAAGTCTTCGGCTGCGATCCGATAACCCGGGCAATCTTGGAATGATCCGAAAAGGCCACTTTGACTTCATTGCGCGGGTCAAGATGCTTCACCCGGCATTCCTGGCCCATGGCGGCGGCCACGACGCGCACCAGTTCATTCAAGGTGTAGGGTGTGTCAGCGCCCACGTTGAAGACCTCGCCCCGCCCCGCTGTCCAGTTCACCGATGCGGCAATGACCGGCGCCACGTCACTGATGTGGGTGAAGGCACGCTGTTGAAGGCCATCGCCGAAGATGGTCATGGGCTCGCCCTTGAGGAGTTGGTTCATGAAAATGCCCACCACGTTGCGGTGTCGATCCGCGATGTTTTGCCTCTCACCGTAAACATTGTGAGGGCGGAAGATGATGTAATCGAGGCCGAACATTTCGTGACTGACCTTCAGCTCCTGCTCCACCGCCAGCTTGGCGATTCCGTAGGAGTCCTCCGGGATGGGAATCATGTCCTCGCGCATGGGGGGCGGGCAGGCGCCGTAGACGGCGATGGACGAGGTAAATACAAAACACTTCACGCCATGGTTGATGGAAGCATTCAGGAGATTCACTGAGCCAATTAAATTATTGGTGTAATTAAATCGCTTGATGAAGTGGCTCAGGCCTTCCGCCGCATAGGCCGCGAGGTGATAAACGTAATCGAAGGAATGTTCCGCGAAAAGCCGTTCGACCATCGCGTGGTCCACAATTGAACCCTGGGTGAATATCGCCCCCGGCAGTACGTTATCCTTCGACCCGCCGCTCAGGTCGTCCAGGACAACCACCTTGTGTCCCTCGCGGATCAGGCACTCGGCAATGTGGGAACCCATAAAGCCGGCGCCCCCCGTGACCAGTGAAACAGGCATTTGTCAGTCTCCTCAAAAAATGGGTGTTATGTCGGTTCGATGTCGCGGCGGCAGAACCTGTCCCGATGTTTATCGGGACGCCACCACATGGCGAGGTAAACTCGCCGCTACGAGGCCCGAGTGTGGTCGGCACCCTTGCGAAAGGCCATATACCAACTGTCGCCCATGGAGCGAAGCGCCGGTATCATTCCTTCCAATCGTTCGTACAGTCGGTGGGCGCGGCGCCGCCAGCCGCCGTTCGATGTTCCGCGGTATGCGGAGTTATTCGATTCCAGCACCGTGCGCGCCAGCGTAAAGCCACGTTCAGCCATGGCGGCCTTAATCTCTGCCACCGTGTAAAGGCGAATGTGCCCAAAGGTTCCCTTCGCGTAACCCATTTCATCCGGCATGTCCAGGATGCTTCGGCCGCGCAGCAGTCTCAGGCGATTCTCCAGGGAGGCCTGGTTGGGCGAAGACGCAATGAGGACTCCACCCGGCTGCACGACACGCGCGAGTTCGGAGAGAACCAAGCTCACTCGCTCCACCGGAAGGTGCTCCAAAACTTCCGAAAAAGTCACCAGGGAGAAATGCCCGTCGGGAAATGGCAGCGGCTGGCGGGTAATGTCGCGCGTCACCAACGAGCAATTGTGTCCGCTGAATGCGCGGAGATAGGCCTCCGATTGGACATAATCCCTTTCCGGATGATCGACGGCAGTCCAGCGAACTCCGGGCATGAGCGCGGCCAGGGAGAAGAGCAGGTATCCATATCCGCTGCCCACCTCCAAGCCGTTCCCGCCGGCGGAATCTCCCAGCAGGCCATCTGCCAAGGAGAAGATCAGCGAGACCCGCCTGATATCCGGCTTCAGGTTGGCAAGGGCTACCGATGATTTCTCCTGGCGGAATTCCGAGAATTGCAGGCACCCCTGGATGATGGGCGCAATGGTCTGCTCGCATTCAGCCCTTGTCATGCGTGTCTTATCCCTGTTCAGGCTTTGTCTGGAGAATGGCGAGCGCGCAATAGTCGTAGAACCCCGTCCGCAGGAGACGCACGTCTTTTCCCGAGGCGCGCAACTCATGGAGATAACGATTGACCGCAAAATCGTATCTGCGCCAGACGGCGTCGTGCCAGAGGATTGTTCCCCCCGGACGAAGACAGCGGAAGGCCTTCTCGCTGTCATTGCGGACGCAGGATTCATCATGCCCGGCATCAATAAAGCAAAGATCAAACCGCTCGCCCGGCGCCGGTTCCCACTGGCGCGTATCCACCTCCAGGCAGCGAACGCGTGGGTCCTTCGGAAGGAAAGGACGGGCGGCGCGGGGCAGATCGAGGGTAAGGATCTGGGCTTGGGAATTTGCCCACAGGTGCCAGCCGGAAAATCCGTCGTGGGTGCCAAACTCCAGGATGGATTGCGGACGGAGAGCCGCGGTGACAGCGCTCAGCGCTACTACCTCCGCCATTGAGCCGGAGCCGCTCCCGATCAGGGCAGGGTGAAGCGCCGGACTGCATTCACCCCGCGTCACCTCGGTGAGGTTGACTCCCGGCAGGCCCGAGAAGTGGGCGCTGGCCAGGAGTTCGCACACGTGGGCCGTCGGCCATGCCCCGCGGGAAAAGAGCAACCGGGACATCGCCAAGGCGAAGTGAAACCGTTCGGAAATCGAGTTTAGAATCAAGGGGTCATCACCCTACGCTGATGCCGGTCTTACTCAACCACGAAGACGGCCCCGATTGCTAAATGGCTGGGTTGGAACATAGACCGCCCAAACGTGTTAAAGGTCTTGTGAATGGCGCGACTGAGCCAGTAGCGAACGCCCGGCTTCCCTGGCGGCGGAAAGGAGTAGGTCGAATCCGGGTTTCGATAGCCCATCACCGGGCCTAAGCCGATGTAGTCAAAGTATCTCTCGAGGAGCCTCAACCTGCGTCGCTTGGCATACTCCTCGTAAAAATTCGGAAGAATCCGCCAGACGTCCATCGGGTAGTTGTGGAGCGGCCAGACTGCCGGGGTCATCACCACCAGTGTTCCCCCCCGCCTTACGAGTGTCCGAGCATTGTCCAACACTTGTATCGGATCGAAGGTGTGTTCCAACACATTGAGAATCAAGACCGATCCAAGCGGGGCGATGGGCTGGAAAATGGCCATATCCTCCGGCCGCTCAAAGTCAGCTTCGTAATCGACCCCCGGGCCGCGTGCAGTGTCACTGCCATAGTAGCGTAACCCTGCTGCCTCGATTAAGGTCCGACTCGTGAAGCCTCCGTAGCCGGCGCCCAGTTCGAGCACGGGATCACTGATAACGTTATCGGCAATCAACCGGCGGATGTATTCAGTATCCGCACCCACCATCAGTCACCTTCCGGCGCCGGGAATACCTGCAACTCTCCGTCATGAGGATTCTTCTGTAGCACAACCACTTTCCCGGCGTAGGGGGGCATCCAATGGCGGTAGTTATACTCCTTGATGAGTGTATAGCCGGGGACGCATCGAAAGGCTATCAGATACGTGTCTCCCCGGACCCACCACCAGCTTTTGTTGGGATTACCAACGTACTTGGAGTCGTACAAGTATAATCCGTTAAACTCGAAACCCCCATCGATGTCGTCGGCCCTGACCTGTTTGCTTTCCCGCAAATCATCCAAGGCCTTCCACCGAAGCCGGTTCCAAGCTAAGTAGTCTTTGGTGCCGCAAATGGAGAAGACAACCAGCGTGGCAAGGAGCGCCAATGCCGCGAAACGGCTGCCCCTCGTATCGATTCGCGGCAACTGTGGGGAAAGGCTGGCGATGCCCGCCGCAAGAAGTGGTATAACGGGAACCAAATAGCGATCGAACATACCAATCGCCAAAATCGGAAGCAGATAGATCAGAGCACTCAGCAAGAGAAATGTGCCAGCGGCTTCGCTGTCGCTCATCTTGGATGATCGCGCTCTCGCGGCCACGTCGATTGCTCCTAGGCCCACGGCAGTTATTAACAGCCCTGCGCCTGCCAGACTTGTGGCAGTGATTACCAGCCAGAAACCAGTTGGTAGCGCGCGCAGAGAGTAATTCAAGAAATAGGTATCACGCAATGTGAACGGACCAATCCCACATTTGTCAATGACATTGCCGGACAACGGCATAATAGGTCTCGAGCCATGTAGAGCTAGTGCTAGCACCCCCCGCACCACCATTGCCCCCAGCGAAACGGCGAAAATGGTCATTGCCCTCTTTTTGTGACGCCCCCAAAAACTCGCCAACGCGGATAGTAGAACTGGCGACAAGAACCAACCCAGATAGAGCGGAACCACATAGGCGTTAAAGGCAACGTACCGGATGTGTCTTTCTGGCTCAGCGAGCACATGAAGCAATTGATCGGTCCTATAATAATAAACTGCGGGAAGCCGACCGTTTGCCGCAAGCCAATGCTGAAAACCACACAGAGCACCAATGCATAGGGCCGGGGAAATGGCTGCGCGCACGATGTTCCGCGTCGTGACCCCGCGCTTCAGAATCAAGGCGACAGCAAAGGCCAATGGAACTGTAATACCGATCTTCCTGGACAAGGTCGCCGCTACGGCGAGCGCTGTGCCGATAAGCAAGTCGAGATTCGAATCCCTTTTCAGGCTCTGCACATAGAAGAGTGCAGCGAAAATCGTTATCGCTGTGTAAGGAACATCGGTCATGAACGTGTTCGACAACGAGTAATAAATAGGATTGAAGCCCAAAGTTAGAGCGACCATGACGGCCGGCCACCGTGGCTGGCAAACATTTCTCATAAGGGCGTAGGCCCCCACAGTACCCAGTAACGACAACGCGAGCGTTGAGAGTCGAAGCGCGTTGAAGGAGAAGCCGGCGGGAAGGCAAAAGAGGAAACCCCACAGCGCATTGGTGATGATCTGCGCTGAAGTGAAACCCGTCGGACGGAAATCCCCCGTCTCAATCAGGTGTTTGACGGTAAGACCGTAAATCCAGTCATCATTGAGAGGAAAGTTTCCGACGGGATTAACAATAATAAGACTCGTACACCAAAGGGATGCAATCGCCAGCGCGTCGATTGCCAGAGTCCCCAGGGGCACGGAGCAGGAGGTATTTGATTTCACCATCAGGTTTTACAGTATTACGATGTCAACAAGACTTCCCTCAACTCTTCAATTCAGTTTCGAGTTTGTGTGGTGGTTTGAATGATGGGAGCAGAAGAAGTTGGCTCGCCCAGAACCTTGCGCAATCTGCGCAGCCCTCGCGCCGCATACCATCTTCGCAATCCGTAAAAGCGCCGGGGCGGCGTGACGAGGGTTAGCCCGAGCACAAACCACTTGAACATTCGATAACCCAGGCCGACTTTTGTATAGCTCTGGATAAAGGCCGCCCGCTCGACGGCGAAAGTTTGCCAAGGTTTGCCGCCATCCAAGCTGAGGCCCATGCGTTTGGCGTCCAACCGCAAGTGCTCCAAAACGATCTTGATGGCGTCGCCGGACACGCCCAATCGTTCCAGAGCCCCTGGCAAGGTGCGCACCAGCGCCGCGAGAACCTGTTGTTTGCGCCGAAGCCTGACGCGGTCATCAGCTTGAATCATGAAAAGATTGCCGTTGTGCAGGCGATAATGGAACAGCGGCCGGCTCAAAACCATGACCGGAGCAATCGCCGGCGCCAAGGTGAACATGTATTCGTCGGCTTCCACCACGAGTTCCTCGGGGACGGGCAGAATCCGCTGCAGCACATCCCGGCGCGCCGTGAACCTGCTGGTCCCCAGAAAACAGCCGAATTGTGCGCTGAGCTGGGCCGCCGCCGCGTCGCGGAGATCGAACCGATAGTCCCGGTCCGGCACCGCCATCCCCAGCGGCTTCGAGCCGGAGTCCACTTCGTAGTATCCATGCCCGACGGCTCCTACCTCCGGATTATTCGCGAATGCCTCCAGGACGAGGCGCAGTTTATCTTTCGCCCAATAATCATCGCCGTCCAAAAAGGCCACGATCCCGCCGTGCGTCTCCGGTACCCCAAAGTTGAACGCGGACGCCTGCCCGCCGTTTTCTTTGTGCAGGTAGCGGACGCGGGGCAGGAATTTGCGAACGAGGTCCGGAGTGCGGTCCGTGGAGCCGTCGTCCACCACAACAACTTCCATCTCCGCGGGCGGCACGTCCTGCTCCAGCACGCTCACGATCGCCTGCTCGATGAAGCGCTCGTGGTTGTAAGTGTCAATCAAAACGCTGACGAGTGGTTTGGACATCGTTTCTGTGGCCGCAGCTTGGACAGTACTTTTTTGGCGGCATCCTTGAGGGGGATGATGATCGCGCGCTGCATTTTGAATTGTGCGCGCCGCCATGGCCTGAGCCACGCCCCCAGTGGGACGCGACGGTAATAGACCTCTTCAAAATGCAAGAGGATATCCGCTCGGGGCATTTCTTCCAGCGTCTTGCCCCAGCGCAATCCGGCCCAGTGAATCACCTGCTGGTGGCGGCCCTCAGGGGTGAAATCCTGCACTTGAGTGTGCTGCGTAAGGCTGGCGGTGCCCGGCCACACCATGAAAGGCTCGCGGCGCAGGGTCAGCTTGCCCTGCTGCACTTTGCGCAGAACCACGTAATTAACCAACCCTTGCTCACCCTTCTTAAAGACCTCCGGGTGGAGGGCCGTCCGCACCTGCCAATCCACGAGACCGTCAAAGTCTTGTGGGGAGATGCGCCCGGTGGTCACAACGATTTGACCACTGTTGAATCCATAACCCGGGAATTCAAAATTCGGGTCGAGCCGGCGGAGTCCGTCCAGTGGAAAAAATTGTTCGTCCACGCCGGCGGCATCGAAGTCCTGTTTTTCGACAATTAAGTCTTCATCGAAACTCTCCAGCCGGTCGATCACGCGCCCGGCGAAAACGATGTCGGAATCGATGAGCAGGAGGCGTCGCGCCGGCAATTCGGTCATCACCTCGAGCTTGCCGAAACCCCAGCCCAGATTTCTTTGCCGCCCGGGATAGACTTGCACATTCCAATACTTCTCGATTTCACGCGTGTTGAAATCACCGTATTGCCGGTCTTTCAACAGCCAGATGGGGATGTGCGGATACCAGAACCGGACGCTGGCCACGCAGAGCCGCGTCAGTTGCACATCCAACGCGTAACAGGAAATGACCACGCCCTCGATTTTCATCCCGTCAACCCCCGTGGGATTTGCTTGCCTGCCGGAGTTTTGGCATCAGGTTCAGGGAAGGAATTTATGTCGAATTGCGGGCCGGCTGCTGGGCGTTCGGAGGGCGGCCGTGAGGGTCTAAACTTTGTTTGCCCATAAAGTTTCAAGTCGCGCCAGGGCATGTAGAACAAACAGAGAAGATCGATCCAAAGGAGTTCGTAGTTGCCGGCGCGCCAGTCTTGCGCGACATGCTCGAAGAACATGGTTCGGAAATGGGCACGGTAGAAGGTGGCCAAAATCGAACGCAGGCGGAGGCGCGTGAAATAGGCCTGGACGCCATACCGCCACCACCGCCAGCGGGTGTCCAGGACGGATCGCACGGTGTCCTGCTTAATGTGCTTCACCCGCGCGGCGGGATCGTAAATCAGATCGTATCCGGCCTTGCGCAATTTCGACGACATTTCCTGGTCCTCGCCACACCCTGCAACCCAGGTAATTTCGTCGTACACGCCTACCTCCGCAATTCTCGATTTGCGGTGCAGCCCATTGGCACCGAATAACAAAGGCGGATTGACAAGGAGGGCATTCCCCCAGTTCTCCGGCAAATGCGCCTGGCGCCAGCGGTCGGCCAGGGAGGTGAGCACGGTCTCCTCCACTCTGCCACTCGCCGCGGCTACCTTCGGGTCATCCAAGTGGGGTAGCAACTTCTCCAGCCAGTCAGGCTCGGCCACACAATCGGCGTCCAAAGAAGCCACCAGTTCGTTCAGGGCGGTGCGGACGCCGGTGTTGCGCGCCGCGGCAAGGCCGCGATTCCGGTCGTGGCTCACAATGCGAACCGGGTAGTGCGCCGCAATCCCCGCGGTGCGGTCGCGGGACCCATCGTCAATCACCAGGATTTCATCAAAGGGATAAGTTTGGCGAAGCGCGGCCTCCAGAGTTCGCGCCAGGTACCTTTCCGCGTTAAAGCAGGGGATGTATAGCGAGACCTTTTGGCTCATCGCTTTCCCCTCAAATCCGCGCTGCTTCGGCGATCATGGTCTCGAAACAATTCATATCATCGCCGGCGCGCTTGCCGTGCCCCTCAATGCCGCGCAGGTTCTCATCATCACTTTCACCGGGAGCGAACCAGCGCAACTCGGTGAATCCCGCGGTGGTCAGTGCCGACGCCAGCGTCTCAGCGTCGTAGATAAACTGATGCCCCCACAGCCGGAAGGAATTATTAACCACAAAACATGGCGCGTAAGAATCGAATTCAGGGGTGTATGTGTCAACGTACCATTTAATGTACCGCTCCTGCATTTCGTTGCGGGGAGACGAGCACAGGCCGACGATGACGCTCAGGTTGGGCGTGGCGATGCGAACACGTCCGCCGGGCTTCAGCACCCGGTGGCACTCGCGCAACGCGCACAAACCCTCGGAGTAGCCAATGTGTTCGATGCAATGTTCGCAGAAGATGTAATCGAACGTGCGGTCCGCAAAGGGAAATGGCTCCCGCGCGTCCATGAAGATAATTCCCGGGTCGACAGGCTGCAAGTCCGAGTTTAACCAGCCCGGCAGAATATGCCCCTGCGTTCCAATCTGGAGTTTCCGCACCTGATGATTGCGAAGATAGGACTGAATGGCGGCCTGCCGCTCCCGGCGCCTTTTGACGGACAGTTTCTGATTCCGGAAGTACTCGACGCCAAAGCGGAAGCCTCTCGCCGCCGAAACGAGCGTCAGGGAGCGCTTGCATAGTGTCCGCAGAGATTCAGTCATTCACCTGAGTCCATCATGGGCTGTTCCTACCCGGGCGGGGGCTGCCTTGCCGGGGTTGCGGCGGGCGATGACGTCAACCGCGCGTTTCAGCAACTTCTTGACGGGGCGCCCGGCAATTACCGGTCGAGTGCAGACGGCCCTTGCGGTGGAGCCCAACCCCGCCAGATATGACCCGCGTTTGAATTGGATTTGCGCAACGTTCAGGCACGCCTCCGAAAGCAGGAAGCGGTCGATTTTCGCGGAGCGCGACAATTCCCGAAGGTCGGCAACCAGTTGCAACACCGCATCATCATTGCGCACTTGCAACATGGCATTCATCCAGTCAAAGTAGGCGGTGGCCAGGGCCTGGGCAAAGGCTGTCTGCGTCACGCCAAGGAGGGTCAGGGTTTCGGGCGTGATTTCCTCGATTTCCCACAAGGGGTCAACGCCGCCCTTGGCCCTGATCTGCGCCGCTGCTCGCGCCGCGATCCAGCACATGACCTCCTGCCGAAGTTTTTTTACCGAAATCTGACCGGGATGGATGCGGTAATCGACCAGCGGCTCCGGCAAGTTCGCAACCTGGAAATGCTCAATCACTCTGAGCCAAAGATCGTAGTCCTCGGCAAGGGGAAACGCGCGCCTATATCCCTTGACCACACCAAACGCTTCTCTCCGCATCATGACCGTGGTTTGCTGCAATACCACCCCCCGCTCAAGCGCGGAGCGGACCTCGCCGTCCGTTAAGGGAAAACTCCGCACAAATGGCGCCTCGCCAGATGCCCCCATACACCGGATAGCGCTACCGAGGAGGGCGATTTCCGCATGCTGGTCCAGGAAAGCCACCTGGCGCTCCAAGCGGTCGGGGAAAGCAACGTCGTCAGCATCCATCAGCGCAATATATTTCCCCTGCGCGAGGAAGCAACTGGCATTTCGCGCCTCGGACAGGCCACAAGGAGGGATCACGTGTAGCTTGATGCGGCTGTCCTTGGCCTGATACCCGGAGATGATCGCCCGGGAATTGTCCGTTGAGCCAAAATCGACGATGACAAACTCAAAATCGCGGAATGACTGGTTCAGGATGCTTTCAATCGACTCTCCCACAAAGCGCTGCATGTTGCAGACGACCATGGCCACGGAAACGACCGGAGATTCCATAGGTAAGGGTAACCCTGCAGCGTTCATCACTTCATGTCCTAAAGAAGCGCGTTAAGTTTTCTTTCCGCAGGCCGAGGCGGCGGCGTACCGGCCCTGTCGCCACCAGGAAACGGCTCCGGAGATACGGCCACTGCTGTGCGAGCCGTCGCCACTCCCGCCCTAGCCACCGTGACGGGAGGCGGATGAGATCACCTGCGGGCATAATGATCCAATCCCATTTCGACATCGGGTATTTATCAACATAAGGATGGAATGCCCACGCCTTCGCCCCACTCAGTTTGTGGGCGATAACCCTCAGCAAGTGGACTGGTTCTTTCCTCGTTGTCAACGCAACTCGCCAACTGTAGGCCTTGCGGTCTTCGGGATTAAACCAGAACGTATCCAAATCGATACATCGATGGAAGTCGAAGCCGAACATCTTTGCGTACGTCGGCAGCTTATACTCGATATATCCCACTGCGGGCCTGCCGATCCTCAACCAATGCTCGAAAAACATTCTCGGCAAACACGCCATGACGAATTCACAGCACCAAGGTGACCCGTCGTAATGGCATTCAGCTCGAAGGTAATTCCTGAACTCTTCATACGACGGTTTCTCGCTGGGGTCGGACGTCCAAAACCAAGAGCCTGCCGCCTCCACCGGCCGGGCGCTGGGGAAGAATACGTCGTTATCTCGCATCCCTCGAAACCACGTGTCGAGGGGCGCCAACAGTAATACGTCCCACTGAACGATCACCAGGATATCAAACGGCAGGAATCTGCCACGTTCCTGGTACCACTCCCTTAGCAGCAGATCGCCATTACGCCATCTCCATTGCGGGTCAGCAGGAGCTCCCGTAGCGTAGCAATCATCCATCCGCGCGGTGCATGCGCAAAAGTCGGCAATATTTGCAGAAGGTCCTCCATACATGCCATAAATGGCCAGGGCGGGATTCAGTTGGCGAAGAATGTCTAAGTGATTAAGGCAGACCTCCGGCTTGGTGTAAAACCAGTAGAGGACCGCAAATCGGATCGCAGCACTTTCCATAGCGGGTACTGAGAACCTAATGCCCCCTGCTTGTTGAGGCCCTTGGCCACTTGCACCTGAAATAGACAACCTGAAGCGCCCGCCTCAAACGTGCCGTCGCCAGAACACCCCAGACCGATCGATCCACCTCATCTCCTCCGTCACACCGTGCTTGACGCGAAAATCGTCGACGGCCTGTTTGCAAGTGGACATGACCCCGTAATCGTCAATGATCACGTATCCTCCGGGGGAAAGTTTGGCGTAAAGCGAATTGAGAGCGTCCGCGGTGGAGGCATACATGTCACCATCCAAGCGCAGAATGGCAAGCCGCTGGATGGGGGCGACGGGAAGGGTGTCTTTGAACCAACCTTTAAGGAATTCCACCTGGCTGTCCAGCAACCCGTAGCGGGTGAAATTTGCTTTGACCTGCTCGAGGGAAACTCCCAGAATCGCGTTGTTTTTCCAGAGTCGGTCCCCGGCATCCTGCGGGTACCGCCCGTCAGGCTTTGGTAGTCCCTCGAAGGAATCCGCCACCCAAACCTTGCGTGTCGTGTCACCGTACACCTTCAGTAGCGCGCGCATCAAAATGCAGGCCCCGCCCCGCCAGGCTCCGGTCTCAATTAAGTCCCCTGGTACCCCATTTACCAAAATGTCGGTAACGCAGTCCTCCAGATTCTGCAAACGCTTCAGCCCAATCATGGTCTCCGCCTGGGCGGGCCAATCGAGGCCTTCCACCCGCATGTCTGGATCGAAAGGAACCTGCCGGACGATGGCCAAATTGTGCGTCGCAAGCCAGCGCTGGGCCATTGCCAAGACGGCCCATCGCTTTCGTCGATCCGTCACTGGGCGGCGAACTTCCCCGTAGGTTTCGCCAATGTTGTATCGCGTCAGACAATTCTTCAGCAGGTCGAGGTACATCTGTCGAGCCCGGGGGCCATCATTCATCAGGTGGTTTCCCGTCGCTTGCTGGCTCCGCCTCTGGGCGTCCCACGATCTGGCGGCGACAGTGGCAATCTCTCCACCCCTGGCGAGGCTGTGTCACGCACCGACCTGCTGGCCGTCTCCAGCAGGCCGAGGCGGCGAACTGCTCGCTTGATCGGGCGGCCCGCGATTATGGGGCGAATCGCCAGGGCCCGCGCGACCGCCCCCAAGCTTTGCAGATAGCTGCCTTGCTCAAAGTGAATACGCGCGGCAGCAAGCCATGTGTTGGCAATAACCGATTTGCTCACATGCTTCCACGACTGTGACTCAAGAGCCTCGCGCATGACGCGCAGGGCGCCGGCCTTGTCGGCGCCCTGAAGCATCACATCGATCCAGTACTGGTAGACCCCCATGAGCGACTCCTCGAAGACCGCGTCGCTCACGCCCAGGCTTGTTAGCTGGCCGCGACTTACCGGATCTTCTTGATCGATGGGGTCTGGGTTGCCTGCTCGGCGCATCGATGACGCCGCCCAAGCACCCAGGATCGCGATGACCTGTTGCCGAATATTCGTAATGGAGACGGAGTTGGCGTGCCTCCTCATATTAAGAACAGGCTCTTCCAGGTTGGCGATCTGCCAACGCTCGGCAACCCTAACCAGCAGATCGTAGTCCTCGGCCGCCAGCATCGCTTGCCTATAACCTCCAATGGCACGGAGTTTCTCGGCGCTAAAAACCAGGGTGGGATGAGAAAACGGGACCAGATGTAAATCAAACAGCCATTCCTTTATTTTCTCGTCGCTGGTGGGAAAGTTGGGAGTGGAGAGATGCCTCCCCATGTCGTCGATGATGTTGACCGAACTTCCCAGAACGGCGACGGCTGGATTCCCTTCGAGATATTTGACCTGTCGATGCAGACGGTCGGGGGCGGCAATATCATCCGCATCCATGCGCGCGATATAGCGCCCACGGGAAAGGCCGCAACCTGTGTTCAATGATGCAATCAGGCCCTTGTTCTGTTGGTTGTGAACGACGATGCGAGAGTCGATCTCCTGATAGTGTGCGAGGATAGCCGCAGTCCCATCGGTCGACCCGTCGTCAATGATGATGAATTCGAAATCGCGAAAGGTTTGGCTCAGAATACTCTCAATGGCTTCGGCAAGGAAGCGCTGGCCGTTGAAAACACTCATCACCACCGAGACCACAGGACTATGCATGGGCAAATGCTCCGCACCCGTCATGCGCTGTACTGACTCCGAGTGCATGCGGCCCCTCACCGTTGAACCCACCCGGTTGGAATCAGATCACGGGTGTCCACTTCTGTCGTGTTGAACCATTTTCTGGGCGCGACGACGGTCCCTTTCGAATTACTCAGCCAGGCGCCCCACCAGCCAAACGTACTGTTGGCGATAATAAAATGCTTGCAGCGGCTCATGAGATACAAATCGCCGGCACCTTCATGCCCAACAAAAATGGTGGGACAGTCGAACCGCAGGTTGTCCTTGCACCAGTCGATCTCGTCGGAGAATACGAATACCGTCGGATTGGTCACCCGGGCATGGATTACCTTTATGCTTTCGGCATAATACTCGGTGCCGACAAAACTCTGCAGCCCGTAGTGGCCCCGGCGCACATTGACACAGACGGATTCGGTGGACTGGACCTTCCCGGCCAGATTCTCGACCTGCGCGGATGTGGTACGCAGCGCGAACTCCCGCCGAATGATAGGTTCTATTTCCTTAAAATACTTCTCGCTCTGCCAGTAGCCATCAAGGTAGACGTTGCCAGGGGCATCCAGCACCGTGGGGTCAAATGCGAACGTCTTTTCCTTCAGCACGTAGGTAAATCCCGGGACCCGCACGCGCCCCAGATTGAATGCGAATCCGGGAAGGCGAAGTCCCTGGCCAAGGGCCCGGACCCTCCCCAGGGGGGGAAAGTCGTCAAATCTTTCCGCGATATTGAATATTCCCAGCGAGTATTCCCGGGTCTGGTCATACTGATATGAACTCACGTCCAGCGCCAGGGAAGTTCGCCGGCGTTGGGCTATGGTTCTTCCCAAGGCGTACTGAAACATCTGGTTGCCAAGCCCCCCCATTAATCTTACGGTAACCATTCGCTTGCCACGGGGGCTGTGCCGATAGGTGATTTCATTAGCCGATTCCGCCCGCAACCCCATCACCCGCGATCGCGGGCCAGAAGGTGGAGATCTTCCTCCGTCAGCGGAACCCCGGCTACCTTGCGATACAGAGCTCGGTAAGTTCTCCCGGTCCGTTCCCAGGTAAACAGTCGGGACCGTTCCCGGCCTCGCGCCCGCAATTGCTCCCGCAGAGCTTCGTCGCTGGAAATGCGCAGCAGGCTTGCGGCGATGCTGTCAGTGGAATGAGGGTCGAAGGTCAGAACGGCATCTCCACCGTATTCGCGGAGAGGAGGAATGTCCGAGCAGGTGACGGCTACCCCCTCCTGAAAAGCCTCAATTACCGGTAAACCGGCACCCTCAAACAAACTGGGAAATACAACGAACTGAGCAAGGCGATAGAGGGCGCGCACTTCGAGCGGACTTACAAAACCCAGGAAGGTCACTTGCGCTTGGAGCCCGAGCTCATCAATGTGGCGGCTGATCACCGGCCAATACTCGTTTTTTGCCCCGGTACAAACGAGATTCAACCTAACGCCATGGCGATCACCCAGCAAGCGGAGTGCTTCGAGCAATCTCACGTGGTTCTTGTGAACCCAGGTCTGCGCCGGAAAAAAACCAAACAGATCGGGGAGCCGGTATCTTGCCCGCACGTCTTGGGCGGCTTCGTCAGTCATACCTTCGTAAAGCGCCACCGGAGGTGCGCAGCGAATGACAAATATTTTCTGAGGATCGAGCCCGTAAAACTGCTCCAGGTCGGACTTCACTGCGCACGTCGCCGCCACTACTGCCTGCGCCGAATGGCATCCCGCTGAATACAATTCCTCCCGGAAAGCTATCTGTTGGTCACTCCAGAATTGCGGGTAACGGAGATGCTGCAAATCCCAGGGAGTATAGATGGACGGCAAGCCACAACGTATGAAGGCTTGAAAGGGAAAGTGAATCAAATCCCCGCCCAGCGATTCATAGAAACCGTCGGACTGAGCCACCACGCCGTCATCAGGGACAACTTCCGGGACACCCGAGAGAAACTGGCGCGTCGCCCTCCATAACCTGCCGGCGGGCCGCCTGAGCGGTCCAAGCAGCCGCTTCGCCCACTCCAAGCGTCCGGGCTTTAGGGGGAGGGCCGCCTTGGGCCGGGGGGCCGCTACGCTTTTCTGGTTAGGTCCCATAAGAGGGTTTAACCAGTCGGGGCTGTCGGGAAAGGTAATCAAGATGTATTGCTCTTCCCCATCGGTAAGGCGTCCCAGGCCATAAACGAGGCCCATTACAAACTGTTCAACCCCTCCATACTGGCCGCCGGGAGGCACCTGAGCGTTAATGAGGACGGTCAGTGGCTGGGTCATAACTCAATCGCGATGGTGAGTGGAGTCTCCAAACTCACCGCACGTCATGCTGGATACTTGTTCGTCGTCGCAGCCCGAGGCGCTTCCGCAAGGGAAAGGTTCGATTAATAAAGATGTCCCAAAAAACGTCCCTCAGGAAGTTCCGGCCAATCATCGTCGCCCGCCACCCCACCAAAAACAGGGCTTTCATCGAGCGGGAAGAAACAGCACATTTAAGTCCCTCGCGAATAAGATGGAGGGCCGTGGGGAAGTCCCTGCTGCGAACGAAATTCTCGGCGTTGGCGAGTGCCGAGAGGGACAGCCACTCCCTTGCCTTTCGCGAAATCGCGTCGGCACGATCCGGAGGGAGCGAAAAATGGCTGAATTCAATGCAACGGCGGATATCGGCAATGAGCCGGCCCGACCGCATCGCGGATGTGGAGTATGAGCCTGTGTGCTGACGCCAAGCACCCAGGATTTCGGGTTCATACCAGATTGGGTAGCGTGCCGCAATTCTTATCCATATTTCCCAGTCACCCGAAATGAATTCCGTCCGGAATCCGCCCAACTGCTCGTAGACACTCCGCCTGACCACCGCAGTCGGACACTGGATTCTTGAAGAAACACCGATTTTCTCTATAAAATCCGGCAAGATTCCCGCTGTCGGGCTTTCGAGTTCTGAGTTCCAAAGCGGGTGGTCATTCTCGTCAATGAACGCGTTTCGGCAAAACGCCGCACCCACGTCGACCCTTCCCTCCAGCGCGGTCTTAAGACGCGCATAGAAACCACGAAACACCACGTCGTCACTGGGCAGAATATGCACCCACTCACCCCGGGACCGCTCGATGCAGCTATTGAAGTTCAGAACCGCGCCGAGGTTATGCGGCTGGCGAACAAAACTCACTCGATCGCCTCCCAATCGGCGCACCAGGGGCTCCGGATCCTCGATGGTGGAAGCGTTGTCAACCACTTCGATTTGCATCTCCCCAGCGCCCGGATCTTGCGCCAGCACACTGCTCAACGCCCTTTCGAGAAATGCCGTTCGATTGTAGGTGGGAATCATGACGGACCAAAACGGTCTGGGCCCCCTTTCGGCGGGGGGACCAATTTGGGGAGGCGGAGGATAGGTCAACAGATCGACTCTGCTTGGTCTTTTGAACATTTCAGATAACCGCTCGCGTGACTATCCGCGGCGTAAAAGGCAGCAGGCCGCCCTCGGGGATCTCTGCCCGAACGGGTCGAGGGGCCACATTCAGGAGCATTTTGTTGTAACCGGCGCAGGAAGACGTATAGAACCCCATCCGCTGTCCCAGTAGGACCTGGTTCCGTCATTTCTCAGCGGAGGCAGCATTTCGAAATGGAGGACTTCAAGTATCCCATCCAACTCGCGGTAGTTCCCTGTTTCATCATTTATTCCTACGCCCACCCCAAAATTGTACTGGCCAGGGGAGAGGGCGAAATTGGCGAGCTTCAACCGGTACTGTGCCACCTCACCCTTTTGAATGGAATGGCCGGTGGGACCAAAGCAAGTGCCCACGCGCACCCCATCAATCCTCGAGATGCTAAGCCCAAAGCGAAAGCTGTTGACCGTTTCGTTTCCACGAACGGTGGCCAGCAGATGAAAATCCGCATCTGCCGGCACCATCTTGGCGGGGTAATCCTTGAACTCCAGCGCGATGATCTGCACCTCCCGGGTAAGTTCCTCGGAATACCGTGGGGCGTTCTCCACATCGTAAACGATGGCGTGCCGATCCATCGACGCACCCAAGTATCCAGCAATCGCCTCCTGGGTCGGGGCGATCGTACTGATGCGTCCCCCCTCCAATACAATAACGGCCTTGCAGAGCATGGCGATTGCCGCCATGCTGTGGCTCACAAAAATCACGGTGCGGCCTTGCCTGGCCGCGTCGCGCACCCGGCCATAGCATTTCTTCTGAAAATCGACATCGCCCACGGCCAGCACCTCATCGACAATCAAGATTTCCGTATCAAGGTGCGCTGCCACCGCAAACGCCAGGCGGAGGTACATCCCACTGGAATAATGCTTCACTGGAGTGTCGATAAACTTCTCGACTTCGGCGAAGGCGACGATTTCATCGAATTTGCGCGCCACTTCCTGCTTCCGCATCCCCAGAATGGCGCCATTCAGAAAAACGTTCTCCCGGCCCGTGAGTTCGGGGTGGAAACCGGTGCCGACTTCCAGCAAACTGCCCATGCGGCCCCGGACTTCGGCATAACCCGTGGTGGGCTTGGTGACGCGGGCGAGGATCTTGAGCAGGGTGCTCTTGCCGGCGCCGTTGCGCCCGATGATGCCCACCACTTCGCCCTGACGGATTTCAAACGAAACATCCTTGAGCGCCCAGATTTGGGTGGCATCGCCGTTGGCCGATGCCGGCTTGCGGGCCCGAAAGAGGCGGGCCGGGGCCGACGCGGCGCTGGCGATCACATCCCGCAGGGTGAGGTTGTATTGGCGCTCGCCGATCGTGTAGAGCTTGCTCAGATTTTCGGCGCGAATGACGATGTCAGGCATGAGAGCAATTCAAAATTCAAGATTCAAAATTCAAGAGAGGTTCGAAATGCAAATTTCGAGATTCAAAATTCAAGAGCGGGGATTCGGAAGGGCGATTCAAGATTCAAAATTCAAGAGTCAGCAGCATGCAGCCGGGGACTGTTAACTGTGAGCTGTCGACTGTCAACTTTTCCTAGACCACGTCGGCGATGGTTCCTTCCATCCTATGGAAGAAGAACATTCCCCCCACGACTAAGAGCAGCACCGCCGCGGATGAGGCGGCCAGCATCAACGTCGGAGGCTGGCCGTGTCCGGTCAGGCTCCAGCGGAAACCTTCGATGACCCCCGCCATGGGGTTGAGGCCGTAAAGCCAGCGCCAGCGCTCCGGCACCAGGCTGCTGGGATAGGCCACCGGGGAAGCAAACATCCAAAATTGCACGAGAAACGGGACGACGTAACGCACGTCACGATAGAGAGCGTTCAGAGTCGATAGCCACAGACCCACCCCCAGGGCGGTCAAGACCGCCAGCAGCAGAAAAAGAGGAAACAGAAACATGGCGGGGCCGGGCTTGATGTGGTACCAGGCCAGAATGCCCACAAAAACCAGAAAGCTAATGAAAAAGTCGAGCAACCCTGAGGTGACGGCCGACAAGGGGAGCACCAGACGGGGAAAATAGACTTTGGTAATCACGTGCTGCTGGTCCACCACGACGCTCGTGGCTTGCTGCAAGGCGCCGGCAAAGTAAGTCCAGGGCAGAAGTGCGCTGTAATAGAAGACCGGATAGGGCAGCCCGTGGGAAGGCATTTTGGCCAGTTTCCCGAAGAAAAGGCTAAAAACAACCATGGTCATGAAAGGCTGAATGATCGCCCAAGCCGCCCCGATGACCGTTTGCTTGTAGCGGACCTTGATGTCGCGCCAGACGAAGAAATAGAGCAGTTCGCGCGCCGCCCAAAGCTCTCTCAGATCGACGTTTAGCCATCCGCTCGGTGGAGCAATGCGCAAAGTCGGAAGAGGAACCGGCACGGATTCAGTGGTCATTCGGTTCTATAGTCTCCTTGATGTTTTTTCAGTTGCTCGACGTCCTCACGCTCGATTTCCTGCATCAGGGCAGTACGGTTCAGGGCGTAGGCCTTGAGGTCGGTCAGGACTTGGCGGGGCACCCGGGTAAACTGATTGTGGACCATCTGCTTCCAGGATATGGGGCCGCGGGCCGGCACCAGGTGCGTGCCCCATTGGAAGATGAAACCCAGATTCCAGAGGATGAACAGGCTGGTAACAGAGGTGGCAGTTACCCATGCCCTCTGATGTTTCTTCACCAGATCGGCGAACTCCCGGAACGAAACCGCCAAGCCCAGTACGAAAAAGGGCGTGAGGGAGATGAAAAACCGGTTACCAAAGGAAGATAGTCCGTCCCAGTTGACGTGCAAGGTGACCAGCACATAAAAAGCCAGAGAGGCGATGAAAAGGTATCCGGCCAATTCCCGGTCGTGCTTGCGGAGTAAGAACCAGCCCAGAATCGCCGGAATCAGGATCGGCGTCCAAGTAAGGAGGCCATGATCCGAGGAGAAAAGCACTTGCAGGAGCGCTGGCCTCGAGCTCCACTCCCCGGAGTATCCCAGATCGAAGGGATTACCGTAGATAACCCGCCGGGTTATCAACGTGGGGAGGAATGCCGCTACCAGCGCGAAGCAATAAACCACATTTGCCTTAAAGAGCCGGCCCATGGCGTCCCAGTCGGGTTCAGAACTTCGCCACTTCTTTGCATACTGCCGCATGGACTCCAGAAAGGGTATCAGCAGCACCGCGATGTTCAGGTAGTAAACGTCGAGCATCAACCCTGACAGCAAACCGAGGATCGCCCACTGCGCCGGCGTTCTACCCTGGCGGGTTCGATGCCAATACCATAGAAACAGCGCCACAACGAACACCGAGTGGGCATGTGACCACGATGGGTTGAAGTACATATAGACCGGCAACGAACTCCCGAACCAAACCCCCACCGTCGCCAGGAAAGCCCAGCGCTCCGGGCAATAGGCGCAAGCCAGGTTAAAGGAAAGCCAGAGCCCCAGAAAACCGTAAAGCGCGGTAGCGAGCGCCATGGCCACGATGTACGGGCGGGAGAAGCCGTTCGCCTTGACGTTTACCCCAAATCTTTGGAGCGTCAACACGACACCGTGGACCGGCACGATAAATGGCGCCCAGAGCATGGAAGGCCCAACGGTGAAATGATTCTCCAGATGCCCCGTCGGCGTGTATTGCTTGGGGTCAATCTCCCCGGTGGCGAGCACCCGGCCCATAACGAAACTTTCATTGGCGGACCGCCAGTCGTTGGCGAAATCGAGCCGGTGCTCGATCAGAAGCGAACGCAGGTAGGCATAGTAGCCGACCCCGTCACCTCGGACCCAGGGATTAACCATTGGCAGGGATAAAAGAAACAAAAGGAGGAGGGCTTTCCGGTAGGCAGAGAGGGTGCGAAGCTTATTCAAAATTGTTTCGGGCAACTTGAACTTGGGTTGGCGACATAAAAATGGAAGGCTGCAGCCTATCCGGGAAACGCGGGAGGATCTTGTAGCGCGGGCGGGACGCCCTTGCTACGGCAGAAAGCAACTCACGGGGGAGACGCCCATGCCACGTCCACAGCGGGCGGAACGCCCGCGCTAGGTCAGAACCATCTGTTTCTTTGCGGCAAGGTGGGCTGCCACTTTATCGATGATGGCAGGAAGGGGGGTGGTGGGACGAAAGTCTATAAGCTGCACTAACTTTTCCAGGGACGGGACTCGCCGGGCCATATCCTCGAAGCCCGGTTCATAGGCCTGATCGTAAGGGATAAATTGAATGGGCGAAGCGCTCCCGGTTCGGGCTTTAACGAGAGACGCCAAATCCTCAATGCTGATCTCTTCGTTGTTTCCGATATTGACGACTTGCCCCACCGCGCGGTCCGAGCCCATCAGTTTCACGATCGCTTCGACCACGTCACCCACGTACCCAAAGCAGCGGCTCTGTTTGCCCGTCCCAAACACGGTCAAGGGCAGGCCCTCCAGGGCCTGCCCGACGAAGGTCGGCAGCACCATCCCGTAGCGGCCAGTCTGGCGGGGACCCACCGTGTTGAAGAGCCTGCCGATCACCACCGGCAACCTCTTCTCCTTCCAGTAAGCCAGGGCGAGGAACTCATCCAGAGCCTTGGAAGCGGCATAGGACCAGCGCGACTTGGAGGTGGGACCCAAAGTCACGTCGTCCTCCTCGCAGAACGGCACCTTTTGGTTCTTGCCATAAACCTCGGAGGTGGAGGCGACAAAAACCAGCTTGTGCTTCTTGGCGGCGGCTTCCAGAACCACTTCCGTCCCTTTGACATTCGTTTCAATGGTGCGCACCGGACTTTCGATGATCCGCCGAACCCCCACCGCCGCCGCCAGGTGATAGACGACGTCGGACTCGTCCACCACCTCCGCCAGAAGCTGGCGGTTCATAACCGTATCAAAGAAACATTGCAGGGCCCCGTTCGCGCGCAAATGCCGGAGGTTATCCACCGACCCGGTGCTCAGGTCATCCAGGATAATAACCCTCTCTCCCCGTGCCAGCAGGGCCTCCGCCAGGTGCGACCCGATGAATCCGGCGCCGCCGGTAATCAATGAAACCATTTAGGCGTCCTCCTTGGTAACCATGCGCATCGCGATTTGGAGCAGCGGTCTCTGGCCGCCGGCGTGTAGCGTCGATCTCCGATCGACGCTTTGGCGGTCGGAGACCGCCGCTACCGCCGGCTAACCGGAGGAGCGCTCCTTATCCGCGTAATACGCTGTGTTATGGTACGTATAGTATCCATGATAATATCTGTAGCCATAATATCCGTCACGGTTGGCATCCACCTTGTTGAGGACCGTGCCGAGCATCCTGCCGCCCGCGTGCTCAATGATGCCGCAAGCCCGGCTAAGGGCGGCGCGCGAGGTCTTTTCGCTTTCCACCACCATGACGACGCCATCGACGAGGCTGGAGATGATGGTGGCGTCGGTGATCGGCAATACGGGGGGCGAGTCAAGGACAATATGATCAAAATCCTGCCGCAACCGCTTGATGAGTTCTTCCATTTTCGGCGAACAGAGCAGTTCGGCGGGATTGGAAGGGACGGCGCCACTGGGCAGGAGCGCGAGGCTGGGCACCCCTTCGATCCTTTGGAGCAGTTGGGGGCCATACTCATGGGCGCCGGTCAGAATGCCGGAAAGGCCCTTGGGGCTGGCAAGCTTCAAGGTCCTGGCAATTCCGGGGCGCCGCATGTCCGAATCCACCAGGAGCACGCGATCCCCTTTCTGGGCCATGGTCAGAGCGAGATTCAGCGCGGTCACCGTCTTCCCTTCCCCCGGCTGAGAACTGGTCACCAACAACACCTGGGGCGGCCGCTCGGCGTCGGACAGCAGAATGGAGGTGCGGAGCGCCCGATACGCTTCAGAAATGGGAGCGCCCGGTTTCCGAATGACCGACAGGGCCACGGGGAATCTCGAATCCTGCGCCATGAGGGAAAGGCGCTTGGGTCCGTGCTGGATTTTGCGGCTATACCCAGGATTTAACTGCGACATGGGAACAATGGCCAGGGTGGGAAGATCCGTAAGCTTCTCGATCTCCTGGGCGCACTTAATGGAATTGTCCAGCGCTTCCCGGGTTAAGGCCAAGGCTACGCCCAAGCCCAAACCTGCCGCTATGGCAAACATGACGTTGCGGACCTTGTCGGGCCGGATGGGCGCGGTGGGGGGCACGGCGCGGTCGATAACATGGATGTTGGTGGCGCGCAGGCCGGCGGAAACGTTGGCGTCCTTCAGGTGGGCAAGCAAGCTGTCGTAAAGCTGCTGGTTGGATTCGAAATCGCGCTTGAGCATATTGTGCTCAATCAGCAACTGATTGACTTTTCCGACTTCCACGTTCTGCTTGGCCACGGCGTCGGAGATGGCTTTCTCCCGCTGGACCGCCGCCTCGTATTGACTGCGGATGTTCTCCACCGCCCGCTTCCTTTCCCGTGCGATGAGCAAGTCCAAATCCTTTAGTTGATCCTGAATCGCCAGCGCTTTGGGATAGGTAGGCCCGTACTGCGCCGAAACTTGCGAGTAGTCCTCCCTCATGGCTAATTCCCGGGATTCCAGTGCAGCCAGGGGGCCACCCGTTTGCAGGAACCCCACTTGCGCGTCATTTTCCGCCACGATTCTATAAGTCGATTCCTTCGCTAAGCGGTCGGTTTCCGCGGCGCTGAGGTTCTTGTTCAAGTCATCCAGCCTCGCCGAGGCCGCCGTCTGCTGCTCGCCGGCAGACACGATGTTGTTTTCCCGCTCATATTCCATCATCGCCTGCTCGGATTTTTCCACTTTCAGTTTCAATTCGTCCAGCCGATCCTCCATCCATCCGGTGGCCTGGCGGCTGGCGTCGTACTTGGTGCGAAAGTTGTGCTCGATAAAGTTGGCGACGAGGGTGTTCACGATGTCGGCCGCCTCTTTGGGATTGGAGCTTTCATAGCTTACCAGAATCATGCGGGTGTCCCTTGCCCTATCCACGTGAAGACGACCTTGGAATGCCCGGACGGCGCCAATTTGCGCGGACATGGGAATACCCACAACTTTGTCGCCGGAACTGGCCGCTCCGCCTAACTTCAATCGCTGGATCGTTTCCCATGCCAATTCGTCACTCTGCAGGATGCTGACCTGCGTGGACAGGAAGGCATCGTCGGCATCCCCCGACTTGAAGAGATCGTTCAAGGTCTGGAGGAGGGGCATTTCGGATTCCACATCGAGTCGACACGTGGCTGAGTAAACCGGCGGCAACTTGAAGGAGTAGAAGGCTACCAAAGACGCGAGCACCACCGTGACGGACAAAATGAGCCACTGATGTTTTATGATGAGATCCCAAACGGCACGGAATTGGCCGAAGGTGTCGATCTCGCCGATCTCGATGCTTCGGGTCGCCGAGATGCGGCGGTCGCGAGGGTCGCTGCGTGCGACCGGCGGGGGATTATATGGAACTATCTGATTGTCATCAGGCATGTTATGTCCTCAGCTTCAAGGCTATCGGGTCTCCGAAAGGGTTGGCGCCACCGCGGATTGGGTCGTTCCCTCGCCCCCCAGATAGAAGCCCCATGTATATTAAATGGTTATTTTAAAACATTATAAGACTTTCCGCAGGCGCGACCTTCCATGAAGAGAAGTAGGATCTCGAGTTCCCGGCATAAAGTCAGGTCAAACGCCGCGGCGTAAATGATCATCAACATGTTCTTGAGTGGGGATTATTGGGTATGTGCCCTTTATCCACTTTAGTGAGCGAGAACGGCACCCGTCGCTGCGCTATTAACGATTGTTGACGGCACACCGGTGAGCGTGTGTAAGGCCTTCTTGCCGCCGCTGCCCGGGACGAAAAGGATGTCGTCCGCCTGCAAAATGGGATCGGGGGACTTTCCCGTCAAGATACTTTTCAAATCGAGATTGATTTCGTCACGCCCGTTCGGCGCTTTGGAATCTTTCCTGATGATCATCGCCTTGCTCTTTTTGGCGACACTGGTTGCATCTCCGGCGATGGCCAGCGCTCGCAGTACGGTTAACTGATCACGCCCGTTACGAAGGGTATAGCCCCCGGGACGACCGACCTCACCCATGACGTAATAAACGCCAGCCCGTTCTACAGTTACGCGGTCACCCGGCCACACCTCAGTCAATGAAGCTGGATCACTTACACTCAGGACTTTATTCAATTCCACAGTCAAGGTGGGGCTTGCCTGTTTACCCTCCAGGGCAAGATCTCGCAGAGCGAGGTTGCCACGCGTAATCGTGGCATTGATCCCTGCGTCGTCGGCTAACCCGCCACATTGAGTGAGAACATCAACCAATTTGGTTCGCCAATCCAAGGCGAGAACCGCCGGATTCTTTACGGCCCCTTCCACCGCCACCGAACGGGAGCGTGATTGTTTGATCGAGACGGCAATTTCCGGGTGCCGCAAGCGACCGGACTCGCGGAAAGATTCCTCCATCGCGCGCGCGAGTTGATCCGGCGTCAATCCTGCGGCCTGGATGGGCTTGGGCAACAAAGGCACGATAACGGCTCCGGACGGGTTTACCGCATAACTATGAGAAAGCTCCGGCACATCGTAAACATAGACATCCAACACGTCGCCCGGATTGATCAGGTACTCATCGGAAGCAGGCACGGCGGAGGGGGCGATTACGGGTGTCGGCGCTACCGCCGCAGGCGATTCAGATTTCAACCCCTGCGCAGGGTCCTGTGCTTTCAGAATAGCGTGCTGACTGATGAAAATGAATCCCAGCATCAATGATAGGAATATCTTCGCCGTCGGACGTTGTCCCAGCGTCCCCTTCGCTTCCCCAATTCGCGAGATTTTGTTGCTCATGGCGTAACTCCTCTTCGCAACCAGCCAGCGCCCAAGGCAGGAGGTGGTTTGACAGGTCTCACTCGTCGGGCAATTTCCCACGGAGCCAGGACGGCGGGCCACATTTGAATTCAGTCTTGTTAGTGGTAAGCAATAGCAGATGCTGGAAGGAAGACTTCAAATCGATATTGGGGTGTGGCTCAAACCCTATCCCACCCCTTGTTGTGGCGCGGTCCAAATGCTCTTGTCCCACGCGGGGCATAAAAAATTTCGCCGGGGATCTTCACATTGACGGGGGCTATGATAGCTCCGCACTCTGACTTACTTGGCTCGTTCTTAGTAAGCCGTACGATTTGACGCGAAACCAGAAGTGGCTTGCTCTTTTACCGTAAACAGGGTGCAATCCCTTACAAGGAATTGCCTCTCCCCCCTGCCTGAAATCAAATCCTGACCAATTCGTGCGTCTGCGAACCTTATATCTTCATCCGAGTAATGACCTTACTAACCTGCTACTCTTGGCACTCTTTGCCACGCGCTGGAGGAACGCTCCCCCACAAGATTAAGATTCGCTTAAGATTGTACCCTGTATTCACAAAATGCAAAGGGTACAATAGTACTAGTATCAACCAATTCCAAATTGGGGTCAAGGTTTAACTTCTCAGCCCCAGGCATTCCTCCTGCTCGGGGTTTATCCGGCCGGAAAGGCTCGCCAGACCAGCACAGAATGCGAACCATGCCGCATTGGCGGGGATATGAAGGTTGAAGTCGACAAAGCTGTGGAGGAGCAAACCGCAACAGGCAATCGCAGCCCCCAGTTGAATCCAGCCTGGCTCATCTCGGAATTGGACAACCAGACTCCTGAATATCATATGGATGAACAATCCCAGTGCCGCGAGAATCAGGACACTACCGGTCAATCCGGTCTCTGCTAAAGCCTCGACATAATCATTGTGGGCGTGCTCAGTTATCAGATCTAGCGCGTAGGTCTGATGCGGAGGGTAAGCCGTCACAAAGCTACCCATTCCCGCCCCCGCCCAAGGGTGGTCCCGGAAGATCCCGAGAGAGTCCCGCCAGAGAGTCAGCCGGCTCCCCATGTGAACCTCGGGCACGTAGTTGTTGACGGTCCCGAGTTTCGTGAGAACATAGTTTGGGACAAGCCAGAAGAAGAGCGAGGCCACCGCCACCAGCACCAGTCCCGCGGCAGCAACCCTCATTCGCCGGCCCGGGAGGGGATTACGCCCTATTACAATCCAGCCCAGAATTGCCGACTCCACCAGCATAGAGACCAGCCCGCCACGCGAGCCGGTAAGAAGCAGGGAAACAAGCGGCACCAGCACTCCGAACCAGAGCAGGCCATTTAGCGGGTCCCGCCGTGGCCGCGAGAGAACATAGGAGGCGGAAACCGGGATTACCATCTCCATCAAACCCGCGTAGTGGTCACGATCAACGTATGGCCCAAAGGGGCCTCCGAGATAGCGACTAACCCACAATATCCGGCCGGGGTCCCATAAGAACTGAAGGATGGAAAGAAAACTGAAGAGGAAACCGAAGATCAGCACGGCGATCCCCAGCCGGCGCCATGCATCGAAAGAACAACCCAGGAAAAGCTGGATGACGACGAAGAATAGAGCGAAGTCGGTGGCGAGCTTGAGGAGCGATTCCCTGGTAGCGATGGGGGTAAGGGTCAGATGAAAGAACAACTGGATCAATCCCAGAGCAAGAAAGAGGGCGAGGGGCGCGTAAAGTGGTGAATAACCTATTCTTAACCTCCCCCCTTGTATGCTTCCCACGATCCATAAAATGACGACCAGCAGCGTCAAAATGGTGAGCGACGCCCAGGCCCAAGTATATATCGCGCCATAGGGAAGAGGAGCTGCGAAGAGCATTACGCCCAACAGTATCCGCGCCAGGGAGAATACCCGGGGTGATAATTCACTCCTCACCTCATCGTTTTCCGGTAAAAGGGATCCCATCTCAGTCCTGACTAACTGCACCCTGCTACGGGTTGGACGCCGTGCAGGCGCTCTCACTCCCGGACCCCAAGGGCCTCAAAACAACTGTGTCCAGCCAGAAGCTCCCCGTAATCTCGGTCGGGAAAGTCCGGCCACGCACCCGTATAACGGAAAGCTGCACGAGTTTTGTGTCTGGACCCGTGCAGAACTTGAGGCTGATCGGATGCCAGGGTGTCGTTCCAATAGTTGTTTCACTCACCACATTCGGGCCGCTAGAATGAACCGTATCCACTACCTGCAAACGCGGTCCGCTGTCCGAGGTGATGTCTTGCGAGCGCACGTAGGCGGTGAGGAGATATGCCTGGCTTGGAGCTACCGGAACCAACTGATATAAAGGCAAATACTCTTCGTTTCGGCTGACCGCGAAGTCCATCCGCAAGCAACGCTTCCCGGAGTGTGCGGACACATCCGAGAAATCAAGTGCAATATAAGAGCCCACCCGATTGCGCCAATCCAAGCCGACATTCAAAGGTGTGTGTTCGAAATCCCCGTTGAAAACCAGATTACCCTCATCACTTGGC
>Ga0326727_10005408_pt1 | contig 36566 bp, 32 predicted proteins | sample MB2enrmetagenome_FD_207643 | JGI IMG/M metagenome (GOLD analysis project Ga0326727, IMG submission 207643) | Lab enriched peat soil microbial communities from McLean, Ithaca, NY, United States - MB29MY | ecosystem: Environmental > Terrestrial > Soil > Wetlands > Peat | place: USA: New York...
CACACCTTCCTTGTCGCCGCTTGCAAAGCATTCAACAAGCTGAGGAATTTTCCTTGAGACATCGACAACCTTGCGCAAGTTATCTTGGCAAGCATTAAGCGCGCGTCTCTTAACACGCTCTTCTGTTTCTGAAGGAAGTACCAATCTTTCGCCCCGTCAATAACTGTCCCAAATTTATCATGTTAGTAGTTTGCGTTCATTAAAAAAGGTAGCTGATTAACTTTCGATTGCTTTACCCAAATCCTTGAAATTTATTTTTTCCTGGAAGAAGCAGTGAAGAAGTGCCGGCAAGTCTTTGATTGCTGTTCGTATCTGCAGCCAGCTGTCTCTGTCTCTGACGGTTACAGTTTCATCTTTCAGAGTGTCATAGTCGATTGTTATCCCCAACTGCACTCCTGCCTCGTCAGCCCGTGCATAGCGCCTGCCGATGGAGCCGTTCTCATCGAAATCCGTCATGAAGCCCTCGTCCGCCAGCATCCTCTGCACCTGAACCGCCTTCGCGTCTAACCCATCCTTGCTCATCAAGGGGTAGACGCCAACCTGAATCGGCGCAATACTTCTTGGAAAACTTAGGATGACCCTGTCTTCTTTTATGCGATAAGCGTACTCCAACGCGACGTAAAAGAGCCTGTCTGAGCCGAAGCTGGGTTCCACCACATGAGGAATAAACCGTGTGCCGCGTACGATGGTTTTTTGCACACTGATATCTACTTGGTCAGGATTGATCTTGTAGTTTTCCACAGAGAAGAAGCCTTGCTCCTTCATGGCGTCAGCAACTTCCTGAGCAGGAACCTTGGCGAGTAGTGCCGCGACTTTTGCTGCTTCTCCCTTGTACACAGGACCAAGCTTCGCCATTATAGGTTTGACAACAAGCATTTCTTTTTCAACTGGGCTGTCGTAGTCTTTGTAAACGGTCATGTCTACGCCGCTTGCCTGCATGTGGCATTTCAGATCGTAGTCCGTTCGGTAAGCGTGACCTGAGACTTCTACCCAGCCCCAACGGTCAACCAGCACTTCTTGGTCGAAGCTTTGGCTTGAGTAATGCGCTTTTTCCCAAGTTAGTTTTTCGATGAACCGCTGCTTCTTCTCCGGAACGCCAAGCGACACCAAGAGCTTTTTCGCCATCGCCATAAAAAATGCTTGCCATTCGCAACGGATTATCTTTTGGTCTAGCGCCTCCCTGACTGTCAGGTCCGTTGTGTCTTCGCATTCTTTAAGCCTGGTTTCGCAGAGCAGAATGGGCAGAACTTCCTTTTCGACTTCCGGAAGCAAATAGCAAGCTGGCTCTTCAGGGTCGAAGAAAAACTCCAAGTCTGAGATGGTAAACTCCCTAAGCCTAATCAAACCCTGCCTGGGCGAAATCTCGTTGCGCAGCGCGTGACCGATCTGCATGACGCCGAAAGGCAGCTTTTCTCGTGCGCCCGTGTAGAGGCGGTTGAACTCCACGAATATGTTCTGTGCCGCTTCAGGTCTCCCATAACCGACGGCGCCCGAGTAAGGCCCAATAGTAGTTTCAAACATGGTCAGGTACCTTTGGGGTTCGCCGAATTTGCCGCCGCAGTCGGGACAAACAACACCGTGACGCTCAATCTCTTCCCCAATTTCTTCTAGAGTCATTTTTTCCGCTTCAGCCGAGCTAATGCCTTTTTCCTCAAGCAAATGGTCGGCTCGAAAACGGGTATGGCAGTTTTGGCACTCAACCATCGGCTCCTTGAAATGGTCCACGTGACCCGAGGCCTCAAAGACCTTGCCTGGGGCAATAACCGATGATTCCATTTCGTAAATGCCTATTTTCTTAACGAAAAGCTCTCTAAGCTGAGCTTCAATATTCTGTTTTAATCGCGCTCCAAGCGGACCGTAAGTTACAAACCCACCGCTCCCGCCGTAAATTTCAAACGACGGCCAGAAAAATCCTCTGCGACGTGCCAACTCATTTATGGCTGTGAACTTGTCGCATTCAGGTTTTGCACATTTAACTTCGTCGCTCAATGTCCTTACCTTTTTAGGTGTTGGTGCCGAAGGTAGATTAAGGTTACTGGCAAATTAGCTTGTTTCTACAACTACGAAAACGCCCAAAAATTGTAGTTGATAGTTTAACGGTTGAATAAGAGAGGGTTTACTCGCAATTAATTAAGTCATAGATGGAGCTGTATCTCAGGGCTTGTAGTTTTTCCCTGCCGCCCACGCTTTTTCTTTCGGTTCACCCAATTCGTAATAAAGCCTGTCGTTCATTGATAGCATGAATGGTTTTACCTTTTTGATGTCAAGGGCTCCATCTGTCAAGTATCTTTCCTCTGTGAAAGTTGAAACGATGTCTCCAATGAACATCTCGTGAGAGCCATTATCTATGACCTTCTCCAGGCAGCATTCAAGATTTACGGGGCACCCTGTTATCATAGGTGCAGTTTTTAACTTGCCGTAAAACACATCAAAAACCTCTGACTTGTCTGCTTTTGCTCCTGAAACTAATCCACAATAATCAGTGGTTTTCATCATATCAACCGAGGGTGTGCAGACACTGAACGTTTTGTTCTCCTTTATGCCTTGATTGGTGTAGTGAGCTTTGTTCAACGTAATTGCAACTTTCGGCGGAGTAATTCCCGCCGCCATGAACCAAGCAACCGCCAAAAAATTCGCCTTCCCCTTAACGTTTGCCCCAACCAAAACCACGGGCATTGGGTACAGCGCAATATTGGCGCCCAAATCAATTTTATTTTTCAGTACTTTTTCCGTCTTAACTTTAGACATCTCACAAACACCTTACAAACTCTAAAAAATTGTGAATAGATACTCTCTTAAATATTCTGATTTAGTCCGCAGCTACAGCGAGGATAATTTACGCCGAAGAGTAGAATACAAAAAAGAGAGTTGCAAATTTTTTTCGGATTTTGTTAATGGAAACTTTAAAATCTTCTGCGGTTGTTCTGCTGGATAGGAGAACAGCTTGGAATGAATATCAAGGAATCTGATGCTAAACCAACCGTAGAAGAATTGTTAGCAAAGGCTAAGAAACCAGCGCTCTTATCGCCTCCGATGCACAGGTTTTATGAGGGTAAAATACAGGTCATCCCTAAATGCGCTATCAGAAGCGTAGACGACTTCGCTGTTTGGTACACTCCAGGCGTGGCGGCGCCGTGCAGGGAAATCCAAGCTGACCCCGACAAATCCTTCGAACTAACCAACCGATGGAACTCTGTTGCAGTGGTTTCAGATGGAACCCGCGTTTTAGGGCTGGGCGACATCGGACCTGAAGCTGCGTTGCCTGTGATGGAGGGAAAAGCACTCCTGTTCAAATATCTAGGCGGGGTTGACGCGTTCCCAATTTGCCTTCGAACCAAGGAACCCGACGAAATAGTAAAGATATGCAAGGCTTTAGAACCGTCATTTGGCGGCATCAACCTTGAGGACATTGAAAAACCCAAGTGCTTCCACGTTCTAGAAAGCGCCTGCAGGCAGCTCAGCATTCCTGTGTGGCATGACGACCAGCAGGGCACCGCCACGGTTATTTTGGCTGGTTTGATTAACGCCTTCAAGATTGTAGGGAAAAAACCGCGGGAAAGCCTAATTACCCTGGTAGGTTCAGGGGCAGCGAACATCCGCACAGCTTACGTGCTTATGCAGTGGGGCGTCAAACCTGGCAACATTATACTTGCCGACAGCAAAGGCATCGTAGACAAATCAAGAGCGGACATCAAAAAAGAAGAAGACCCGTGGAAATACGACGTGACGCAGAAAACCAACGCTGAGGGAAGAGTCGGCGACATTGAAGAAGCATTCAAAGGCGTCGACGCCGTCGTCGCGGCTTCAAAACCGGGACCAAGCACAATCAAGAAGGAATGGGTTAAATCGATGGCTCAAAACGCTATAGTCTTCGCTTGCGCAAATCCGATTCCTGAGATTTGGCCATGGGACGCGGAGGACGCCGGAGCGCGGATTGTCGCGACGGGTAGAAGCGATTTTCCTAACCAAGTGAACAACAGCATGGGGTTCCCAGCTATTTTCAGGGGCGTCCTCGACGTGAAAGCAAGGGGCGTGACGGACAGCATGTGCATTGCAGCTGCGCAGGAGCTTGCACGATACGCGGAAGAGCGGGGAATTTGTGAAACGGATATCTTGCCAAAAATGGATGAGTGGGAAGTTTTCCCGCGGGAAGCCGTTGCATGCGCGCTCAAATCGATTGATGACGGCGTCGCAAGGGTTAAGCCTTCAAGACAAGAACTCCTTGACCGAGCAACAGCCATAATCCAAAACGCCAGGCAATCAACCGAGCTGCTGATGAAACACGGCTTAATCAAGCAGCCGCCAGACGAAAGCGTACTCCTCAAGTAACGCTTTATCCTCAGCTTTTCAGCCGAAAATAGCAGCTTAAACCTTGCTTGCCAAAAACCATGAAGATTTCAATTTCGCCTAGGCGACTTCAAAACCAATCAAATCATCGTGGGTTTCTTTTTGCCTTTGTTGCCTATCATTGACCATCGTCTGACAATCCTTTGGGGCTTCTTTTTGTCACGATATTTGACCTATACTTTAAATGTCGATGGCGGTCGTCTGTTGACTTTTGTTGACGTTAGTTGACTTTAGTTGACGACAGTTGACGATGGTTGACGTTAGTTGACTTTAGTAGACGATAGTTGACGCAACCTGCAGACATTTCAAGCTTTAAACTAAAAAAGCAATCCAAACCACAAAGAAAAAAATTTCTGCGCCAAAAAACCCGCCATCCGTACCTACTTCACCAGACCTTTTCCATCGTCACCAGAGACGTTATGAGATGTTTTGAGATGATTGTTGCTAACGAATCAAGCTCCATTTCAAAAAAGCAATGCAAAACATAAAGAAAAAAATTGCCGGAAAAGCTGCAAATTTTACCAAGCGGAAGTCAAAACAAAAAAATGAAAAAACATGGAAAAACACCCTGGAAAAAATCCCCGAAAAAGTCTGTAAAGCGAAAAACTTAAGTGTAGAGAGCTTGTAGTTTTGTCTTAGAACCAAAAATACATGGATGTTGAACCAATTGGCTGTTGAAGGTTTTTTCGAAAACAAAAAGACACCAGTAGAAGCTAAAGTCGGAGACTTAACCCCACAATCTAAAGCGGTTAACGTTACGGCCAAAGTTGTATCTAAAACTGAAATCAGAGAAATTCCAATGGGCAGAGACGGCTCTCCACACAAGGTGAGCGACGCGCTGGTCGGTGACGAAACAGGCGTAGTATACCTGACACTTTGGGATGACAATATTGAAAAAGTCAACGAAGGCGACAGCGTACGCGTAGAAAACGGATACGTAACTCTTTTCAAGGGCAACATCCGCCTAAACATCGGTAAATACGGAAAGCTTGAACCAGCAAAAGAACCCTTGAGCGTAGAAGTAAACACTGAAAACAACGTGTCAAGCAAAGCCTACGAGCAAGAACGTAGACCATTCAGAGGCAGAGGCGGCGGAAGAGGCGGATACGGCGGCGGCAGAGACAGAGGACACGGCGGATACGGTGGAGGCGGCGGATACGGCGGCGGCAGAGGCGACAGAGACAATCGGGATCGTCGCGGTGGCGGCGGTTACAGACCGAGATACTAAACTGTCAAAACTCTGAAAAAATCTAACTCTTTTTTGATTTTTTATACTTTTATTCAATGCAGGGAGTAACTAGTTTTCTTAGCTACCTTAAGTAGGCTCTTAAAAACAAGCCTTAAAACATAGCTCTAAAGCTCTAGCTCTTTAAACTTCGTGGCAAGTGTCTGTTTAATTTCCAATAAATATAGACATGGATTTAGGCAAAGTATATAATTGTAACTCCACATCTCACCGTTTACTTCAGGTGCAAAAAGCCAAATGCAACTTCCTAAACCGAAGTTTACGTGGAAAACGGTGGTTTTTCCACTATTGGGACTCATCGGCTTTTTCGCTTACATTTACCTCTTCAAAGTGGATATCATAGGCATTTTCGCGACCGCAGAAAAGGCGAACCCAATTATTTACTTTATAGCCATATTATGCGGTTTGTTTCAGGTATTGTTTTTCACGGTTTCGTGGCGAGTGTTGACTAACCATCTTTCCATTAAAATGAGTTTGATTCGAGCCTACCTATACGTTTGGTACGGCATGTACGTTGACACAATTGTTCCAGCGCAATCTATCAGTGGAGAAGTAACTCGAACATACTTGCTTACAAGAGATGGATGCGGTTCCTTCGGAAAAGTCGTCGCGTCCCTTTACACTCACCGGTTTCTCGGAACAGCAATAAACGCCGTCGCCTTAATCGCGGGTTTAGTGTTGCTTACGTTTGGAGGGAACGTTAATCCTCTTGTCTTTAACCTGATTATAGTTGTCGCGGTCGTGATAACAGTTATACTTTTTTTGATGGCGGTTTTGTCGTTGAAGCAGGAGTGGACTCTGAAGGGAATCAATTGGCTGACAGGATTCGCTCACAAAATCAGTGGCGGAAGAATAAAGCTGGAAAAATTGAAGGAAGAAAGCATCGAGATTACTACGCACTTTCACGATTCAATGAAGGAGTTCCGTCAATCTCCAAGAGCAGTAGGTTTCTCGTTGTTCTATCTGCTCGTTTCATGGTTTTTTAGTCTAAGCGTCCCCTATCTTGTCTTTGTATCGCTGGATCACCCTGTCTCAATAAGCATAATTATTGTCACTTCAGCCATTTTCTTAGCTGTGAAATCAATTCCCGTGGGCATACCTTTTGAAGTCGGTCTTCCAGAAGCTGTAATGACCACGCTCTACATTTCGATGGGTATTCCCGGAGCAATTGCTGCGACCGCCACCATACTTACAAGAATAATCACACTGTGGTTATTCTTCATAATAGGTTTTGGAGCACAACAATGGATTGAACTAAAGCCCGCTCTAAAACCCATGGCACCTACGGAAAAAATTAAAATCGACCCCCAACCCTAATAATTCTTAAGACAATAAATGAAAATCAAAATTGAAACAGCTTCTATTCGGCTGCTTGATAAATTCTGCGAAATTGAGCATCAATGCTTTGACCAAGAAGCCTTCACAAAACGGCAAATAGCCTACCTGCTTAACGATTACAATTCAATAGGGTTGTTGGCTAAAGTTGACAGTGACATTGCAGGATTCATAATTTCGCAGGTTGAAATTGAGAACAGCACTCTGTACGGGCATATAATTACCTTAAATGTGGCTCCATCTTATAGGCGAAAGGGAATCGGCACCCTAATGCTAAAGGAAGTTGAGACTATTCTGAAGGAAAAAGGCGTAAATGAATGCCATTTGGAAGTCCGAGAAGACAACCTCGCAGCTTTGAAGCTCTACCTAAAGAGCGGCTATGTGAAAATCGCCCGTTTAGAAAAATATTATGGCAGGAAGCATGGTTTGTTCCTGAAAAAATCTCTTTAAGAAGCGTCTTCTAGCGTCAATTAAACTCTTGCTTATCTTTGAGATATGGTTAAATACATAGTTGCGGTTTATCTGGTTGGTGGGGAGATGGGAGAGCCTCGAGGAAGAAAATCAAACGAGCAGACGCTTGTCCGAACCATCGTCACTTTGATCCGCAACAGTACTTGGAGATGTGGCAAACTTGAGAAATCCATCGTGCAACATCTTCATAAGCGACATGAAAATTTTGGTAAAACTGAAGTTTCAGTGAAAGAGATTATGCTAGGCCTAAACATTACTGGCGAGAAAAAAGACGAATGCTTAGATGCGTTACGTAGACTCGAAAAAAGAAACATCGTGAAAATAACTCCTCTATAAATAACCATTTTTTATTTTTTTTAATGGCAGTTTTTCATTTCTTTATTTGTGCCTTTTTGGCTAGGTTTTTTGTTGCGACGTTTAGTTTGGTGAAAGCTGCACCTTTCCCGGCGAATCTTTTCTCTGTGCTTAACTTGCTTTCTTGAATAGGACCTTGGATCAGCTTCAGGTTGAGTCTTAAAATCTCTCTTTTTCTCCCGAAAAGTCAAAGGTTAACAGAAATTTCATTGAGTCTTTGAAAGGCTGTCGTAACTTAACATTTAAACCGGCTGTTTTATGGTCTGTAGCCGCTTAGGGTGCAAAGAGCCAAGGCTGCAGCCGTTAAATCTGCGGTTGTCCCGGGGTTGCATTTGTTCTGGGTTGACCTCAGCTTACTGTCGAAGCGTTTGAGGCTTGCTTTCCCGCGTGCTGTTTCTAACCCGCCAAGTTCCAAAACTGCTTTTGCGTCAGCTGACACTTCCACCGCTTTTTCCTTACCCATTTTGCGCGCGATGAACGTATCGGGGAATTCAGAGAGGATTTTGAGGAAAGTGTGAACGATAGCCGTGTTCAAAGGCTTACTTTTCAACTGCTCCGACAGATACGGGTAAGCTATGTCGAATGTTACTGAGTAATTGTTCACCCATTCAGCGCAGATATCATCATAACCCGCTGCCAGACGAAAAACATCAAACAGGCTAACATTCTCTTTCAGCAGCCGTTCCTTTGACTCAGGATCAGTTAAGTCGAGGTCAGGCGCATTGTTTAACCCGCTTGGGTTGGAAACATCAACTGCCTCATAGAGGTGCACTGAATCCCAAGCTGTCGTTGCTTTAATTGCTAAGTCAATGTTTCTGCGTAAAACCGAAAAATCGAGCTGGAAACCTTCGCCTGTTGGAGTCATCCCAGCCGCCACGGCTATGGGCATAAACAGCATTATCGTGCCAAGAATCGTGTTTCCGCCCGTCTGCCAATCGTTAACATCGCGGGCGCAGTTTTTCATGAGTTGCCCCAAGCCGAGTTCAGACTTGTCAAGTTTGCCTTCTGCCGCCTGTGACCCACGGTAAGCCGCTTCCTGGAAACTTTGTCCTGCAGCTACGGCTGAGGCCAAGAAATGCTGGCAAGTTGTTCCCTCAAAGCTTGATGTCAAACTGACGTTGCCTGGTTTTTCCGCGCTTACTTCAAGCAGAATTGCCAGCTGTAGGCATTTAGAAATGTGCTGAGCTTTTATGCAGTCTTGCATTTGATGCATCGACCTTATTGGCGCAAAGAAGGTTTATTAAACTTATCAGAAAACTTCAATCAGGGGTTCATTTGAGGGCACGTGAAGGCGACTTAATCAAAACTAAAAGCGGTGTGGTTTTTGATGTTAAAGGCTTAGTTCATCCAGTTGGCAAGATTATTGCATTCCCACGTTATATCCCCTTGCCGCAGGGCACGAGACGAGGGAAAGATGCCACTTACGACAAAGTCTACAACCTTGGCGACCGATTCAAGTACCTGCAGGAAAATTACCCTGACCTGATAATCTTCGATCCTATATTAGGCGAGACAATGTGTGAGGTTCCTGTTAACCAGGTGGCGGAACATTACAAGCCTGAAGAAAAACTTTGGGCACTACGGTCATCCAAGGACTTGACGGTGCTGGAGAATAAGGCTTTGCGGCTTGCTGAAACCCTGAAAAAGGAAGCAGGCATCCCATGGAGCAGCATAGGCGTTTCAGGCTCGATAATGGCCGGGTTAACCACGGAAAAGTCAGACATCGACCCCATCGTTTACGGAGCAGAGAACTGCAGAAAAGCCTACGCCGCCCTGAAGAAGTTGCTCAAGGATGAGCACTCGGGGTTTAAGCCGTACGCCTTGTCGGAGTTGCGAGAGCTTTTCGATTTCCGTTCGAAGGATACACAGATGAGCTTCGAAGACTTCGTTCTGGTCGAAACCCGAAAGGCGTTCCAGGGCAAGTTTATGGGAACAGACTACTTTATTCGCTTCGTGAAGGACTGGAGCGAAATTGGCGAACAATATGGAGATGTGTGCTTCAAAAACAGTGGATACGCAAAAATATCCGCCAAAATAGCCGACAGCACCGACTCACTTTTCACACCATGCACTTATGCGCTACTAGATGTTAATGTTGTCAAGGGACCCAACTTGACGCCAGTAGCCGAGGTTGTTTCGTTCCGCGGCAGATTCTGTGAACAAGCGGAAAACGGCGAGGCAGTCGAAGCTCAGGGAAAAGTTGAATTGGTCACAGACAACAAAACAGGGAGCCAACATTACCGCTTAATATTGGGTAACAAACCATCGGATTACATGGTTCTTTCAGGTGAGTTGTAAACTTGATTGTCGTTAAGGGCGGTTTTGCTTACAATTGGTTCGAGCTAAGGGTTTTAGGTCAGCGTCAAGTTCTTGTTTAGAATATTGGATGAGAACGCCTTTTTCACTTAAGGCTTAGTCCCTTTTTTGTAGAGTTCTATCGCTTTTTCCAGAGTCAGTTTATTTGAGCTGTAAACCTTGTTATAGAAGAAATATTAGTTGCAATAACCACTGTTTTCTGGTAAAATTTAGCTTTTTACCCCGCACTAGTTGTGAATAACTTTGAGGACTTGCTCGTAATAGCGAGGGCAGTAAGTCAAAGTAACCTGATAGAAGTTTTCTTTCGGCGACACAACCTCTTCCAAGTTACCTTCCACAATCACCTCTTCGTCCTTTTGCGCTTGCTGACGAAACTCTTCCATAAACGAGAAAACCCGACGTGCCTCAGCGGCTTCCTTTATTCCGCCGTAGATCTCTAAGGGTTCGATGCCGTAGATTGACGGGATAAAAGGCGCTTCATCGTCGGCTGTGACTCGGGCTTTCAGTTTCACCCAGCCCTTCTGTTTTATGCGGGTCTGAGGGTCGTATTCTGATTTGATTTCGCTCCAAGCCTTCACGGGTTCAAACTCCGCTTTAATTGTTCGCCCGCTTGCTTCATCATCATACAACCCGTAAATCTGCTTTCGACGCTGATGCCAAACGAAATCTTCAACCGTGAAGTTTTTGAAACGCCAATCCTTTCCATCCATGGCGCGGTCAGATTCGAACTCGTTATGAAAACCAGACTGGCTGTCAACGTACAAGGCTTGGAGTGTTTTTCTCATCGAGGCGTTCTCGTTTTTGCCGTAAACAATCAAGTCAATGTCTGAGTACTTGGGGTGATGAAACCCATGTAGCATGGAGCCGAAGACTCCGAAATTTTCCGTTTTTAAGCCTGAATTATTAAGCGATATCATAAGTACCCGTTCCATAGCCGCCAACAGCTCATCCGTGGGGCCCTCTTTAAGCAGCTTTTGCAGCCGCACCTCGGGTTTCCTTGCCTCCGCGATAGCGCTGTCCTTAACTCCGACAAGTTTCAACCCGAGCATTTCGTGGAAAAATTGGTACTGCGGGTACTTTTTCGCGACAAGCTTCATGCCTTCGTCGTTGTAGAATTTGTAGTAGAGCTGTCCTTTTCCTGTCCGCGGCGCTCGGGGGTCTTTGGACTCGAAGATTTTCGCTGAAGCGTACTCGGCGTCGCAGATATAGGCGCCTGGCGGATGCGAGTAGCCGAAGACGCGAAAGACTAAGCCTTCAGCGGTTTCAACGGCGTCGCGGTCCCTCAGCCCTACGCCGTCACTGGCCAAATGTATTCTTCCTCCGACGTAGCGGTTCCAACAACCACTTGATAAAAGACCTTGCTGGACGATGTGGATTCGACCCTTTCGAGCTTGCCAGAAACCCTAATCGTGCTGCCGTACCTTGCAACGTTTCGGTACAACCCAATATTTGAAACAACCTGAACGGGAATCTTATCCAAATCTAGTTCAGACTGGTCATCCAGAGGCTTGTAGCCTGAAATCCCATATGTTGCGGGGCGGTACATGGTTTCTGTGTCGTCGTTCACCGTGGCCTCGAACCTTACTGGGTCAAGCGGAATGTAGCGGTAAGCGCCATATTTCTCCTTGATCTGTTCGGTTTTTTTTGTGGCGTTGTACATGAAGATTTTTCCTTGGTATCTGCCTTGAAATTTTCTGGCTGCTTCAATTCGGTTTCCCACGATGTAGCTGAGTTTTCCAGTGTTGACAAGCCGCGCTATGGCTTCTTCGACCATGCGGAAGTTTTCGGTGCCGTAAACGACGAAATCAATGTCGGATTCGGGTGCATGCATCTGCAGGGCAATGGAGCCGTGAATTCCCAGGTCGCATTGGTTGACGTCTGATTCTTTGGAGATCAAGTCGATGAGGTCAAGCGCCATCTGCTGTAGTCTGTCGCGTTTAGGCAGATTGGTCAGCCACACCAACCGGTCTTTGGGAACAAACACCTGCTCGATGCGGTCAAAGGGTGCCGTGATTAGTTCTTTGCCTCGATAGGGGCAGAAGTAGAGATAGTCTGAAAAGTTTTTGCGGAATGCCTCGATGAAGGTCTGGTAGTTCTTTGCCGTGTAAAGTTTCTCAGCGCGGAAAAGCTGGTTGTCTCCGAACTTCCAGGTGCGCTCCAGCATTTGGACGTTGAAGAGCTCTCGGTACCGGGCGGGGATGTACTTAAGGAAGGCGAACACGCGGTCCTCCGGATGCTCGTAGCCGAAAGTGTTGAGGATGAAGCCGTCTTTGGTGACAAAAGTGTCCCCATCCATCGGAACCCAAACTTCTTCAGACATAAATGTACCAGCGAAATAGATTAAAAGCTATAACTAAAAAAGCTATTGCTAACCGCCTTAGTTCAGAGTCACATGTGCATCTGGAGGGCAAGTACGGTTTTGGTTTCCATTGAAAGAAGAAGTAGGACAGTCGGAAATTGCGCCCGTGTCCTGCTTCTTCCGAACTTAAATTGCCTGAAGTTGCCAAGCGTTGAAGAGTCGCTTAAGAATTTGGCGGCTGCACTGAAGGCTTTGAAGACACATGGGCTTGAAAGAGGAAGAGGTCTTGGATGTGGTGGCGAATCGTCATTTTGTTGTTTGTGTTTTGGGTTGCTTTCTTGTGGAGAAGCTTGAATCATTGGCAGGTTGAGACTAAAAAAGACAATATTATACACTTTCATACACTTTCATACATTATTGTACACTTTCAGACAATGTTAGGCAATCTTGAAATTAAAGATCGCGGATTTACACGCCTAACTCGAAAGGCAACCTTAAGACGCATGCTCTAGAAAGGGGAAAGAACGCGTAGTCAGAAAAGAGATTTTCTGCTCTTTTGCGATTTGGGTTGCTTTCTTGTGGAGAAGCTTGAATCAGTTGCAGGTTGAGTCAATAAATCTGAAAATCTTTAGTTCTCTTTTAAAATCTCCCTTTTTCTTCCTAAGCCGCTTAACTCGGCTGGGTCAAGGTTAATGCTTGATCAGTCGGTTCAAAGTCGCAGATGAAGTTTCGGGAAGGTTTTTTAAACGTCTCATGTATGTTAAGCCTATGTATTTCGAAGCCTTCAAAAATTTGCTCAGAAGTAGAAGGTTTTGGGTTTGGGGAATATGCGGTGCAGCCATCTACGCAGTTCCCGCCGCTATCCGCCTTGCAACAGGCAACGTCATCTTACCTGTGCTAAGCTGGGCAGCAACCCCCTGGATTGGAATGTACGTCCCCGCAAACCTCGTTGAGAAAATCTTGGTTAACGCATTTTTCCCCGGCGGCGCGGGCGCTGTTGCAGGTGAAATCTTTTTTTCAAACGTCAAAACCAAAACCCTCGTAGGAAGGGAAAAATATCTTGCTCGACTAAGTGGCGCTTTGTTGGCTGTAACGATTTGGTCGCTGATTCAGCTTACAGGCGGCTTGCTAGACATTGCGGGTTCATGGGGCGGCAACCTCTTTGAGTACCCTTCGGTTTTCCCGCTGAATTTCCTGTTGGCTTCGCTGTCAATTTTTACTCCTACTGTTCTTGGTTTCTTTAAAAACAAAATCGCGGGTGCCATTCATAATTAAATGTTGGCGGAGCGTTAAGTTAATATCAAAAAACAGTCAACATTAGGCATACTTGAAGTGAATAGTTATGGCAGCATTAAGCGTAAACAAAATGGCTTGGAATATAGCTCAAAAACTTCTAGATAACCCAGAATCCTACGGCGTAACCGTCTCGAAATCAACCGCGGGAGCCACTATCATTGACGCAGGGGTGAAAGCGCCAGGCGGCTTTCAAGCAGGCAGAAAACTAACCGAACTCTGCTTGGGGGGCGCTGGAAAAGTCCAGGTTGGCTTCAAAACCTACGGAGATATAACTTTCCCGTCAATAACCGTTGCTTCAGATTTTCCCGCTGTTGCAATGTTGGGTTCGCAGTTTGCTGGGTGGCGCATAAAGGACGGTGACTCGATAGCTATCGGTTCAGGTCCTGTTCGGGCATTGGCTTTAAAGCCCAAGGATGTTTACGAAGAAATAGGTTATAAAGACCAAAGCGAAACGGCGGTGCTTACGCTGGAAAGTAACGTATTGCCCTCTGATGCGCTTATCGAGAAGGTCACTGGCGCCAGCGGCGTTTCAGCGGCGAACTTGATTGTGGTGGTGGCTCCAACCGCGAGCATAGCTGGTTTAACTCAGGTGGCGGGCAGAGTCGTGGAAGTGGGGATTCATAAACTTCGCACGCTTGGCTTGGACCCGAAGGTGATTCGCTACGCATTGGGTTATGCGCCGATTCCGCCGCTTGGCACCGATTTCGAAGTGGCTATGGCACGCACAAACGACGCTATCCTCTACGGCGGCACAGTCTATTGTACCGTTGACTATGACGATGAAGCTGCTTTGCAGAAAATCGTTGGGCAAGCCCCGTCCATGGCTTCAAAAGATTACGGAAAACCTTTTCTGCAGATTTTCCGCGAAGCAGACAAAGACTTCTACAAAATCGACCACGGCTTATTCGCGCCCGCAGTACTAATGATAAACAGCGCAAAAACAGGCAAAACATTCAAAGCAGGACAAATAAACCCCAAAGTTCTGGCAGAATCTTTAGGGTTCTAATCCTTTTTTCATTTCAGCTTGAATCTTGAAAGAACAGGTATTGTTATCGCAAATGCAATTGGTATCGTATAGAGTGCTACTGTACCATTAAAGAGTGCTCCGAGTGGAAGAAAAGCCAAGGCCGCCGCTGGCTTATATGAAAAGCCAACAGGTGAAGGCTGTTGGAGTGCAAAGTAGTTTACGACAGACGTTATGGCTATGCGGCAAACAATCCCTAAGGCTGTTGCAGATATGATTATTATCTTAGCATGTTTCTTAAGGACATCAGACAAGTTTTCTGTTTTACGGCCCCGAGTTGCAATGAGGTATGGGATGTAGATGCCTAACATCATTGAAAGTATTGCAACAAGATTATAAACTGGTCCCAATGGCGAAAATCCTCCCGTAAAATAAGCCGTTAGAATAACCGTGTTTATGGCTGATATTATTAAGCCGGCAGCTACTCCTACGGCTAAAAAAGCTACCACCAAGGGTATTTCCCAGATTTGGTAGTATAAAAAGGGCGCGTATGGAGCTGGAATTTTTGGTCCAGCCACATTTAAGGCTGTAGTCAGCGCAACGAATATTATGATTAGTGCCAGTGTTTTGGTGTCCATGTTTGATTGTCTCATTTGTTTGTTGAAAGCCTTCGTTAGCTATTTAAGAGTAGCTACTCAAAAAAACGTGAGGGCAATAGGGTAGAATCAGGGCTAAAATTGATAAATAAGCCCTCAATAACATTAGATAAGCAGTGAAACGTATTGACTGAAACAATCATCAAGTTCACGTCGCCAAGCCAAGTTAAACCCTGGCTTGAAGACAAAACCAACTCCATCCTCTCACCAGTGCATGCCCAAGCCAAAAAATTAAGAGACGACATGAAGCTGACGATCCAAGGCATCGACGACATGAACAAAATGCTTTTGGACAACAGCACAAGAGAAATTGATAGACGAAACATGAAAGTTTACAACAGGGCCCGCGCCCTCAACAAACTTGCGCACTTATTTATTGATCGGTTCAAGAAACTTGAAGCGCCCGAAGTAATCTCGTATGACACATTGAGCAGGTACGCTGCGGACATCCAGAAAATTTTTCTTGTAACCGACATAGATATCAAGAATTGGTTTCCACGGATTTCGCCATTCTTCATAATGGACCGAAGAAGGTTTCTAACCGTATACGAGAAAGCCAAACAAACCCACACACTTCTCAATGATTTTCTCACAAAAGAATATGTGAAAACTAAAACTCTAGAGGAAGCTTTCAACCTTCTAAATGACCTTCAAAATGTGCAAGTGCATCAGGGGACGATAGGTGAGGAAAAAGACCAGATTAAAAATGAGCGTTTGCCGGTCGAGAAAGAGATCTCTGATTTAGAACAGAGAATTAGTGAGCTCAAAACTAAGGGGCCGATTGATGCCTTAAACACGGTTAACAATGAAATATGCACTTTGACCAGTGAATTGAAGAATATGCTCAGGCACCTGCAGAAACCATTCATTAAGATGCAGGCGTTAGCCACTAGCGGCGGCGGAGGGGGAGTAACTCCTGATGAGCTGAGCAGGATAAACTTGTATTTGGAGAATCCCTTTGAAGCTCTAATAACGGAGCAGAATGGTTACCCAGAGCTAAGGGAGATTTTAGAGAAACTTCAACGTTTCTTGTCAGAAGACAAGCTGAAACTAAAAGAAGAAAAAGGGCGCAAAGCCGAGCAGTTGATAAATGAAATATTGAAGAACAACTCACTTTCGCAGATTCAGGCTAGAGGCGTAGAATTGGCAAAATCAAGGGACCAACTGATGAATTCCCCATTAATGGATGATACAAAACGCAACCTTGCCGTCTGCCAACAACAGCTTGACCAGCTAAAGGCACGGAAAACAAGCATCGAAACGCACGAAGCCGTCAAGGAAAACGCCTACAACGACGCAGTTGACAAAATCAGCAATCTAAAGAGGACAATAGAGAAAAACATTCTCAACTCAATAGACGTAAAAGTTCAAATCCCATAATCACAGGTGGGTTCAGTCTGGATTTTTTGGCGACAGTAAAAGAAGCCCAAAATGTGCAGAGCAAAGCCTTTCTCGAAATCCTCGAAAAAGCCACCGCTTTGTTACAGAGCGAAAACGGGCAAATCGGCAGCTTGAAAATAACAGACCATCTGGTCTCAGTGGAACCGCATGGAGAAGCGCTAGTAATAGGCGACTTGCATGGAGACCTCCAAAGCCTATCTCTGATACTTCAAGAGAGCCAATTCATACAAGAACTGAAAGAAAGAAACGACTCAACCCTGATTTTTCTCGGCGACTACGGCGACAGAGGAGACAAACCCGCCGAAGTCTACTACACGATCCTGAAAATAAAGCTAAACTTCCCAAAACAAGTTGTTTTATTGCGGGGAAACCACGAGGGGCCAAAGGATTTGGTAGCTTCACCCCATGATTTGCCTGACCGATTCCAAGCCAAATTCGGCGAAGACACGATGCAGGTTTATGAAAAGACGCGTTCTTTCTGGAGTTGCCTCTACAACGCAGTTTTCGTTGACGAACGTTTCCTGATGCTTCACGGCGGTGTTTCTCCAGAAATCAACAGCCTCCAAGACATCGCAAAAGCGCACGAAGAAAACAACAGGGCGCTGCTAGAGGATTTATTGTGGAATGATCCTGCCGAAGGATTGACTGGAGTTTCTTTGTCTGCTAGGGGGGCTGGAAAACTTTTCGGCGAAGACGTAACGGAAGAGGTTTTGGGCAGGTTAAACGCCAAAATCTTGATTAGAGGTCATGAAGCCAGCGGCACAGGCTTTAAAGTTAACCACGGCGGCAAAGTCTTAACTCTCTTTTCAAGAAAAGGCACACCCTACCTCAACAGGTACGGGGCGTATTTGCAGTTGCCTCTTTCACAAAAATTCGAAAATGCCAAGCAGCTTACCCCGTTTATTCACAAGTTTTAGTTTAGGGTTGTCCTTTACGGAGTCAAAATGCTTAATTGTTCCACCGGTGACTTAACTAAATTACAACTAATCATTTCTTGTATTAACAACAAGAGGTTTAACGGTGCCAACCGAAAACGCCATCGAAACCATCAATTTGACAAAAACATTCGAATCGACACTTCCGAACGGAGGCGGCTTTTTCAGGCGCAAAACCGTCAAAGTCAATGCTGTCGACGGACTCAACCTCACGGTCAAAAGAGGCGAGCTTTTTGGGCTCCTCGGTCCCAACGGCGCTGGAAAAACCACGTTGGTAAAGATGCTGTGTACTCTTCTTCCACCTGACAGCGGCATCGCTCTGATTAACGGTTTTGACATTGTTAAGCAGCAGATGCAGGTTAAACGTTCATTGGGCACGCTTTTCAGCGTTGGGGAACGCGGTTTTTTTTGGCGGCTTAACGGTTACAGGAACCTTGAGTTTTTCGCGGCTATCTATAATGTGCCGAGGCGGAAGCGGCATGACCGGATTTTGGAGGTTATGAAGCTTGTGGGTTTGGAAAATAACACTTACCAGATTTTCCAGAAGTATTCAGGCGGCATGAAACGCAAACTTGCTCTCGCGAGAACCCTGCTTCCAGACCCGCCTATAATCATGCTTGACGAGCCCACAACCGGACTCGACGCCATATCCTCAAGAACCATCCGCGACTTCGTCCAGCAAACCGTCAAAGAAACTGGGAAAACCGTTCTTTACACCACGCATTATATTGAAGAGGCAGCGCAGATCTGCACCAAAATTGGCATCCTCAAACAGGGAAAAATCGTTGCCTACGACACCCCCGAAGCCTTGAAAGCCAAAATAAAGAAAGACGAGCAAATTTACCTTGTCGTAGAAGATATCTCGCAGCCTCAGATTGAGAAAATGCGGACGCTTCAGGGAGTGATCGAAGTCACGGAGAAAAATGACCTTCCCATTATGGCTGGGCAGAGAGAATTGTACATTGAGCTTCAAACTGTCGATCAGTTGCCGTCGATCTTCGATTTCTTGTTTGAGCAAAAAATCAAGCTGGTGAACTTTAAGCGGGAAGAGCCGACGTTAGAAGACGCCTTTATTGAATTAACGCGGAGGGGATAACGCGCATGGCTGTATTGGATGAACTTGAAAAAATCTGGTACTTCATGAAGCGCGACATGGTTAGCTTCTCCACCTACAAAACAAACATCTTCGTTCTTCTCCTGACCGCGGTTTTCGGCGCCCTGTCCTTTGCCTTTGTGGGGCAGAGCTCAATCAATCAAGCAGTCACCAGTCAGTACGCTACAAACTATACCACGTACCTCATTATCGGGTTAGCATTCAACACTTACCTGGGGCAAGCCCTCACGCTGGTGCAGAAAACCATCAATCCTTGGGCTCTTGAAGAAGTCTTAGTTTCGCCCACAGGGTTAAACACGTTTATCATCGGGAGCTCTATTTGGGGGTTCATCTGGAGTACTGCGGTCGTTGCAATTTACCTGCTTCTCGGGGTCTACGCCTTTGGCATAATTTTAAGCATCAACATTGTCGGGACCCTCATTGTGCTCGCCTTAGGCATCGGCACATTCATCGGTTTCAGCATGATCGGGTCAGGAATACTGATACTTACCAAGCAGGGCGACCCGATAACCGCCCTGATAACTATCGCCACAAGCCTATTTGGCAACGTGCTTTTCCCGCCTTCTGTCCTGCCGCCGCTGCTTCAGCTAATCGCCTACGTAACCCCGCCATACTATTTCTTCACGTGCATCAGGAAAATGCTGCTCGGCTCCACAATCCAGATGATCCTGCCCCAACTACTTATTCTCACTTTAATGTGCGCAATCATCGTACCCATAGGATACGTGATTTACGCTTGGTGCCTAAAAACAGCTAAGAAAAACGGAACCCTATCATGGTTCTAAATGATTTCAAACTTATTTTTTGTTTCAGCAAATCTTTGGATTATTCGCCACTCAGAAGATTTGACTCTAAAGTCGGTTCCTTGGGATTTCCGTAGTATCGTCATATTTTTCCGGCAAATTTTTTTCTTTGTGCTTTGGATTGCTTTTTTGGTTTAGGGCTTGTATTCGTTGCAGGTTGCGTCCTTTACCGTCCCTTACAGTCGCTTACCGTCCCTTACCGTCCTTTAAAGTCCAGAACCGTTCTTTGCACAATAGCCTTCTGTGCAGTCCCTCTCCCGACCAAAGCTTAACTCTTTCTTTGGTGTCCACTTCTAACTGTCCATTTTAAGCACTTTTTGCAAATCTACTTCGAATGCGGCTACTGGGTTTTCAAGTTTCCATGCCTCAAGAACCAACGGGTTGATTTCGCCGACTAAGCCCACGTCAACCTCGCCGACCATTACTTTGCCGACTCTGCCTTCTATGAAACTTGGATGAGCAGTTTCCGCTATTTGCCATTCAACACCCAAGTTCCCTAAGAAAGCGTCCAGAGCCGACTTTGCCTCGGTGAAGTTGGCGTTCGCATGAGTCGTTGCCGCACAAAGCCAGTCCTCATCCCGCGTCTTGGTCTCTTTTGATTCGTCTGGAAGCGTTACTTTTCCAAATTCGAATATTTTCTGCGGGAACTCGACGGATTGGTTGTTGCCTAGGAACTCCATGAGGCTAGGCAGGAGCCAGCTGCGCAGACAAGTCATGGTTACAACTTTGGGGTTGGCAAGTTCAACGTGTCCCACTGCTTTTGTGTTCATTTTTGTAAAAAGGTTTTCTTCGTTTGTCAAAGTGTACGTTAAGATTTCCTGGTAGCCTAAGCCAACCATAAGGTCCCGCGCAATGTTGATTCGTTGCAGGTCGGGTTTAGCTTTGCCAGTGGTTGGCATTTCCCTCCAGACTCCTTCGATGTTGTTGTAGCCGTAGGCGACCGCGACGTCCTCGATTATGTCAACCTGATGCATTACATCGACGCGGTAGAAGGGTACGAGGGCTTCCACGCAGCAATCGTCCACTTTGCCAACGCCCAACCCCGCCGTCAAAAGCAGCTCGCTGATATGCTTCCCAGAAAGTTTCAGTCCCAGAAGCCTGTTTGTGTACTCCACACTTAAGTGCATGGTTCGGCTTCTGAAGTCGGGTGTCACTGTATCCATGCGCATGTCGCCAGAGGAATCCGTGTAATGAATTGTCGCTGAGGAGGCTTTTCCTCTGCAGTCAATCAACGCGGAAGTCACCAAATTCAAAGTGTTGACGACGGTTCTGTTCAATGTTCCGGTAACTTCAACAAGCAAACTCCGTGATTCCTCAGTGATTTTGCCCAAGTCGTTCGAGTTGATGATGGGCGGGAAAGACAAGATTTTTCCTTCAGAGTCAAAAAGCATCGGGTAAAGTGGGTTCTTTTTGACGATGTGCCCGAATTCTATGCCTTTGGGGTGCCGCTCCAAAATCTCATCCAACCCCATTCTTTCGGCGAATCCTAAAGGAACAAAACTGACGTCACGCGGGTTAACAGCGCGGTATTCGATGGGAGGAGTGATTAAGTGGAGGTTGTAGATGCCGATGGAGGTTTTCTGGCGATTTCTGCCGTAGGTTTTGTCCAGTTTGTCCTGCATGTGCATCAGCCCTCGAATAACGGCGTCTGTTAACTGGACGTTTTTTACGACGGCGCAGGCGATGAAAGGGCGTATGTTGAAGAGTTTAGGGTCAACGTTTACTTCTATGACGGGTTTTTCCGCTGTGTAGTGTCTGGGTCCTTTTTCTAAGCCGAGGAAGCAGCGCAGCCCTCTTGCTAATCCCTCTGCGCTCCAGAGGTCAGGTCGGTTTGTATCTTTCATTTCGATGCTCAGAACATCGTCACTCGGGCTGTAACCCTTCACTTCAGCCTTAACAAAAGCCAAGTACTCATCCAGATTCTCAAACGTTACAGGATTCTCAGGGTTCCCAAGCTTTGTACGGGTCCATTCTTTACCGATTAACACTTCTAACCCACTGTATTCTATGTCGATTGTCGGCATCTTATGTCACCTGCTTCTTTCTTAGCCAATCAAGGTCTTGACTGAAAATCATCCGAATATCATCAATGCCTGCACGCATCATAAAAAGACGATCAACGCCAAGGCCCCACGCGATCACGGGTTCTTTCACGCCAAGCGGCAAGGTGACTTCTGGACGGAAAATGCCGCTGCCGCCGAATTCAACCCACCCGTACCCTTCCTTGTACGCGCTGAGTTCAACGCTCGGCTCCGTGAACGGGAAATAATCAGGTTTAAACCGCACCCTGTCCGCACCAGCAATTTCCAAAGCGAATTTTCCCAAAACCCCCAGAAGATCTTTTAAAGTTAGGTTTTCGTCGATGATTATGCCTTCCACCTGGTTGAATTCGGACAGGTGGGTTTTGTCGATGAGTTCGGGGCGGTAAACCCTAGCGATGCTGAAGTGTTTGCTCGGCACCTGGAACTTTTTTGCTTCAAGCGTCCGCGCGCTAAGACACGTCCCGTGTCCCCGTAGAATCAATCGTTGAGCGGTTAGGAGCGAGTACTTGTATCCCCATCCCGTGGAACCCGTTGTCCAACCGTTCTCATGCGTCTCTTTTACGTGTTCAACAGCTTCAGCATGGGCGCTAACGTCGCCATATGTGGGGTCTTTGGTGTAGTAAATGTCGCTTTCTTCCCTTGCCGGGTGATCCTGCGGTACGTAGAGAGCGTCAAAGTTGAAGAAACCCGTTTCAACAGCCGTGCCCATCATCTCCTGAAAGCCCAACTGCACGAGTTTAGCACGGACTTCGTCGAGAAACTGCAGGTAAGGGTGTTTCTTGCCTGGCCAAGTTTTGGCTACGGGAGCCTCAATGTTGTATTTTTGAAGCTTTGACGTGTGCCATTTGCCTGTGATTATGAGTTCGGGCGTTAGCTGAGTGACTTCTTGGGGGGCGGATGTGGCTTCAGCAGCTACTTTTTTGCCTTCCGCCGTTATTTGCAGGGAACGGCTTGTTTTAGGTTCGATAGATAGAACCCTGCGTTTCTTAAGTTGCTCAGCAGCCTCTTTTAACTCATCGCCCTTGAGTTCTTCAAGCGAAACCTGCCTTTTCTCTGATACAACTGCAAGGAGCTTCTCATCGGCTCCTTCAGAAATAAAAGCTTGATGAACAAGATTTTCAGCGACTCTTAGGGTGTTATCGCTTGAGGTGTAGAGCGCCCATTTTTTCCTTATCGCCCAGCCAAGCGCGATCTGGATGAATTGAGGCTCGACGCCCGCCTTCTCCGTTGCCGCTTTGAGGTCGGCTGACCCGCCTAGCTCCGCCACCGCATGCATCAATCTGCGTTCAGGCAACCCGTCTTTGGCATAGGCTTCTCCTTCTGCGGTTAATTTTACGACGTTTTGATGCTTCGCATGTATGGAAATGAGGTTTTTTTCCTGCAGGGTGAGGCCGACGCGCATGACCGCCGCGTCCTGCATGGCTGTTTTCTCGATTAACTGCTCGACTGAGGCGTTTCCGCCGATTGCTAGCAGGGCGGATAGGAGTTGGGTTTCTTGGGTTCTTAGTTCAACCATTTTGGCTTGCGCCTTCGCGGTTTATTAAGGGATAGTTCTTTCGCGTCAAATAAAAGCATGTTGATAACTCAAAAGCCTTCACCAGAGCCAAGCGTTCTATCGATAGGAGAATGGTTGGCTAAGCGGCTGTCTGGAACCTTTAGTAAGAGAGAAGGGGGTGAACCAAAAGGCAACCCTTGACCAAAATTGTAACCAACCTAGCTAGAATAAAAAACGTTGCATATCCCGCGCTTCAATACGGATGTTTAAAGGCAAAAAGCGCTGGGTTCCGGTAAAGCGTCGGCTAAAGCTTCAACCTTCAGCGTTTTGAGGGGGTTAAGCCTGGCTATGCCACGGTAACTTTTCGCATCTCAAGTCTCTCTAAATCTAGGCATTCATCACAGAGGTCAGAACTTGGCCTGCCTAAGCGTTTCCGAACAACGGCACGAGGGTACTGCTTGCAGTCTTTCTGCCAATGCCACCTGTCAGGCTCAGGACCCTTAACATACTCCACATTCTCCGCCAACCCGAAACCTCCCACAAAGCTTCAATCAGCACAATATACTATGCAACAACTGTTATTTCTAATTTGCCAATCCCTTAAAGAGAGAGCAAAAAAAGTTGTGTTAGTGACGTGGAACTTATTTTGATTTTCCCGCTTTCTTAGCGCATGCGTCACTGCAGTATTTGCTTTTGGCATTAAACGTTGTGTAAACCCGTTTACAAACTGGGCATTTCTTATCCAAACTCGGTAACCTCGTTACTGCATTGTGGGTAAGCTTGGTTTAAAACTTTTTTGGAAAAACCAAAAATAAATCCGAAGTCAACTCTCTTTTTGGAGTTTGCAAACCATTTGTTGCTTTAACCGGCTTTCTCTTGGTTAGCATTCTTTGAGTTTTTTCTCTTCCTTACAATTATTCCGTAAACTGCTACTACCACTGCTGTTATCAATGCACCCGAAAGCACCACAGTTCCGAGGGCTGGTAGGCTGATACCGAAAGGTGCGATGCCGCTAGGACCAGTGACTGTTGCATTGTTGGGGTAGCCTTGGCTTTCCCAGTATCCAAGGTAGCTTGAATCGTTTGATACATCGATTTCTGTAACCCATTTTATCCATTTGTACCCGTATTGATCTGAAGGAACAAGCATAAATGGATATCCCGCAGCTGCAGGAAGAGTCACGTTATTCATTTTGTAGGCTAAAGTTATGTTGTTCTGCTCAACGTAGTTAATTGGAAGCGCGGTGGTGTAGCCGTCTGTTGCTGTAAAGATGAGCGTGTTGGCGTTTGGGCTGACGCCTGCGGCATTAATGAGGTCGCTTATAAGGACGCCTTGCCATAGACAGGTGATGCTCCAGCCTTCGACGCAGAGAAGCGTGGCGACATTCTGGTAAGATGTAAAGTTATTGATGACGTCGCTGTACGTATATTCCTTAGGTTGATTCACGAGGCCAGTGATGTTTAAGCGATAAGTTGACACGTCCACGTTTTGTGTTCCGTCGATAGCGACATCTGGATGTTGAATAATGTCGTCAAGGAAAGCGTAGACCGGCGTCAAGCTTACCCCATCGTATTGTGTAACTTCCCCTGGAAAAAGCCCATTATAGGGCAGCGATGTCGGGCTACCTATCTGCACCGGCGAAGATGGCGTGGCAGACGGCGCCGCAGATGTACCTGGGGAGGAGGGAGAAGAGGACGCCATAACTGTGGGTGTTGAGGAAACTGTTGGAGCAGGGGAGCGTGTGGGCGTTGGGGAAGGTTTAGAAGCGTTCTGAACAATAAACAGTGAAACAACCAGCACCGCCACTAACAAGATCCCAACCAAAACGGCTCTCTTATGCTGCTTAAGAACTTGCATTCCAAACTAACAGTGAGAATGTCTGCATATTTATCTGTAACGGGGACTGCCTTCTGCAAAGCCAGCATACCTTGGTGAGCTGTTTTTCATGACAAATGAAATCCATCTGGGAAACAACTGAGAAGAGGTGTTTGTCTAAGACTAAAGCTAAGCGCTAGCAAGTTGGCGAAATCTACATCAATCTTGAGGATTGAAAATCTACGAAGGGTATTTACGAAGACGCCTTTATTGAATCTGAATAGCGAGGATCTTAAAGGAAGATCTAGTGATAAACTTCAGCCTAGCACAGCCTCGGCGGAAGAGACGCCCTCAAAATAACCAACTTTTTAGCAAACAAAACGCTGCTTAGGTACACCCGTGAAAGGCAACTCGTAAAACATCAAAAAATAATCTGGAAAACACCAACCTAACCTTAAAAGATTCCCTAATCGAAAATCGACGGGAAAAACCTTAACGTCCAACTTTTCGCTGTAGTTAGTCGCCATCTGAAAAGCTTGTTATTATGCCGATAAACCAACAAAAGTAGCCACAGGTGAAACAGTTGAGAGTACAACGACAGCTTGAATCACCGTTCAATGTTGGAGCTCTTTTCATCCAACAAATCTGCTATGTGGCGTTTTTGCTTCGTTTTGTTTATATATGGGTTCTTTGACTATGCTTGTGCAAAAAGAAGGAATATCTAAAGTATGGGTTCCAAGTCACCAAGAGGCGAATTCGCCGCGAGACAGTTAGCTAAGAAACGGAAGAATTTCCGTTGGCACGATCGTTATTTTAACCGTCGCATGCTTATGCTCGACGAAAAAGTTGACCCGCTCCAAGGCGCTCCGCAAGCCAGAGGAATTGTTCTGGAGAAAGTGGGGGTTGAATCAAAACAGCCTAACAGCGCCATCCGCAAATGCGTCCGCACGCAACTCATCAAAAACGGCAGAACAATCAGCGCCTTTCTGCCCGGAGACGGCGCCCTCAATGTAGTCGACGAACACGACGAAGTTGTTGTTGAAGGCATCGGGGGAACAAGAGGCGGTGCAATGGGCGACATTCCTGGTGTCCGCTGGAAAGTCGTAATGGTTAACGGCGTAAGCCTCAACGAACTTGTTTACGGAAGAAAACAGAAACCGGCAAGGTAATATGTATGGCACAAGCATCAGTTGCTCAACCTCAAGAAATCATGCTTTTTCAGAAATGGAGTTTCAAAGACATCAAAGTTGTGGACATCGGGTTGCAGCGGTACCTCAACTTGACGCCGATGGTTGCCCCTCACAGCATGGGACGACACGAGCACCAGAGATTCCGCAAAGCCAAGGTCAACATTGTTGAACGATTAATCAACAATCTTATGCGCCCGGGAAAGAACTCTGGTAAAAAAGCCAAGACAACTAACATAGTTAAGGAAGCCTTTGAAATAATCTATGTACGCACGGGCAAAAACCCGATTGAAGTTCTCGTAAAAGCTGTTGAAAATGCTTCGCCTTGCGAAGACACCACACGAGTGAGCTACGGTGGAGTAGTTTACCACTTGTCAGTTGACGTTGCACCGCAGCGTCGCATTGACCTAGCGATAAGGCACATAGCCGAAGGCGCACGCTTAGCCAGCGCAAACAGCCCACGAAGCATCCAAGAAGGACTCGCAGACGAACTGATACTGGCGGCAAACAAGGACATAAAGAGCGCCGGCGTAGCAAAACGTAACGAAATCGAACGCGTCGCACAATCAAGTAGATAAAACTTCTGCCAACAAAGTTTTTTCTTATTTTTGCCGTTCTTGATTAGCGAAAAGCATTGGTTTTTAAAGGCTGTTTGATTTAGTAGTCGTTTTTGTCTTCTATTGCTTTGGCTAGGGTGTAGGTAATGTAGCCTGAGAAGCTGGAGACGCCTTTGACTTCGTATTCTTTTTTGTTGGCAACCCATTTGGCGTAGTAGTGATCGTAGACTTCAGCCTTTATTGTGATGCATTTGTAGCCTTGTCTTGGCGTTTTGTTCCCCTCTCTGATGCTTTATAGCGTTAACCGTGCGTACATTTAAGGTTATGCGTTATAAAGCGAGGCGAAGTTTGTTTTCAGTGCAGACTTTACAAACTCATGCCGCGCTATTTGGACCATTTCCCGTTCCCAAATTGTAGCCCGATGCAGTTGACCCCTTTTTGCAATTTGTTCACAGCTGAAAAATTGCGCTTTAAGCCCTAAACCAAAGAGCAACCAAAACAATCACTGACTATAAGTCGTCTACTTGGTAGAGCCTGACCTTGCGTCAAAATTCCAATGTAAAGATGGTTTTGTTAGTCAATCAGCCCAAAAGTGGTCTTCTGCTATTTGTGACCAAAACAATCACAAAAATGGCAGGCACCTCATTGAAGGGGACTGAAAAAAAGCGAGTGACTGCCAGGAAAGCCGTATCCCGAAACCACGTTGTTGCTAGGGATGAGGCGGGTAAAATTTGGGGTTAATTTTGAAAAAGTTTAATAACTGTTTTACGGAGATGTTGGTTCTAAAGGAATCATCATTGGGTGGGATATGTTGAAGAAAATTGTTACAGCGTTAGTCCTAGTTATGTTGGTTTTAGGTGCGTTTGCCGTGGTGTCGACGCCGCATGCAAAAGCACAAACGTCCACTACGCAAGCCAAAATTCTTAGCTACAGCTGGTACACCTCAACTCCCACAACCGAAACTCTAGCAGAATACGCTGGTGACTTGGTTGTAGTCGGCGAAGTGGAGAACACGGGAACAACAAATCTCGGCACAGTCTCAATCAGCGGCGAAGCGTATAATTCAAGCGGGCCTGTATGCCCAGGTTATACTTCGCTTATAGGAGTTCCCGAGCTGCTTCCGGGTCAAAAAGCGCCTTTCTACATGGACTTCTACCCGGAGGAAAGCCCTAGCCAAAGCCAAGCTTGGGTACCCTCAGTTACCAACGTTACCCTGTACATGGGCGCTGCGCTTAACACAACTGAAACTCCGTATTCCGACTTAACTGTGGGGTCGCCCCACGGCTTTGACGACAGCGGAACCTACACTGTTACTGGAACGGTTGAAAACAGCGGGTCCCAAAACATCGGAGACGTTTGGGTTTTGGTGACGTACTATAACTCATCAGGCACCGTCATAGGAATGAACTGCACAAACTTTTTAGACTTGAACTCAAACTATGTGGGCGAGCTTGCACCAGGCAACTCAGTGACGTTTACCGCTATACCATCAGACAACACCGCCCAAATGTCTAGTGAGATAGCAAATTATTCAATATTGGTTGAATCCGCAGCATTCCAGGGGTCTTCATCTTCTAGTACTCCGACGCCTGGCGGAGGACAAAGCACTCCAGCGCCGACAGCGTCCTCCTCACCCTCCACGACACATCAAACATCATCCCAAATCGACTCACTTTGGACCTACGGAGCAGTCGCCGCGGTGGTGATTGTCGTAGCAGCCTTAATCGTCCTGACATTGTTTAGAAATAGACGCAGAACAAGTCAGCTTGAACCACCGCCACCTCCGCCTCCTCCGCCGCCTCCACCATAAACCTTTTTTCTTTTATAGAAGAAATTTTTCGAATCCCCAAGCGGCATATTAGCTTTTGCCGGTTAACCTATATTCTTGCGTGGATTTCCACAATGTCCCCGTCTTCTAACACGAAACCTAACCCGACTTTTTTAGGGCTGAAGGGCAAACGTTTGGCCCACACCATGGCAAACAGGAAGTTCTGCACGAATTCCTTATGAATGTTCTTAGCTAAATCATTAATTGTTGCGCCATGCCTAAGTACAAATGGATGACCCGTATCCTCCTTTGAACCAGGTTCCTTGGTGTAAACGCGAATGACTTTTAGGCTTTCTAGGAGCGCTTTTCCTAACTCGTTAATACCCGTTTTCTGCTCACATGACATGGCGACGATTGGCAAGCGGCCGTTCACGTACTGTTTCAAAAGCCGGAGATTCGCGGCTGAACCCTTCAGATCCATCTTGTTCGCCACAATTACCGCCGGCTTATATGTCGTGGTCTCGAAAATGGCGTCTTCAACGTCGTCAAGTCGCACCTCACCGCTGATTCTAACTATCGCATCGTTCAATTTGTAGCTTCGAAGCAAATCCTCTACATCTTGCATGTTGCAGTCCAAAAGCTTCCCAACAAGAATAACCCTTAAAGCCGCACCCGCGTGGCGGCGGTCAATATCCACTCTTCCACTGGGCTTACTTACAAGCACGCGGCTTTTCTCCAACTCAGCCAAAACCAAATCCAACTGCTCGATCGGGTTACGGGACAAGTCAACCATCAGAATCACGCCGTCGGCATTCCGCGCTAAACCAAGCGTAACGTGACCCGCTGCCCGCCCCCCTGCACTTCCCTCCATCACCGCGGGCGCTTCGACAATTTGGAACTGAACATCAGCATAACTCATTATGCCTGGCACTGGCTCGTGCGTGCTGTAAGGTGTAGGGGTAACCACCACTTTTGAATTTGTTGTAGCAGTCATTAAGCAGCTTTTGCCCACGTTAGTCATGCCGATTAATGCTATCTGCGCTGAACCTTCCTTTTCAACAAAGAGTTTTGGTCCTCCGCTGCTCTTGCCCGTGCCCATGCGTTTCTTCTTGTCCAAGTCCGCGCGGATAAGCGAAATTTTTCTATTCATTTCGCCGCGCAGTTTCATTGTGCCTTTGTGATGTGGAACATACTTTAGGAACTCAATCATGGCATCCATTTTTTCTTTAGGCGTATGAGCAGCTTCAACTAGCTCCCATTTGTCCATTGCTTCGGGCGGCAAATTAGTCGGCATATAAACTTCGCAATTACTATCGGCAAGACGACTTTAAGACTATTTCCATATTCGTCAAGCCAGAAATCAGGAAGAACCCTAAACAGAAACGTTTAAGCTAAGTTCGTGGGACAGTGAAAACCATTAGTGTGCGCTTCTGAGGTCTAAAATCTTCCAAACAAAGTTAGCCCACAGTTATCAATAATTGCGGAAGAAAAGGAAAGAAATTAACTGGTCGTTTAGGAATACACGCGGTATTGCAAAGTTTTTTATGCTCTCTCATTCCCTCTATAGTCATTGGTGTTCAAGGGGAGTGCATAGAATAGTAAAATCTATCGATTTTCCCCAGCCAAAGGCAAATAGGCATATTCTTCCAACAAGTTGTCATTCTGAAAATTCAGGCCAGGGCGAAGATTTCTGCGGCACGGCTCAAGTTCTGCTTGAAGAGCTTGGCTTAAGCAGTCAACAATTCAAAACTTTGTTTGGTAATCTTCCTCATGGAGTGGCTTTGTGTAAATTGGTTTATGACGAAAAAGGTGAACCAACTGACTTCATTCTCGTAGAAAGTAACAAAGTTTATGATGATATTCACTCTTTTAAAAGAGCACGAATCGGAAAGAGAGCAACTGCGTTTAATTCAAAGATTAAAGATGATCTGGTGGATTGGATTGGTGTTTACGGCAGGATAGCCGCCACAGGTGTGCCGGAGCAATTTGAAACGTATTGTGAGCCCACGGATAAATGGTATCAATTGTATGTTTACAGCCTAAGAAGATCCTATTTCGTTTCAGTGTTTACGGATGTAACTAAGCAAAGGAAAAAAGTTGCAAAAGAGCTTGAACGGCAGAAGAGGTCAGAGCAGCAGCTTATTTTTTCAGAAGAGAAATACCGTCGACTCTACGAAACGTCTCAAGACGGTATAATGGCCAGAGATGTTGGGGGTCAAATGATTGATTGCAACCGAGCCTACGCTAAAATGCTCGGTTACACAAAAAAAGAGCTAAGGCATATGAGTGTCCGAAAGTTATTGCCTGAGAAATGGCATAAGCAGAGAGACGAAATTGTTAAGCATGTCTTAACCACTGGGCGCTCTGTCGTTTTTGAGAGAGAATACAAACGGAAAGATGGCTCAGTTTTTCCAGCGTCTGTCAGGACGTGGCGTTTGACTGAGGGGAAGGGGAAGGCAATAGGTATATGGTCTATCGTGCGGGATATTAGTGAGCAGAAGGCTCACCAGCAGAACCTTGAGAAACAAGCAGAGATTTTAGAGAGTATTATTGAAGAGCGTACTAAGCAGCTTAAGGATTCTGAACGCTTAGCAGCCATAGGCCAAACAGCCGGCATGGTTGGACATGACCTTCGCAATCCCCTTCAAACAGTAATTAGTGAGTTGTACCTTGCTCAATCTGACGTTGCCACTTTGCCTGAGAGTGATGCTAAGAAAAATTTGCAGGAAAGCATACAAGTGTTGGAGGAGCAAGCTGCCTACATGGACAAGATTGTTTCTGACCTGCAAGCGTTCGTGAGACCCACCAGAATAGAAAAAAAACCTCTTGTGTTAAAGGAAACCGTCGAAGCAGTCCTAACTTCGGTCGTCATCCCAAGCAACATTTCTGTCCAAGTGCAGTTCCAAGGCGGCGTCTCCAAAATCGAAGCGGACCCGGACCTGCTAAAACGTGTCCTGATAAATCTGGTAACCAATTCTGTTCAAGCCATGCCAGACGGCGGAAAACTAAGGGTGAATTCGCAAGCCGCCCGTGAAGGGCAAGTTTCCATTACAGTGGAAGACACAGGCGTTGGCATTCCTGAACAGATCAAACCGCAAATCTTCGCGCCGCTTTTTACAACCAAACCGCGGGGTCAAGGCTTCGGATTGGCGGTCTGCAAAAGGGTGATTGAAGCCCACGGCGGCACAATCAGTTTCGAAAGCCAAGAGGGCAAAGGAGCAAAATTCACCATCCAGATTCCCACAACTTAGGGTTCAACCATTTCTTTTTCTTTCTCGGTGCCTTCGAGCCGTTGTCGAAGCGTATAGATGAAGGTGATGAACCAGAAGGCGACGCTTACCCATCCCAGTATGAACCCGACGATGTTGTCAAGTAGATAATATGCCACTTGGAAGCCGACGAGGGACACAAACGTTAGAAAGGAGCCGGTTATACTGTATCCCCGCAGAGCGTTGCGGTTTTTGATAACTGCGTGCAGCATGAGCAGTAGCGCTGTGAAGTTGATAATGCTTGCGACGCTTAGCGCTACGTTTGCGATGTTCATTTCGTCTCGTTTTTCCCAGTGCCACAACAGCTTTGCCCAACTTAAGATTTGCGCCACGCGACCAAGCCCTGATGTGCAAAACTCCTTAAAAGCAATGATGCAAATATATGTAATGAAGAAGAGGGGATATTATAAAGAAAATTGTTTCGCAAGGTTGCGACGGGTGTGGACGGCAAGAGCCCTGCATACGGAGTTACCGAAGGGTTTCGTTCGGAGAACAAGTTTACTGTCCAGACGGCACCGTTCACCTAGTAGATGAATCAAGCCTCGCATAAAAAGCAATCAAAGGGAAAACAGGCAGTTTTTAGCATTTTTTTGTTGGTCTTAACGCATAGCCGCGCCGCATTGCTTGCAAAACGAGGCGTGTGCTTGGTTCTTTGTTCCGCAGGAACTGCAAGTTAACTCTAAAGGAGGCTGAGTGTTGATTGTTTCTTCTCCCAGCCTTTTGCCGCAGCTTTGGCAGTATACAGCGTCAGGATCGTTGCTTGAGCCGCAGGACTCGCAGGTCGGCGTCATGAGGCTTTCGTTGCGGAGAGCACTCCATTTGCCGGCTATCCAAAGCTTATCCTTCAAAGCATCAATCGCCGAGATTGTTTCGATCAGTTGTTGGAACTGCTCTTCATCGGGAGCAAACTTGGATTCACACTCTTGGCTAAATATTTCAAATTTGGGCTTTTTTCCCCAAATCAACTCTATCTTTTCGATTTCCTCGTTAGTGTAGAGACAGCTTTTCTTGCTGAGCTTCAAAATGTCATCTAAGGGCCAGTCTTTTATTTTTTCATCAATCGATTCCTGGCTCTGTGCTTTTTCCCGTTGAGGCACTACAGGAGCAGGCACTCCAAACGCTGAAGGCATGTAGGAAAGCGGCTCTTCGGTGTCGGATTCGAAACGTTCCGCCTTACCCAAGCAAACAATCGCAACACGACTGTCAGTAAAATATACATCATACCTAGTGCGAAAATCAACAGGCAAAACAACGTCCTTAATAATTCCCAGTACCTTTTCAAAGCTTGACATGCATCGACTCCCATCAAGGTTCTTTCTTTCGCTCTTCATAAGGTTTCTTACGGTTTTTTGCCTCGACTGGTTTTGCTTATCCTATTTCTTTTTTCGGCCCTAAAATTTTTTAGGGCAGGAAAACAAAAATTCTCTTTCTACTCAATAAACCCACTCGCAACCCGAACCCTCGCCAGCCTAATTGACGGATGATTGCCCGCGTCGTCTTGCTTAAAAGGTAACTGAAGATGGGTTCTTGATACACCGAGATTCGCATTTGCGCAGAGGCAAAACGCTTAAATTGTTTTTGTTCGTGCTATGTGTGGCTGAGGGCTGGTAGATCAGTCTGGTATGATCGCCACGTTGGCATCGTGGAGGTCGCGGGAAGTACGGCAATTTCGGCTGTGCTCGCGAGTTCAAATCCCGCCCAGTCCATTCTGGAGCGGAAGGGGAGATCCCTTCCCAGCCCATCCTGCTAACTTTTTGCCGTGCTTTATTGGCGAGAAGCCATGTTCGCCGCATGCATGCAAGAATTCGGCTTTTCTTAAGTAGACATGGAAAACATCGAAATTTTGTTTTTTTGAGCATATATTCGAAAGGGAAGAAATCGACATGATGTTTTCTGCTAACAAGGAGGAAGAAGTTGAAATGTACAGTTTTTTGGTTCCCCCTTCGGCATCTATGATTCCACACAAGAACCCGAAAAGGAATCACTGGAGTTAGACTCGAAGTCAGCCAGATGTACCGATTTGGATTTTCTGACACCTTCCCACCTCAAAAATTTTTCAACAAAATAATAAAATTTCTTGTTTTTACATCTGACATAAACACGTTTGCCTTCGATGGATCTCCATGTTCTTAATCCACATTTGGAAGGCTTCAATCTGCTCGACAATCGGATACTCGTTTTCGTTTAATGCAAACTTGATGCTATACGAATAATCTTGTTTTCTGAAATGCCGGCTGCCGTCACCAGCGTAACATCCAATAAGCCAACCTAATTCCAAATCGGTTAATTTATCTGCCTGCAGCGGTTTTTCTCTTGTTCTTTTTGCCTCTTTCTTTTGCGACGTGATATTGTACTGCGGATTTTGGGTGTCCTGTTTGTGCGCTAAATTCTTGCAGGCTTGCTCCTTTTTCTACAAGCGCTTTAATTTGTTGAAGCTCAACGGTGGAGAACCGTTTCATAAAGGTCATAATTGACTAAAACCGTTGTTTGTTTAAAAGAACTATGACAAATTACGAATAAGCGCTGACTGCACCGGGAATAATGATTGATTAGCTTTTTAAGGGGCAATTGTGAATATGGAAGCCAAGCAAGGTGCCAAATAATGCCTAAAGTTAAAGTTGCGTTGGTCGGCGTTGGAAACTGCGCCTCAGCCTTCATCCAAGGCATCCAGTACTACCGGAAATTCAGCAAACCCGAGGAATTCGTTGGGTTACGGAACCCAACTTTGGCGGGGTTGAGCTCCAAAGATATCGAGGTTGTTGCGGCTTTTGACGTTGACGACCGGAAGGTCGGGAAAGACCTTTCTGAAGCCATTTTTGCTGCTCCGAACAATGCGCCAAAGGTGTCCGAGGTGCCGTCAACAGGCGTCAAAGTTAGCAAGGGTCCGCTGCTTGATGGTCTGGGCGAATCAAGCAGAGCAATAGTGAAAATCAGCAGCGCTTCAGACGCTGACGTTGTAAATGTTCTAAAGGATGCAGGCGCTGAAGTCATGGTAAATTTGCTTCCCAGCGGCGCCTTAGAAGCCGCGAAATATTATGCTGAAGCGGCTTTGGCGGCGGGATGCGCTTTTGTGAATGCTACGCCGACTTTCATAGCGAGCGATGCTGTGTGGGCTAAACGTTTTGCTGACGCGAAGCTTCCTCTTGTCGGCGACGACCTTGTCGATCAGGTTGGCTCGACAGCACTGCATAAGACGCTGCTTAAGTTGCTTAGTGACAGCGGTGTGAGGATTGTTGAGACTTACCAGCTTGATGTGGGCGGCGGAACAGAATCCGTGGATACCATGGATCGAAGCCGAGATGCAAAACGTAGCATAAAAACTGAATCGGTAGCCGCATCTTTGCCTTATAAGGCTGAAGTCGTGGCTGGCTCAACCGACTACGTAGATTTTCTGCAAAACAAACGCGACAGCTACTTCTGGATAAGCGGCGTCTACTTCTGCAATGCACCCATGAAAATCGACCTCAAATTCCAAACCGTCGACGCACCTAACGCTGGCAGCGTGCTCTTCGACGTAGTCCGCGCGATGAAACTGGCGTTGAACAAGCAACTTAAAGGCGCAATTGAACCCGTTTGCGCTTACGCGTTTAAGCGTCCGCCTCAAATTGTATCCATGGAAGTTGCGGAAAAGGAATTCGCGAAATTCGTCGCCTAAAACCCGTTTTGGAAGCCTATTTTTTTCTTTTCAATGCTCCCAATTTTTCGTTTGACAAAAAGCGTTATATCTGAAAAGCCCGAACTCATGTTTGGGTTGGTTTCATGTGGAAAGCAGTTGCGGCTTTGATGATTGTTGCGTTCATTTTTGTTTCGATTACTGCTGTGGAGGCTCAGCCTTCAGTAGGCGTTAAGACGGGCGATTGGGTTGAGTATTCGGTCAAAACCACGGGTGCTGTTCCCGCCGCTCAAGATTTGACGTGGGCTAGGATTGAGATTGTAGATGTGGAAGGCGAGGCTTTTCATGCTAATTTCACTGTTAGATATGTAAATGGAACTGTTTCAACTGCAACTCGGTTCTTCAATTTCTCCGCTGGAAACGTTCAAGCTTGGATAATCATACCTGCAAACCTTGGTCCAGGTCAAACCTTCTATGATTCATCAATCAACAGCAATGTACCCATTCAAGGCCAAATAGAAAAAACCGTCGCTGGAGCAACCAGAACAGTCACGTGGACAAACAGCACTTTAGGTGGTGTTCAAAGAAACAAGCAATGGGATAAAGCCACGGGTTTCTACATCCAAAGTGCCGACAACTTGGGCACCTACACCGTTCATGCTCAGGCGATCGCAACAAACATTTGGAACCCCCAAATTCTCGGCTTAAACCAAAACGTGTTTTACCTGATAATTACAGTAATTGCAGTTGTAATCGCCGTCATTGCTGCATTAGCTGTAATTTCTCGAAAAAAGAAAACGAAATAGTTGCTGAAGAGAAGCCAATGAGAACTAGCATTTAGATTTTTGCAAGTTCGCCTATTACTTTCTCTCTGAACCCGTTTTGTTTGAGCGTGTCTTTGAGGAAATTTACGGTTTTGACAGGAGTTGGGTCTACCCCACGCAAGACTGAGAGGTAAACGCTTGTGAAGTCACCGACCAGAATTGTTGAAATCATCCGCGCCAGGCTACTTTTGCCCTGAGCCCAAATTTCAAGCACCCCCACACCCGCCTGCTCGACAAGCTCTTTTGTAACTTCAATCCTGCTTTGAATAGCGTCCGGCTCGTCATGGTCTCGCAGGAAAACTGCGGAGAAGCACTCGCCAAGTTCCTCGGCGCGTTCCCAACCTACAATCTCGTTGTGGTTTAGCTCGCTGAAAACATCCCATTTCGCTGGAACCTTGCTGTTCTCGTTGAACTGCTGCTTGAGACGCATGGCGACGCCCCGGTAGAACCCGAATCCGT
>Ga0326727_10005409_pt1 | contig 36565 bp, 33 predicted proteins | sample MB2enrmetagenome_FD_207643 | JGI IMG/M metagenome (GOLD analysis project Ga0326727, IMG submission 207643) | Lab enriched peat soil microbial communities from McLean, Ithaca, NY, United States - MB29MY | ecosystem: Environmental > Terrestrial > Soil > Wetlands > Peat | place: USA: New York...
AACAAGAATTCTCCGGGCCTCCTGGATGGCACGCTCCGGGTGCAGCGCGTGATGGAGCGACTGCGAGAAGAAGACCAGATCGACGGCAGCGTCGTCGATGGGCAACTCTTCCATATCGCCCAGCCGGTACTCGACATTCTTTACGCCGTGGCGCAGCGCCAGCTCGCGGCTGACCTCGATCATTTTGGCTGAGCTGTCGACGGCGATCACTTTGGTTGCCCTCTGGGCCAGCAACAGCGCAAAAGCGCCCTCCCCGGCGCCCAGATCGGCAATGACCATCGGCGGCATCAGCCGCAGCAGCGCCTCGGCCATACTCTTCCACGATCTTCCGGGAACGTAATCCTTGCCGAGGCGGCCGGCCACCGAGTCAAAGAATGCGCGCATCTTGTCCTGGCGCTTCTTGACGACGCGGCGCATCGCGATCTGATCGAGTTCCGCTTCGGGAATCTGCTGGCGCGCCTCGGTCAACAGTCCGGCCAGAGTGCCCTCAACGGCCATTTGCTTGTAAAGGCTGCTCTTGCCGGTGCGGCGATCCTCGACGAGTCCAGCCTGTTTTAGCTGGGAGAGGTGCGTGGAGATGGTGCTTTGGCCCATCGCCAGAATCTCCTGCAACTCGGCGACAGAGAGTTCCTCAGCCGCGAGCAGCAGCAGAATGCGTAGCCGGTTGGGGTCGGCCAGGACGCGGAGAATTTTTATGATTGACGCCATAAGCGGGACTCTGATACATATCAATATATCACGATTTAACGATACAAGGAGAATCTACATGGCAACTTCAACACTGGAAATCACGGATTTGGCTTACAAGGTCGCCGACATGGCTCTGGCTGACTGGGGCCGCAAGGAGATCATCATCGCCGAGCAGGAGATGCCGGGACTGATGTCGATTCGCAACAAGTACGCGGCGGGCAAGCCGCTGGCTAGGGTGCGCATCACTGGTTCGCTGCACATGACGATTCAGACGGCGGTCTTGATTGAAACCCTGGTCAGCCTGGGCGCTGAGGTCCGCTGGGCAAGCTGCAACATCTTCTCGACGCAGGACCACGCGGCGGCGGCGATTGCCGCGACAGGCGTTCCGGTCTTCGCGTGGAAGGGCGAGTCGCTGGAGGAGTACTGGGATTGCACGCTGGCGGCGCTCAGCCACAAGGGCGGCAAGGGACCGCAACTGGTGGTGGACGACGGCGGCGACGCGACCCTGCTCATCCATAAGGGCTACGAGCTGGAGAATGGCGACAAGTGGGTGCATGGGCCGGCGGAGAGCCATGAGGAGCAGGTCATCAAGGATCTGCTGAAGAGAGTCTATGCCGAGGATCCGAAGCACTGGCACAAGGTTGCCGCGGAGTGGCGCGGTGTCTCCGAAGAGACCACAACCGGCGTGCATCGGCTCTACAAGATGATGGAGCAGGGCAAGCTGCTGGTGCCGGCGATCAACGTGAACGATTCTGTGACGAAGTCCAAATTCGACAACCTCTACGGCTGCCGCGAGTCGCTGGCCGACGGCATCAAGAGAGCCACCGACGTGATGGTGGCGGGCAAGGTCGCGGTGATCTGCGGCTATGGCGATGTAGGCAAGGGCTGCGCGCACTCGCTGCGGGGCATGGGCGCAAGGTGCATCGTCACTGAGGTCGATCCCATCAACGCGCTGCAAGCGGCGATGGAGGGCTTCGAGGTGACGACGGTCGATGAGACGCTTGGCCGCGGCGACATCTACGTCACCTGCACCGGCAATGTGGACATCATCACCCTCGAACACATGAGGCGCATGAAGGATCAGGCTATCGTCTGCAACATCGGCCACTTCGACAACGAGATCCAGATGGACCGGCTGAACGCGGAGCCGGGCGTTGTGAAGCTCAACATCAAGCCGCAGGTGGACTACTACACCTTCCCCGCCATTGCGAATCAGGCCGGGCATGGCATCTTCGTGCTGGCCGAGGGGCGGCTGGTGAATCTGGGCTGCGCGACGGGCCATCCGAGCTTTGTGATGAGCAACAGCTTCGCCAACCAGACGCTGGCGCAGCTTGACCTATGGGCCAATAAGGACACGTACAAGGTGGGCGTCTACGTGCTGCCGAAGAAGCTGGACGAAGAGGTTGCGCGGCTGCATCTGGAGAAGATTGGCGTGAAGCTGACGACGCTCTCCGCCCGCCAGGCTGATTATCTGGGTGTACCGGTCGAAGGGCCGTACAAGGCGGAGAATTACCGGTACTGAGCACCTGCGGTGCGGCAGTCGGCGCTTACGCGCCAAGAGATTCGTGGTTTCCCATGTCTCAGAATCGAGACTTGGGAAACCGGCCTCAAAATAGCTTTGACTTCCTATGCAGTGAATGTCTTCTAGCGATAGACTAGACTGCATGAAAATCAAGATCATCTCTGAACTGTTTTCCGCAGCCGTGCTTGGGGCTTTATTCGGACTTTGGTCGAATGGATTGCACCAGAAATGGCATCGGCTTGGGCGTGAAGCCTACTTGGCGCACCAATCTCAAAACTATGACAAAGTTTTTGCTAACCCTGCTTCCTCAATGCATTTGATATTGATTTGGGTGGTCATCGCGCTGATTGTATTTGCAATCTACAAAGGCATCGCATTTGTTGTAGCTAAGGCTCTATCGGCTTTTTCAGATCAGGACGAAATAGTGCAGAGATGACTATACAGCCGGGCATTTCACCTTTTCTTCAGGGATTTTTCATATGGCTTTGCCGCTGAGCTTTTCTTTCGAGTTGTTTCCGCCGCGCACGCCGGAAGGCGTGGCCAAGCTGCCGGCTGTTATTGGCCAGCTTGCCGCGGTGCGGCCAAAGTATTTCTCCATTACATACGGCGCAGGTGGCTCCACGCAGGACGGCACCTACGAGACGCTGATGGCGGTGATCAAGCACGCTGGCGTGGAGGCCGCGCCACACCTGACCTGTGTTGGCTCAACGCGCGCCGAGGTTGCCGCGCTGCTCACGCGCTACCGGGAGGCAGGAGTGAAGCGCATTGTTGCTCTGCGCGGCGATCTGCCCGCCACGGCGATGAGCGCCTCCGCTCCGGGCGAGTTTCATTACGCCAATGAGCTGGTCAGCTTTATCCGCGAGACGCACGGCGACGCTTTCAAGATCGAGGTGGCGGCCTACCCGGAGATGCATCCGCAGGCGTCCAGCCCCGGTGCTGACTTCGAGCACTTCAGCCGCAAGGTGGAAGCCGGCGCAGACGGAGCGCTGACCCAGCTCTTCTATAACGCCGACGCCTATTTCGACTTCATCGAACGCTGCGCCAAGGCAGGCATCAAGATTCCGGTGACGCCGGGCATCATGCCCATCACCGGCTACGCCAACACGCTGCGCTTCTGCGCCGGTTGCGGCGCCGATCTGCCGCGCTGGGTGCGCCTGCGCCTGGAAGAGTTAGAGGACGACAAGCCCGCGCTGCTGGAGTTCGGCCAGGAGGTGGTTACGCGCCTCTGCGAGACCCTGCTGCGCAACGGCGCGCCCGGCCTGCACATTTACACTGTCAACCAGGCCGGCCCGACACTGAGCCTGTGGAAGAGGCTGAAGCTGCCCATGCCCGCCTGAGCGAAGCGGGGTCTCGCCCAGGAGAAGAGACAGACCATGCTGGAGTATTTGATTCACATTGCGCCGTTAGGAACGTTTTTGGCCACCATCCTCTGGTGTCTGATCGGTTTGCCAACGATCATTGGCGCCTACTATCAATCGTGGAGGGCGCGGCAGGAGGCGAGGGCTGCGCGCGATGGAACGCTGCACAGCATGAACTGCCTGGAGTTTATAGCCGGGGATGGCAGTTGCATCAACCTGGTACCGCTGGAAACCCTGCATTCTCTGCCCAAAGCGGGCGATGTGGTTCTTCTGCCCGGCCACGGAGTCGGCGGAAAAGGGGAGTTTCTTCCCGGCGCGTACCTGGTGGAGTCCATCGAGCATCTCTACACCCCGGTGGAATTGAAGGGCAGCCGTCCGCAGGAGGCGCGACTGACCAAGGCCGTCGCTAAAGTCACGTCCCTGAATCCCGAACTGGTGGTTTAATCGCTGGGCAAGTCGCGGCCTGTTTTGTTGATCCGCATCTTCCGTTCATGGGTCTGTCAATTGTCCAGTTCATCCTGTAGCATCCAGATGGCGTGTGAGGCAGATGTCGAGGCAAGCATCACGGCATATAGCGTTGCCCAGGTTACAGCGGGCGGCTCCGGTGAAGAGAGGTCTGACCGCATGTTCGGATTAAGGCCTATCGCTTTCCGCGACGGAACACCCGCTGCCAGAGCTGCCAGAGAGCGCCATGCAGCAGCCGCGTCTGTTCGGCTTTGAGCGCGGCATAGGAGCGTTCCACATACAGATCAAACTCCGGCGGCCAGCCGATGGTGGAGCGGCGCTCGGAGAAGTCGCCCTCGGCCCACTTGGCCACTACCGCCTTGTAGCCCACCACGTGGGTGACAAAGTCCAGCAGGCAATGCGGCATCTGCTCCTCTACGATCAGGCTGGCTTTCTCGATAATGATCTTTTCCCGAATATCGTTCAGGGGCATGAAGGTGGTGTTCATCCACAGCATCCACTCCTTCATCTCGCTGTCGAGAATGGGAAAGCTCTGCGCCTTGCCTTGCTTGTTGAGCAGCGAACGGTAAGCGATGTTGCCCGCCTGCGAGGCGACGTAGAGCGGGCCGTAAAACTCGTTGAGGCGCCGGTTGACCAGCTCCAGCTTGTCCTTGCGGCGGGCCAGAACCTGAGCGCTCAGGTAAGTGGCCAGGTAGCCGACAAACGCCAGAATCACCGTCAGCACGGCTGCGTTTTGCAGCAGACTCGGCGAGAAGAAGGTCGAAAGATCCATCGCTTGCACCTGGCAGCGAGTATACCGCGACGGAGGCGCGATAAGACAGCGGACTTAATAATTCAATGGACGGCTCACATCCCGCCGTGAAATCGTCCGAATGCGCGGGCCAGCATCAGCGACATGAGCAGAATCCCCGCGCCGAGCATAAACATATGCCGGGTGTTGCGCAGGTTGAAGCTGCCCACCCGGCAGACGAGCAGATAGGCGACGGCAAGGTTAAAAAGACCCCACAGCACATTAACCGTTGCAGAGGACAAGCCTTGCCCCGGCGGCGATGCGAAGGGGCTTTGGAAGGCATGGCCCGAGATCCCATTACCGAGATGGGGCAGGCAGTTGGCGAGGAACGCGCCCCCGAAGAAGTAGGCGACGTAGTGATACCAGCGCATGTGGTCTCCTTTCAGGCTATCGCGCCGATGATAGCAGGCCTAGCTCGTTCCCAGATAGATGAAGCGGATGAGAAAAAGCGCGGCCAGCAGGTAGAGCAGCCAGTCCTGCTTGCGTAGCTTGCCTGCGGCCAGGTGCAGCGCGGCCCAGGCGATGATGCCGAAGCCGAGGCCGTTGGCGATGGAGTATGTGAACGGGATGAGTACCAGCGTGAGGAAGGCGGGAACGGTGACCAGCGGGTCGTGCCAGCGAATCTCGCTGATCGTCGAGAGCATCATGGAGCCGACCAGGATCAGCGCCGGGGCGGTTGCGGCCGCCGGCACAATCGCCACAAACGGAGCCGCGCCGATAGCAGCTAAGAACAACAATCCAGTAACGATGGCGGTGACGCCGCTTCGGCCTCCGGCTGCCACGCCGGCCGCCGACTCAACGTAGCTGGTCACCGTCGAGGTTCCGGTCAGCGAGCCGAAGACGGTGGCTGTGGCGTCGGTGAAGAGGATGCGATTCAGGCGGGGAATCGAGTGGTCGGCCTCGATCAGCCCGGCGCGCTTGGTGACGGCCACCAGTGTGCCGAGGTTGTCGAAAAGGTCCACAAAGAAGAAGATGAAGACAATCTCCAGCAGGCCTTTGTTGAGCGCGCCGCGAATGTCGAGCTGAAAGGCGGTCAAGGCCAGTGAGTGAAAGCCGCCGGCGGCGGGCGTCCAGTGCGCGAGGCCCAGCGCCCAGGCGAGGCCGGTGATCGAGAGCACGCCGATCAGGATCGCTCCGCGCACTCTCTTTACTTCCAATGCCACCATCAGCAGCAGTCCCAGCAGAGCCAGCGCCGCGGTGGGGTTGCGCAGGTTGCCCATGGCGACCATGGTCGTGGGATCGGTGGCGATGATTCCTGCATTTTGAAAGCCGATCAGCGCGATAAAGAGCCCAATGCCGCTGGCGACGGCCGCGTAAAGCTCGTGAGGAATGGCGCGCAGGATCATTTGCCGGATGCCCACGGCGGTGATCGCCAGAAAGAGGACGCCGGAGAGGAAAACCGCGCCCAGAGCCGTCTGCCAGGGCACATGCATCCGAATACAGACAGAGTAGGCGAAGTAGGCGTTAAGGCCCATGCCGGGGGCGAGCGCGATGGGATAGCGCGCGACCACGCCCATTAGGATGGAGGCGAAGCCGGCCGAAAGGCAGGTGGCCGCGGTGACGGCAGCCAGCGGCATTCCGGCCGCGGCCAGGATCCTCGGGTTGACCAGCACGATGTAGGCCATCGTCAGAAAGGTGGTGACGCCGGCCAGAATCTCGGTGCGCCAGTTGGTTCCCAGGCGCGTGTATTCAAAGTAGCTTTCTAGTCGCTTGAGCATGGGCGTACTGATAGGAAATCACATCGGGGCGGTGGTGCAAAATGGAGGGGGTGCCCGGCGCCTGTTTTCCTGCTTTACAACACAATAAACCCCACTTATGTAGTCGTGCCCTGATTTTTAATACGCGCTCTAATGCGCATGGCCATGGTGCTCGCGGCTCTGGCCGCCGGCCATCTCTTCAATGGGAACGACGCAGCCTTCCAGCTCCCGGCAGCCCATGTGCTCGAACTGGATAGTGGTGTGGCTGATGCGGAAGCGCTGGTGGAGCAGGTGGTTGAGCCGGGCCAGGATGCAGGCGCTCTCGGAGGGGGGAATGTCGGCGATGGTCACGTGGCAGGCCAGCGCGGCGGAGTTCGAGCCGAGACTCCAGACGTGCAGGTCGTGGACGTTGACTACGCCCTCGACGTCTCCCATGGCGGAGCGAATCTCGGGCAGCGAGAGGCCGCGGGGCGCGCCTTCGAGCAGGATGTTGAAGCTCTCGCGGACGATGCTCAGACTGCTCCACAGGATGAGCGCGGCGATCAGCAGCGAGAGGACGGGATCGATCCAGTTCCGGCCGGTGAGCAGGATGCCCGCGCCGCCAGCGATGACCGCGGCGGTGGAAAGCGTGTCGCCGGCCATGTGCAGGAAGGCCGAGCGCAGGTTTACGTCGCGGGCCACTCCCCACAGCAGGGCTGCGATTACGCCGTTCATCACCACGCCGGCGGCGGCCACAATCATCATTAGCCGGGGTTGCACGGCGACCGGCGCCGAGAGGCGATGGACGGCCTCGACGCCAATCCACAGGGCTATGGCGATCAGCGAGGCTGCGTTGATGAAGGCGGCCAGCACTCCGGCCCGCTGGTAGCCGAAGGTTCGCGAAGGGTCGGCGGGGCGGGATTGGAAGTAGACGGCGACAAAGCTGAGCAGCAGGGCCAGGAAGTCGGAGGCGTTGTGGCCAGCCTCGGAGAGCAGAGCCAGCGAGTGGGCGCGCAGCCCGGCCACAAAGGTGACAACCACGTAGGCAAGCGTGGCCACCAGCGAAAAGCGCAACACGGATTGAGTTCGATTCGCGCCCGAGCCGGAAGGCGCATCGTGTACGTGCATAGAGGAAGTGTAGCGGGGACGGGGTATCAAGAGCCAGCGGTCACTCTCATTTAGGTGCTTCATTGGCGAGCGAGAGAGCCGGCTTGCCCGCCAATCTCTGACTGATGTGCCGGCCGAGCACCTCGACAAAGCTGCCATTCACGCCGGGGGAAGTATTCAGAAGAACCACGGCCGCGTAGTCGCCCTTGGGGTTGAAGAATGCATACGAGCTGTACGCGGCGGTTGCGCCGTTGTGCCAGTAGTTTCCCGTCTCCTCCTGATACAACTAGCCGAGCGCGATGCGCATCCCCGGCGAAACCTCCGATTGCGGCTGAAGGGCTTGGCGAAGAGCGGCGGAGAGTGTAGCCGCACCGGGAGAGCCGGCGACCGGCTTCAGTGCCTCCGGATGCAGATTTGCCTCCAGGTAGGAGAGCATATCGCCAGCCGTGGAGCGGATGCCAATTGCGCCGGCGAGGGTGTCCGTATCCCAGGCTTTGGCCGGGCCGTGAAACTCGTCGTGTCCGGCGATCAATCGAAGCTGTTGCTCGGGGTTGAGGGCTATCGTTGTGTCCTTCAGTCCCAGCGGATCGGCGATCTCATCTTTGAGGAGTGCGGCATAGGAAGTGCCGGCGCGATTCGCCAACGCCAGCCCCAGCAGGCCAAAGCCGAGGCTGCCGAAAGGAGACGAAGCGCGGGTTGGGTTTGCTACACCGTGTTTGCCGATAAAGGCGAGAAGATCGGCGGCATGGTAATCGGCATAGGGATTGTCCATATTGGCCAAGTTGATGTTGTCGGGCATCGGCGGCAATCCTGAGCGTCGCGTTGCCAGATCGAGCAGCGTAATCTCCTGGCCATCGGGCTTAACCACCGTGCCCGGCGGCAAGAGCTCGCGCACCGGTTCATCGAGCTTGACCTTGCCTTGCATCGCCATCTGCGAGAGCATCAGGCCGGTGAAGGTCTTTGTGATGGAACCGATCTCGTAGATCGAGTCGGGTTTTGCGGTCCCATAACTGAAGACGCGCCGGACGCCATGCACATCAACAGCGATGGAAACACCCGCGCCCGTTGCCGGCGCCAGCTCTCCATTGCTAAGCGCCCCAGCCAGATCGCGGTCGAGCACGGATTGGAGATCGGCTGCCGAAACCGGAGGCATCGCCGCATCGTAAGTGGGAACAGGAATGGGCTTTTCGCCCGAAAGCGCGGCCTGCCGGGTAAAGTTCATCGGCTGCACAATCTCCTGGGTTCCGTTCTCCTTGAGCTGCTTCGCGCTGGTTTTGCCGGTGAGCGATTTTCCGTCCGGTGAGAGCTTGCCGCTCCAGTGTTCGCCGACGCCGGGAATATCAAAGGAAAAATCGTCGCCCTTGAAAGCAACATTCGCGCATTGCAGGTCCATGCCATGCACGTCGAGGGCATCCACCGTGCAGAACTCGCGGCCGCTGCTGTCGCTCTTTACCACGAGCTGTACGCGCGTGGAATCCTTGGCGGTAATAGGAGTCAGACCCAGCCAGATTCCATCGACAGGCGACGGTTTGGAGGCAGGGACGAATTGTTGCCGAACGAAATTCACCGGCCCTGAACCGCCTCTCTCCGTCCATGTTCCGGAGAGAGTGCTTCCATCGCTGGAGACGACGCCTTTCCATGTGACATCTTCCTCGGGGATAGTAAAGTTCAGGCTCTGCCCCTGCAAATGCAGACCGGAAAGCCAGAACATCCACGGGGCCTTTGGATCAAGATGGTCGAGGTTGCCTTTCAGTGCTCCATCGGCGTCGATCTTCAGATGCAGAGTCGCCTGCTGCAATCCAATCGTTGTTGTGTATTCCCCAGCGATGCTTGATGGCGGCTGTGCGGAGGCAGCAGGTGCTTGCGCGCAGATGGCGAACGCTACTATGGCGGCGCTGTTTCGACACGCCTGGAATAGAATGCTGCGAAAACACATTCGTTCACAACCTTTTCCGGGACATTTGGAAGAGTTCTGCTTCGACAGGCGCAGTCCTTCTGGCTCATTCATAGATTAAGACGGAGTAGCTTGTGCCAATATTACTGATCCGGCTCCAAAGAAATGCAACACTGCCTCCCACCCATTCCGCAAAGACTGCGGAATGGATGGGGCACAGCGTTTCAAACTTTTGGACCCGATCAATAGATAACAGAAAAGGATGCCAGTGCGAGCGGAAAGCGAGCGGCTGCCCCACCGCAGGTGGCTACTCGTTGGCCTCGATGCGCCGCCCGTGCGTCTCTTGCAGGCCGCGGGTATTCACCCGGAAGAGCGAGGCGAAGACGCGCAACTGGTCGCGGCTGAGGCTTAGATCCTGCTCGAAGACAAACCAGCGCGCTCCCTCGGTGCAGGGCGGGGTGGTCAACGAGCCCATGTAGGTCCAGTAGCCGCGGTCGGCGGGCAAAAGGCCGCCCGCGCTGACCATCTCCGTTACCTTTGCGGTCGCGCCGGCGGTCCGGGGCAGATGGGGCCAGAGCGTGGCCAGCACGGCATTGGGGTTACCCATGTCTTCGATGAGCCGCACGGCGATGATGGCTATTTTGCCGTCGGCGCTGCGATGCATCAGATGGACGCTCATGTCGCTCAGCTTGCCCTTGACGGCCTCCTCGCCGGGGTGGTGGAAGTCGAACTCGACCAGCTCATAGCGCACGCCGCCAGCGATGATGTAGCTGCCGGGGTCCACGCGCGCCACAATGGTATGGCCGTCATTGACAAGCGTCACCGGTCCGGCGATGTAGTGGAACTCGATGGGCTGGAGGGCCTTGTTCAGGCGCGCGCCGCGAATGTCTATGGGCGACTGCTCACGGCCTTTGGAGCAAGCCTGGTAGGCCGGATCGAGCTTGCCCCAGTTCAACTCGCCGCGCTTGCCCTCGTAGTCCCAGGGGGTGGTTTGTGCTGCGGTTACAGTAGCCATGCCCAGTGCTAGTACGACAAGTGCAGGAAAACGCATCGGTTACTCCTCGAAAAAATGACGCGCAACGCGCTAGAGAGCATTTTAAGGCATTTGCGGGAGGGCTGTTGCCGGAGATCGAAACGGTGCCCACTGCGGACTGGAGAGGTAAGAAAAGCGAGGGGAAATAAAAAGCGCGATTCAGCAGAGTAGCGGCGGCAGTGAATTTGTCGCGCTGCAAGGCGATGTGCATGAAGTCCTGCAAGCATAGATAAAAAAGGCGATCTGTCGCGCTCCAAAGCGGCAAAGTGAAGAATTGGGCGGCATTTCTAAAATAGGCGGCCTTGCGGGCCGTGAAAAAAGCAGCAAAACTCCGGTTGGAAAGCTACTAAAAGTGCGAAAAATGGCCAAAATAGGCCTTAATTGGTCGTTTTTTTGCGCATAATTATGCACCTTTTTCGTACATTTGGAGTGAGGCTTGCGCTCATTGAGAGCGGATGAAGCGCCTTCGAGGAGGATGGGACGTGCGGGAGCGAGAGCGGCAGATGGCGCGAAAGAAGCTGGACAAGGAAATGAAGTATTACCGGTGGGCGGCGCGGGAGAAGCACCCTACTCCGGGTTTGCTGCGGGCGGTCCGGCTCGCGCTGGGAGTTCCAACGGCAGAGATGTTGAAGTTGCTGGAGGTGAGCCCCTCGGTGCTCTTCCGGCTGGAGCAGAGTGAGATGCGGGGAACGATTTCGCTGAATGGAGCGGGCCGGGTGGCGCAGGCGATGGGCTGCCAACTGATTTATGCGGTCGTGCCACGCGACGGGAAGACGCTGGAGGATTTGGCGGAGAAGCGGCTGTGGGCGAAAGTGCTGGGGAATAGGGACTAGGGACTAGGGAACGGCGATTTGCGAGGCGGCGGGCGCGGGGCCAGGTTGGTGAAGGCATCAGCGTTTGCCGATACTCATCCGACCTTAAATAAATCATTCTGGATGAGCGCATAGAGCTGTTAGCGGAAACCCAGAATTCTACGAAAGCTGAACGGCGGAGCCTTGACAACTTTTTCGGGTGCAGTCCGTGTTCGCCGGGGCTATTGATCTATCCAAGGTCTCAGGAGCGAGACTGGAGCCAACCACCGGTCAGAGATTGTTCCATCCCCGGTCCCCAAAAACGAGGGACCGGACTCCCTCACTGTGGTTGAGATAGAACACTAAAACCGGGGCCGCCTGCCGACCCACTCATCGCGATAGGGCCGCGATGAATGGGCACAGCTTTTATCTTGGCTCATGATTGAAGCAAGTAGAGTCGATGCCTGAGCCATCTGCCAAAGGGAATCTACCAAGTAACGGTACGCGGCGAATCTCAATCCTGCTGTAACCGGGTCTTGATGCTGCATTGTTGGCGCATCCGCCAGAATGGGGCCATGTCCGAACAACGCCCTCTGCTCACGCAGGCCTTTTCCTGCTGGAATTGGAAGTGTGCTCTTCTCAGTGCGACCGCGCGCTCGCTGGTGTATCTCGCGGCCATGGCGCGCACCGGCCTGCGCGGCAGCCTGGCTGTCGTCCTGGTCGAAATCGTCTATGTCACGCTTACTGCGGGAATCTACGCCGGCATGCAGCAAAAGGCGCTGGGACTGGCAACGCGGTGGATGGGAAATCTGATTGTGGTTCTGGGTGTTCCCGGCCTGGCACAGGTACTAGATTGGCTCGCTCATCGCCTCACCGGCGCGGCCGTCACAGGAAGAGTCACGCTTGCCGTCAGTATTTTCGCGGCTCTCTCGGCGCTCTTTCATCTGCATGTGATGCGCAATGGAGTCTTCCTCACCGGCACAGGCCGATCGCTGTTCCACGACTTCCGCCGTATACCAAGGCTCATTGCCGGATTCGTTGTGAAGCCTATTGTGCTCTTCGCCGCGATGACCTCAGATTCCAGCCGCGGCATCGAGTCGGAGAGTGCGTTTTAAGTTTCGTCCCAACTTAACGGACCGGGAACAACGACGCGGGACCATCCATCATTTGATTTGCCACAGAAAAATGGAACCCTTCTGGCGAAGGGTCCCATGGTGTTGCGAGGGCGCTGCGGTGGGGTTACTTAGCCGCGGCCTTCAGTCCGGCTTGCTCGGCCAGGGCGGCGGCCTTGTCGGTGGCCTCCCAGGTGAACTCCGGCTCGTTACGGCCGAAGTGGCCGTATGCGGCGGTCTTCTGGTAGATGGGGCGGCGCAGGTTGAGGCTCTCGATGATGGCCTTGGGGGTGAGCGCGAAGTTCTTGCGAATCAGCTCGGTCAGTTTGGCTTCGCCGACCTTCCCTGTGCCGAAGGTATCGACGCGCACGCTGACCGGCTCCGCGACGCCGATGGCGTACGCAAGCTGGACTTCGGCGCGGTCGGCCAGGCCGGCGGCCACAATGTTCTTGGCGATGTAACGGGCCATGTACGCCGCGCTGCGATCCACCTTCGTCGGGTCTTTGCCCGAAAAAGCGCCGCCGCCGTGACGGCCCGCGCCGCCGTAAGTGTCCACGATGATCTTGCGGCCGGTGAGGCCGGTGTCGCCCATGGGTCCGCCGATGACAAAGCGGCCGGTGGGGTTGATGTGGTACTTGGTGTTCTCGTCCAGCCACGCGGCGGGCAGCACTGCCTTGATCACGTACTTGAGAATGTCGGCGTGCAGCTCCTCGTTGGTGACGCTCTCAGAGTGCTGGCTGCTGATGACCACGGCGTCGATGCGGGCGGGCTTGCCGTTCTCGTCGTACTCGACGGTGACCTGGCTCTTGCCGTCGGGGCGCAGGTAGGGCAGCTTGCCGGACTTGCGCACGGCTGTAAGCTGGCGGCAGAGTTTGTGGGCCAGCGAGATGGGCGCGGGCATCAGCTCGGGGGTTTCGTTGGAGGCGTAGCCGAACATCATGCCCTGGTCGCCGGCGCCGCCGGTGTCAACGCCCTGGGCAATGTCGCCCGACTGCTTGTTGATGGACGAGATGACGGCGCAGGTGTTGGAGTCGAAGCCGTAGAGGGCGTTGTCGTAGCCGATAGAGGCGACGACGCCGCGGACGAGAGATTGAAAATCAACGTAGGCCGTGGTGGTGATTTCGCCGGCGATGACCACCAGGCCGGTGGCGGTGAGGGTCTCGGCGGCGACGCGGCTGTAGGGGTCCTGCTCCAGGCAGGCGTCGAGAATGGCGTCGGAGACCTGGTCGGCGATCTTGTCGGGATGGCCTTCGGTCACGGATTCAGAGGTAAACAGGAAACGGTCGCTCAATGTAAAACTCTCCTCCCATTGCAGGGAATTCAATTTGGGCGGCCTGGAGCGAGGACCGGTAGATGCTGGATCACCGGCGCGGGGAGCAGAAGTTGCTCAGCCGCATCGGACCCACTCTCGCACAGGAGACGCCAGCACCGTCGGGCATGCGCCTTGGGATGCATGGTTCTATGGTAATTGCCGCGAGTGGATGGGGGCAAACGCTTGCAGAGAACGGGCGGCAACGGCAGGTGAGGCGGGAATTCCGTGTGGTGGGCAGAGCGACTGCCGTCAGGAATGGACAGGCTGAGCTACCAATCGCACACCGAGCGCCGCGCATACACGACTCACCGTGTCGAAACGCGGGGCGCTATCGGGGCGCAGTGCTTTGTAGAGAGCTTCACGAGTGATTCCGGCCGACTTGGCGATCTCGGTCATTCCGCGCGCGCGGGCAATATCGCCCAGCGCTGCCGCCAGCAAGGACGCATCGTTTGCTTCCAGAATGTCAGTCAGGTAGGCGGCGATGGACGCCTCACTCTCAAGGTAAGGCGCTGCATCAAACTCGGGAAGATCGTCCACTTTAATGCGTTTGCTCATCTGATTTTCCTCCGTAATCCAGCAACACCGCCAGTGCCTTGGCGCGCTGAATGTCCCTCTTCTGCGTTCGCTTAGAGCCTCCGGCAAGCAACACGATCAGTTCAACGCCGCGCCGGGTGAAGTACACGCGCCAGCCCGCGCCTATGTGGATGCGCAACTCGGAAACGCCTTCGCCAACAGGCTGAACGTCTCCCATCAAACCGCACGCCAATCGCTTGATCCGGGCTACAACCACACCGCGCACCGTCTCATCGGCAAGGCCGTCAAGCCAAGCGGTGAACTCGGGGAGTGGCCTGATCGAGATCATTACTGTATAGTAATCGAACGATTACATAGCGTCAAGGCAGTGGCAGTTAGTTTAATAAAGGCATATTCAGCTCCCGCGCCATGAGAGGACAGGGGCAAAGAGCGTGTGAACTCAGCCCAAGTGCATGGGCAGCAGCGTGGTCCACCATCCGGCGCGCAGGCCATAGTAGCGCACCGCCAGGAAAGCGCCCGCGGCCACCACCAGCAGAAGAAGAATCACGCCGATCCAGCGCAGTCGGTTTTCCATTGCTTCGCTGCGCTGGTTGCGCGCCTTGCCCACGTTCGAGGCAAACTCCAGCCAGTCGCGCTCCTCTTCGACCATCTGCCCGCTGGCGGCATAGGCCTTGAGAAACCGCTCCGTCCAGTCGCTCTGGTCGAGGCCGACGGCGCTCGCGTAGCCGCGCACAATGCCCTTGTTCAGAATCCCGCCGGGAAGCAGGCGGAAATTCTCCTGCTCCAGCGCTTCAAGGTACCGGGTGCCGATCTTGGTGACTGCCGTAATGTCTTCCAGCGCTATGCCGCGGGAGATCCGCTCCATGCGCAGGTCTTCTCCAAAGTTGCCCATCGCCTACCAGAAACCGGTTCTTATGCCGAGTATGATTACCCATTCACAATAAACCCGGGTGCCGCTTCGGTCAAAGGTCGGAAACCCTTTTCCTTTTATTTTCAGGAAGCTGCGGATTCTGGACATCTATAGTACGATTTGGACGGCTTCCTCCTCAACACGTCCCGCCAGCCCAGGGCTGTTACCCTGAAGGCGAGGGCAATTTTCAAGAGCCTTCGAGCCTTTTGAAGCCAGGACGGGAATGAACAAGCTCATCTTCGCCAATCTGCTGCACCGGCCGCTGCGCTCGGTTATCAGCGTCTTCGCCGTGGCTATTGAAGTCATCATGATGCTGACCATCATCGCCATTATGGTGGGCCAATTGACCGGGCAGAAGCGGATGAACAACGGAATCGGCGCCGATCTGATCGTGCGCGCCAGCAACGCCATGATCTTCAACGGGATCAACGGAGCGGTCATTCCCGTCAGGATGGAGGGGATTCTGCGGGCGCTGCCGCATGTCGCTGTGGCCACGCCGGTGAATCAAAAGCTCTCCATGATCGATGGATTGGAAGTGCTGTGGGGGATCGAATACCCGACATACAGTCAACTGAGTCCATTCGTTTTTGTGTCGGGAGGCCCGCCGCTGAAGCCGGACGATGTCATCGTGGACGATGTCTTCGCAACCACGGGCAATGGACATCGTGTCGGCGAAACGATTCTTGTTGAAAAGCGTCCCTTCCGCATCGCGGGCATCTTCGAGCACGGCAAGGGCGGGCGCAAATTGATCTCCATTGACGCCATGGACGATATTACCGGTACGCCGGACAAGGCCTCGGCCTTTTATCTGAAGGCGGACCAGCCGGAAAATATCGCGCTGATCACCAGGGAAATCCATGCCGTCCGCGGCCTGGAAGACTATCAGGTGATGACCATGGAGGAGTGGTATTCCCTGATGACCCCAGACCATATTCCCGCGCTGAATATCGCCATGCGCGTGGTGATTGGGATTGCAGTCATCATCGGCTTCCTGGTGATCTTCCAATCCATGTACACATCGGTGCTGGAGCGCACGCGAGAGATCGGAATCCTCAAGTCGATGGGTGCCTCGAATCTGACCATCGTCGGCGTGGTGCTGCGCGAGACGGCGCTGCTGGCCATCGTCGGAGTCGCGGTAGGCGTGGCGGCCTCGCTTGCCGTCAAATCAGCGCTGGCGCATTGGATACCTACCCTCTATCTGGATATGAACGCAGCCTGGATCGCCCGTGGCTCGGCCATTGCATTTGTCAGTTCCGTCTGCGGCGCGCTTTACCCGGCCTGGATGGCCGCCCGCAAGGATCCCATCGACGCACTGGCCTACGAGTAGGATTCCTTCGATCAAAGGGTTGCAATGAGCGAGTGCCGCTGCCAGGCGCTTCCGGCAGCCTGGCGGGTATTGCCGCGTCCAACGCCACCCAAATTGGCTCTCACACCCTATGAACAAAACTAGTTGAGACCTGGACATTTTCCAGCTTTTCGCCATAACTCGCGAGGACTGGTTTACCATTTAGCAGGTTAGCACCCGCTTTGCGGGAGTTGGCAGGGTAGCGGGTTAGCGGGTTTATTGCTGGCGTAACTTGCAGAAGCAAGTCTGGCTGCTCTCCATGATTCCCAGGCCTCGATTTCCGAGACCTGGGAGACCGGGCAAACTAAGAGATGCGATGAGCGCCATCGGAGGCGTGGCAGATGTGAATCTCCGGCTTGATGCCGGTTTTGGCTTCGTAGCGCTTGCCTAGCTCCTCGGCGAAGGCTTTGGCTTTGTCTTGCTCCACCAAGTTGACTGTGCAGCCGCCGAAGCCGCCGCCGGTGAGGCGCGCGCCGATCAGGCCGGGTAACTCATTCGCCAACTCAACCATCAGGTCGGCCTCGGCGCAACTACCCTCGAAGTCCTTGCTGTAACTGGTGTGCGCTTCGGCCATCAGGCGGCCCACTTCCTTCATGTCGCCCCGTAGCAGAGCCTCGCTGGCGGCCACGGTGCGCAGGTCTTCGCTGATCACGTGCTTGGCGCGCAGGTAGGACTTCGGTTCCATCTCGTGGCCCCACTTGGCCAAATCCTCGAGCGTGGCATCGCGCAGGAAGGGCACGCCGCCGCGATGACCGTTGATGATGGCGCAGGCGGCCTCGGACTCGCGGCGGCGCGTAGGATAGTCGCCACCGGCGATGGAGTGCTTGACCATGGTGTTGGCTATGACCAGCGCCACGTCGGACGGGAGCGGCGCAAGACGGAAGCTGAGGTCACGGCAATCGAGCAGGAGGGCGTGATTCGCCTTGCCGTTGGCGGAGATGAACTGGTCCATGATGCCGCAGCTTGCGCCGACAAACTCGTTTTCGACGCGCTGGCAGAGGCGGGCGAGGACCGGGCGCGGATAGTCGACGCCGATCAGCGAGAGCACAGCCAGAGCGGTGACGACTTCCAGCGCGGCGGAGCTGGAGAGGCCGGAGCCGAGCGGCACATCGCCCCAGATGCTCAGGCTGAAGCTGGGAATCTTGTGGCCTTCGCCGGCGAGGATGGCGACGACGCCCATTGGATAATCGCTCCAGTGCTTGCCGGCGACAGGCTTGGCGGCGGCGTCGAAGGTCCTTTCTTCGCCGTAGTTCTCCGCCCAGATCACAATTTTACCGTCATTTCGCGGAGAGATGGCCGCGAGGGTGGCGAAGTTGATGGCCACGGGCATGACAAAGCCTTCGGCGTAATCGGTGTGCTCACCGATCAGGTTGACGCGGCCGGGGGCGATAAAGATCGCCGGGTCGGCGTGGAAGCGGGCAAGGTGCATTGAACGTAAGGCGATAGGATCATGCATGGTGGGTCACTCCTAAGTTCAGTTGTCAAAGCAGTTCGAGATCGACAGTCATGGGCCATGAGAAAGATTCTCCCGCAGCCAGGGTGCGCGACCAGGGGCCGGCGATGGCGAGCGAATCGACGGGAGCGGTTGTGGGCTCCATGGCGACGCAGTGCTGTTTGATGGCCACATCGCCCTCCGGATAGCCATCCTGGCAGATCCAGAGGCCGAGATACGGAGTTTTGGCTGCGTCGAAGCTGACGCGGAGGCGAACGCCGGCCTTGGGACGCTCCAGCGCAACCCAATTCTCCTCGACTGCCAGTGGGCCGGCAAAGAGCTTGTCGCCCACGCCCGAGTGAGCCTCCGAGGAGACGCGCAGATCGGTTTCGCCGCCCACGAGGAGCTTGGCGATGGGCCACGCCGCCGTGCCGTTGCTCTTGTCCAGGCGGTCGTTGCGGGTCCACTCTATGCGCAACGCATGAATCGAATCGGGCAGCGAAAGAATGTCGCCCTCCTCAGCCGCATAGCCGGGATGCGCCGACCAGGCCCAGGGAGTTTCCCCGGCGCTGGTGTTCGTAACCTTGTAGTCGGCGTGCAGGCGGTAGCCTTTGTCCGTCTGGCTCAGGGTGATGGTGCGAAGCAGCGTGAGAGGCAAGGAGAAGCACTCGCCTTGCAGAGTGAGGGAGCCGTTGGCGCTGGAGAGCACCTTCCACTCGACCCTCCAGAGGTCGCCGTGGTCGGGAACGCTGGCGGAGCCGTTGACGGTCTCGACAGTGCAGCCTGAAACCGAGGGCAGGCACTCGTCCCATCCGCTGGCGTCGCCCTCATTGAAGCTCATTGTGCGCGTGCGCGGGCCGTAGGGGGCGAGCGGCGTCTGCAAAAGTTCGTGGCCCTTGACGAGGATCGACGAGACTTTGCCGCCATATTGCGGCAGAAAAGTGACGGCGCAATCGCCGATCTCGATGAGAATGTTATCTTTTCCAACGCGAGTTACTGCTTCTAAAGACATTTTTCTTCTTCTCCAACAACTTCCGCGCAGGCCGCGGTCAGTCTCTCCCAGATTGCGTCCAGCCACGCCTCGTGCTCAGGCTTCATCAACACCGAGCGCAGACAAGTGATCGTGCCAGCGCCGCTGGGTGGTTCAGAAACCTCCGTGGGCCGAAACCATCTCAGCGGCAATTCTACTAGAGCCAGATGCAAATCCCGAAGAGCGCAGGCCGTAAAAATTCTTTGCGCCAGTGAGGAGGCTTGCTGGGTCGTCTCGGCGTTGATCTTCCAGACCACAATATCCAACTCCGGGCCGCCGCCGGCAAGCGCCTGGAAGCGCCCGGAGTTGTCTTCTCTCAGCCGCCGGTCAAGCTCCAGGGCAGCCGCACGGCCGCGAGCCAGTCCGTGGGCAAACTCGCCCCCCGGCGTGAGCGGCAAGAGCTGCTGCGTGGCCCACAAAGCCACCGCCGAGGCTCCGGCCCGCGAACACTCCAGGCTGATCTCGCCGAGGTGCAACTGCTTCGAGGTGAAGTAGGTGTAAGGCGAATCGTGCTTGTAGAAGCGTCCCACCGACGGATCGCGGAAGAGCACGCAACCGCAGCCGTAAGGCTGCAAGCCGTGCTTGTGCGGGTCGATCACAATCGAATCGGCCTGGTCGACGAACGCGAAGGCCCGCCGCGCCGGGGCATCCAGAGCCTCGGGAATCAGCCGGAAGTAGCCGCCATAGGCCGCATCCACATGGACGCGAAAGCCGAACCGCGCGCGAAGCGCCAGAATCTCGTCCAGCGGATCGACCGCGCCGATGGCCGTGGTGCCCAGCGTCGCCACCACTGTGCCCACGTCGCCTTTGCGCAGTTCGTCCTCCAGCGCAGGAAGGCTCATGCGTCCGCGTCGGTCTGCGGCGATGGGCGCATACTCCAGCTTCAGCACGGCGGAGATGCGCTGGTGAGTGTAGTGCGCCTGTTCGGAGCCGACAATTCTCTTGCCAGGAGCCAGTTGCCCGGCCACCCACAGCGCCTCCAGGTTGGCCAGCGTTCCGCTCGAAGTCAGATGGCCGAGATAATCCGTCCAGCCGAAGATCGCGGCGATTTCGCGGACAGCCTCAATCTCCATCTCCGAGCTGGCCCGGCCGCCGTCGCGCGCGTGGTTGTTGGGGTTGATCGTCATGGCCAGCGCATAGGCGGCCCGCGCCAGCGGATGGGGCGGCTTGAGCATCTGCCCGGCATAGAGAGGGTGAAAATAGGGGTAGTTGTCGCCCAGACGGCGCGCGACGCCTTCCAGAACCAACGCCATCGCCGCGGGATCGGCCGCGAAATCGAAGGCGGGCAAGGCCGCGAACTGCTCCTCGAGCAGCTCGGTGGCGCGCGACAACAGTCCGGGAACGGGATCAGCCGACATGGTAACCTTCCGCGGTAACACAGCAAGAGTACGACATTAAGGCCTTCCAATTCAACAAGTTCCAAAATTGAAAATGAAAAAAGTTTCGTGGAACGCAACATTTTCGCACTTTATTCAGAAAAGAAATGGTACACTGCTTTCAGCGTTAGACCGAAGCGGGCGTGAGCAGCACTCGCCCAAACAAGCAAGATTCTGCCAGTGGTCGCTCCGATTCATCCAGCGCAATTCAATTCAGGAAATACGATCAAAATGGAACAAGGTACAGTGAAGTGGTTCAATGACGCGAAGGGTTTCGGCTTCATTTCGCGCCAGAACGGCGAAGATGTGTTCGTGCATTACTCTGCAATCAGCTCCAGCGGTTTCAAGAGTCTGCAAGAGGGTCAAGCCGTGCAGTTCAACGTGGTGAAGGGGCCCAAGGGCTGGCAGGCTTCTGACGTGCAGCCGGTTAGTTAAGCCCATAGGCCGGATAACGGCAGAATCGAGCAAACAAATGAGGGCTGGGAGCGATCCCAGCCCTCGCTTGCGTTGCGCGCCTGCCAATGCATGATGGCGACAGCCTCTGGGCGAACTATTACCGGGTCATCTGAATCTTCTGCTCCTCGCCCGTGTACGAAACCACCTTGTCCGGATTATTGGTAACTTCCACGCCAACGCCATGGCTCTTTCCCGCAAGCACAATCTGGAAGGTGCGAGTCTTCAACATGCCGGGAAAGTCGCCCTTCCTGGCGTCGATTGTTAATTGGTGCTTGGCATCGTTCCAATGAAACGCAATCGTCGCATAGACGCCCTTTTCGTAGTTATAGTTATCGTTCTCGTCCTCGTAGAGCGTGAAGCTGCCGTCGGCCCCAGGATAGATGCGCAGCTCGATGGGATCGGCGGCCTTTTCGGTCGAGTATTGAAGGAAGGGTCCCATCGGCACAATCGATCCGGCCTTGACCATGAGCGGCATCTTCTCAATCGGCGCATCCGCGACAATAGTTCTACCGCCGTCCAGCTTCTCTCCCGTCCAGAAATCGATCCAGGAGGCACCGGCCGGCAGATAAACGCTTCTTGTCTTCTTCCTGGGAACGACCACCGCTTCCCTGGCGTGAATCGACGGAGTCTTCCAGTAGAGCTTGGCCCGGAAGGCGCCCAGCGAACTATTCGTTGTCTCGAACTTGAAGTCATATTCCTTGCCCGCAACCAGCGCTATGGGCACGGTCCATGACTCCATCGATTCGTAGTTATGCGGTACTTCCTTGCCGTCCAGATACACCCGTCGCGCCCCGAAGCTCTTCAGATTGAAACGATAATTCCCGGTTTCCGAGGGAGTTAGCTTGCCTTCCCAGCGAATGGAGAATTTGGGCCCGGTGACAAAACTTCCGTAGCCCGTGTACCAGTCCAGATTCACATCCGGCTCCACGTCTTCATGACACACGTTCTTGAACTCGTCGTCGCAATAGTAGGTCGCATTCAGGCCCGGTTTGCCGTCCTTCGTCTTGAAGTGCTCGGGAGTTACCAGAATGCCATCCTCGGGCGGGCGATGCTCCATATACTCCGTCACGGGCGAGACCATAATCGCCGGGCCGAACATATATTGATCGTTGATCGAATAGGTCTTACGGTCGCTGGTGAAATCCATCGGCAAGCCGCGCATGATCGTGTACCCGTTGTGCGTAACCTGCCAGCCCAGCGAATAGATGTAGGGCAGCAGGCGGTAGCGCAGATTGTCGTATTTCTCCAGCACGGGAGTATATTCGCCAAACTCCCATATCTCGCGCGGAGTTTCCGAGCCGTGCGCCCGGAAGATAGGAGAAAACGCGCCTAACTGGAACATGCGCGTGTAGAACTCCTGGTAGGCGGGATCCTTGCCGCCGTTCATGAAGACACCGCCTTGGCAGCCGAGCGAATATGCGCCAATGTCGAAGGTCCAATAAGGAATGCCGGACATGCTGTGGTTGACCCCGGCGGCTATCTGCTGCTTGTACACTTCCCAGCTTGCGCCGATGTCTCCCGACCAGGTTGTTGCCGCGGCCCGCTGTTGGCCGGCGAAGGTCGAGCGCGTGAGAATGTAAACACGTTTCTGGTCTGTCTCTTTTCGCTGATTCTTATAAATGGCCTCTGTGTCGAGCAGCGAGTAAGAGTTAAGATACCTGGCGAAAGTTCCGAGATGATTGTCCTGCACTCGCTTCATCTCATACTCTTCGCCCTCCTGCGTCAGCGCGTTGACCATGTCCGGCTCGGTCGAATCCATCCACCAGGCGTCGACGCCCTTGGAGAAGAGTCCCTCGTTCGCATATTTCCAGTACAAATCCGTGGCGGCTGGATTGTACACATCGAAGTACTTGAATCCGGCCCAGCCCACGGTGGGAAACAGAAACCCGTCCTTCTCCATCTCCTTGTGAATCTGCGAAGACGGCCCTAGCCCGGCCCAGATCGAAATCATCAGATGGAAGTTCTGCTGGTGCAGTTCGTCAATCATTTCCTTGGGCCGGGGATACTTTTTTTCATCGAAGAACATCCCACCCCAGTTATCGTTATTTCCCCAGTAATTCCAATCCTGCACGATGTTATCGACCGGAATCCGGCGCTTGCGATACTCCTGCGCGATGCCCAGCAGTTCGTCGCGCGTGGCGTAATGCTCCTTGCTTTGCCAGTAGCCGTAGGCCCACTTGCCATACATGGGTGCCTCGCCGGTGAGCTGCCTGTATCCCGCGATTTCCTGATCGATCGTGGGGCCGTAGAAAAAGTAGTAATCGATGTTATCGCCTACTTCGGACCAGAAGGAGGTCTTGCCGCCGCGGTCGTCGAAGATTGTCTTGGAGTAGTTATCCAAGAAGATTCCGTATCCCGCGGTTGAAACCAGCACGGGGGTAACAGCCCACTTGTTGGCCTGCACAATCTTTACGCTCCGTCCGCGATAGTTCATGACCCCTAATTGCTGCTGTCCCAGGCCATAGACGCCTTCATCCGCGCTCAGCGTGAAGTTCTGCTGAACGCTGAAGGCTGACTTTTCGCGCGCAATCTGTGAAGGCGTGAAGATAGCCCGTCCCTGCTCCCTGAGAAGTGTGCGGTCTCCGCTGTCGAGATATTGAATCGAGCCATCGCTCTTGCTGATATGCAGCTTGACATGCCCATAACTCAGAGTCACATGCGCTTCGTTTTCCTCGACATGAACATCCAGATCAGGCAGAGCTTTTTTGAGAACAGAGAGGCTGAGTTTCTCGCTGGTGCCGCCGGCCGGCCATTTCACGACGCGTACGATGTCCTCCGCATAGAACTGCACCTTCACGTTCAGATCGCCGGCTGCCAGTTGGACGCCGTTCTGGATGCGCTGAACTCCCGGCAGCGCCGGAGCGGCCGGTGAGTTGTTCTGGCAAACCGCTGGAAAAACACTCAGGAAAAACACCATGCAAAGTGCCGCAAGGCGCAGCGGAGAAGCAACGAATCTCATTTCCCGCACCCCTCTCATATTTCAGCCGGTATGAGCCGGCCGCACGCGAACCCATGGATAGTTCCGAAACTTTATGTTACATGGGCTGATACGCCGGGGATGTAGGGCCTGTTCACACTACCCCGGCGGGTGGCGCTGTCAGCGAAAATCCGGCCAGACGAAGCCGAGCCCGAAGGCTGTGGCGGGTCCACCGTCTAGGGCGAGAATATAGTATGGCCGGATTTTCGCAGCAGTCCGCAGGGACGGGGCCAATTTTTCCCAGCTCTTCGTCCATCGTCGCTCGGATACACCCGGTATCCGTCACTCCTCATTCCTCGATCTGAGAAAAATTGGCTCCCGTCGCCGCCCACCGGGGTAGTATGAACAGGCCCTAGAGGCGCGCGGTTTGATAGGCTCGCTGATCGATTTTCCTGTTCCTATTACCGGCTCTCGATCCCGAACTCGCCGCCGCCGGAGGCAAACAGCTTTTCGGCCTGGCCTCGCAGGACGCGGTAGAGGACAAACTGGCGCTGGGTTGCGCCGCGCAGTTCGAAGAGCAGCTCACCGCGATTGTCGGCCAATGCATCCACGGCGTCCACCAGCCGCATCCGCGGGGTATCGTCCAGGTTGGCTCCGTCGGCCACGTACTTCAGCAGCACCAACACGTTTCCGTAGAGGTCCGGTTGCGCAATGAGCGTGACAAACTTCTGCTGGGCCAGGGGCGCATCGCTGTGGGCCGTCAGCACCAGGGTTGCGCCGGAGCCGTAGGCGAGTTCGAAGACGCGAAACTGCTCGTCGATCAGCGGCGGAGGCGGAGGAGGCTCGACAGGGGGCGTGGGCTTGGCGTTCTTCCGTGAACCAGTCTTCCTGGGCGCTGGAGCGGGTGGAGGCGGCGGCGGATTCAGCCCCAGGGCATCCCGGGCGATCCCTTCGAGAGCCGACTTCATCCTGGACTCATCGTCCGCATTAGCCCAACTGTAGTTCCAGGTATGTTCGGGGCGGTTCTTGACATCAGAGACGGCCACTGCCTGCTGCATATCCGCGGGCAGACCCATCAGCGACGGAAGCACATCGATGCCGTTGCCGCTGGACTTGCCACGCTTGAGCCGGGGCCGATCGGGGTCGGTGACATCGGGCAGCGAATCCACGTGGCCAATCTCTTCCGCGGGCTTCTTCTTGATCTTCTTCAGCACTGGCCGGTCGGGATCGTCCGGCGGCGCGCTGCTGGCCGTCGAGTCAGTGGGTTCCTTTTTATGCAGTGTGGGCCGGTCCGGATCGGGAGTATGGCCTGAAGCTGTACTCGATGCAGTGTCCGGGCTTGAATTCGAACTCGTACTCGTACTTCCCGATCCAGCATTCGTGCCGCTATCGCCTGTGCTGTCGCTCGTAGTCTTCCTGTGCAGCGTGGGCCGGTCGGGATCGCTGGCTGGAGCTGGCGCGCTTGTGTCTGAGCCTCCGCTGGAGTTGCCGCCTGTGCTCCCGTCGTCGTTGCTTGGTGTGGGGCTGTCATCTGCGTGATGCTTGCGATGCAGGATGGGTTGGTCGCTCTCTTCGTCTTCGATCCTGTTCCGCGCTACCTCGTCCATCGACGGCTTGGGTTGTTTGGGCCTGGCGAGCGGCTTCCACGATCCATAGCCAACCCACGAGCCCTGCTCCTGGCCGGCGTTCTTGATCTCGAAGAGTCCCACCGGCTTGCCGTTCTGCTCCAACTCATACTCGACCTCACCGGCCAGGGCCATCGGTTCGGGCCGGGCCAGGTAAATGCCGCCATCCTGAAGCTGGCCGTCGTCGAGCACGGCTACGGGCACCAGACGGCTGGTCTTGGGATTGCCTGCTTCGCCTGTCCATTCGAGTACGGCGATGGCGCGCAGTTCGGGCGCATCTTTGCTCGTCCTGGTTACCTGCCCAGGGTATTGCGCCCACACCGGGAGCGCGATCAGCAGGCTCACGGCCGCCAGCGCGGTTCGCCCCATCGACAAAAAAACCTTCCCGTGCCAGGCCTTTTGCCGCCTGATTCGGAAATAATCGAACCTGATGGCCACCTGCGGCCCTCCAATCAACATACGAGGTGCTTCCCCATGGAACTTAACCAGAAAGTCGCCAACTTTACCCTGCAAACCGACGAGGACAAGACCGTCAGCCTCTCCGCCTATGCCGGCAAACCGGTCATCCTCTTCTTTTATCCCCGCGCGGACACTCCCGGCTGCACTATCGAGGCCTGCGGCTTCCGTGACACTTTCAAGAAACTCCAGGCGGCCGGCGCTGTGGTGCTGGGCATCAGCCGCGACACTCCCAGGGATCAGGCCAAATTCCGCGCCAAGTACAACCTGCCCTACACGCTCCTTGCTGATGTAGACGAGAAAGTCTGCAATCAGTTTGGCGTGCTGAAGGAAAAGAACATGTACGGCAAGAAAGTGTGGGGCATCGAGCGGACCACTTTCGTCATCGGTCCGGACCAGACCCTGCTGCACATCTTCCCCAAGGTTACGCCCGCGGGCCACGCGGAAGAGGTGCTGGCCCTGCTGGAAGAATGGAAGAAGGCGCACAAATAGGGTGCAAAGGTACAGTCATATTACAGAAGCGAAAGGCGCTCCCGGCTTCCAGGAGCGCCTTTCGTGGAACAAGCGTAATCGGCTTACTTCTTTTTCTTGGTGGTCTTCTCGGTCTTCTCGGTCCCGTAAGCTGTGTTGTGAGTCTGCGTAGCCTCGGCAAGAATAGCCTTCACGTCAGCGGCATATTGGCCGTTAGGGGCCAGTTCGAGGTACTTCTGATACGCCTCCGCGCAGCCGGGAGGAAGAATCATCTTCCCCGTAGTCGGGTCGATGGAGGCTTTCTGGATTAGACCCTGACCCTTGAGGTAGTAAGGGAGAGCCTGGGTCGGATCGATCTTGATTGCCTCGTCGGCAGCCGCGGCCGAAGCGTCGCCGTTGCCCGCGTTCGAGAAGATCACCGCTTCGTTCTTCAGATAGGTTGCCCCTGGGGGATTGGCCTTGACGGCCGAGTCATAGGCCGCATTCGCTTCCGGAACTTTGCCCGAGCGCGCATAGATCTCACCCAGGCCGCTATAGGCAGCCCCTTGTACCTGAGGATTCGGCTTCTTCGACGCCGTATCCAGCTCAATCACCTTCTTGTAGTTCACCTCCGCTTCGTCGAACTTCTTCAGACCGAGTTGCGCCTGGGCTAACTGAGCCCAGAGAATCGACGCGTCGGGCTTGGCCGCGGTGTCTTTGAGCATGAGGGTTTCGATTTCGGTATACTTCGCGGTCTTGATCTCGGCTTCCTTGGCATCGAGATCCGCTTTGGATGCGGTGGCGCCCAGCATCTGGGCAGCTGACTGGTGCGCGGCATCGACATCCTTGAAGTCCTGGTCGCAAGTCTTGAGATCGGCGTTGAGGCTCTTGATAATCGTGTTATTCTTCAGGGCCTCGGCGTTTTTCTTCCTGAGTTCATCAAGGTTCTTTCTCACGTCCGCTGACAAATTATCGATGTATTCCTTGCGGGACATATCGATATCCTGGGTTATTTCCTGGCCAGCTACTATATGAACGTTGTCGACATGGTCGGCTTCCCGGTCGTGTGTCATATCCGGCGTGCGGAAGACTAGCTTGTAAATGCCATGGATAACATCCCCTGAATAGTCGCCATTTGCATCGACCGGTAAAGTGGCGATATCAGTGAGTACGTCTGATCCGGGGCCAGCGGGCTTGGTAACCTTCACAACTGTTACCGTGCCTTTGGTTTCAGGCGCCCCGGACGGATTGGTTACATGGCCGTGTACCTTGCCCATGTCGGCGGGGGTTTGCGCAAGCGTGGGCAAGAGGGCGAATGCCAGCAGGCCCAGCCAAAGTGATAGGTTGCGTTTCATCATCTTCTCCTTGGGAGCGGCGGTCACTAGGCAGCTCGCGCGCTCAAAAAATCGTTTGTTGCCAGCCTAAACACGCCGGCAGAACCCCGGTGGCCTGTTGCCTCTGAAAACCGGAGAGCCGCGGTACGGAAACCGGCTCATGGACAGCGATTATGCATAGAACTCAAGGTAAATCCCAACGGCTGCTCAACACAAGAGCGCAAACCCGAATGCACAGCGCGCCGCGCCGCGATCAAAAACTTGCGTCCGATCATTGGGCCATGGAGCCGGCAATAGAGTGCGTCTGCCTGCCTTCCGGTAGCAAGCTGGCTCACGCTATTATATTCCACTCCGCATGGTAGCCTGCCTGCCGAGCGGTTGCGTGTGGTCTGTATCACACAGTAACGTCTTGGAATCCTATTTTCCGATGCAGAAAGTGGAGAAGATCAGGTTCAGAATATCGTCGGGGGTGGTCTGGCCGGTAAGGGAGTCGAGCGACCAAAGGGCGCGGTAAAGGTCTATCAGGATCATCTCGTGGGGGATGGTGGCAGCGTTGGCCCGCGCGGCGTCGGCGAGAGCCGAGATGGCCGCTGCGATGGCTTGCTGGTGGCGCAGGCTGGTCAACATTCCCGGCTCGGCTGCTGCTCCGCCCGTGGCCAGGGCCAGAATGCGCTCGCGCAGCATGGGAATACCCTCGCCGGTGAGCGCCGAGGTGGCCAGCGCGGGCATTCCGGCGCAATCGGGCAAGGGGTGGCCTGGTTCGATCAGGTCGCTCTTGTTCACCACCACCAGCGCCGGACGTCCCACAACGGCGGCCAGCAGCCGGCGCTCTTCGTCGTTGAGCGGTTCGGTTGCATCCAGCACGATCAACACCAGCGCTGCGTCGGCCAGCGCCTCGCGGCTGCGGCGGATGCCCAACTGCTCGGCCTCCTGCAAATGCACGCGCTGGCCCTCGCCCGCTTCGTCGCCCAGGCCCGAACGCAGTCCGGCCGTGTCTACCAGCTCCAGCGGAATGCCGTCGAGCGAGATGCGTTCGGAGACCGTGTCACGGGTGGTGCCGGGGGTTGCGGTCACGATGGCGCGGTCGCGCTCCACAAGGCGGTTGAAGAGCGAGCTCTTGCCAACATTGGGCCGGCCCACAATCGCCAGCGTCAGCCCGTCGTGGACGATGCGGCCAAGTGCAAAGGAGGCTTCGAGCGCCGTGAGCGGCGGCGTCAGTTCGCCGATGCGGCGAGCAATCTCGGCCTGTGGCGTTACCTCCACATCGTCCTCGGCAAAATCAATGCCGGCTTCGAGCTGCGCGATCAACTCGACGAGCGCCTGCTTTACTGGCACGACCCGCCGGCTGAGCGCGCCGCCCATCTGGCTGGCCGCCTGGCGTGCCTGTGTAAGCGTCTGTGCCGCGATCAGGTCGCGGACGGCTTCGGCCTGTGTGAGATCGAGTTTGCCGGCCAGAAAGGCGCGCTGCGTGAACTCGCCCGGCTCGGCCAATCGCGCGCCCAGGGCAAGCGCGCGGCCCAGCAGCAGCTCCAGCACCACCGGCGAGCCGTGCGCGGCTATTTCCACGAGATCTTCGGCAGTATAGGAATGCGGAGCGCCAAAAAAGGTGACTACGGCCTCGTCGATCCGGCCCGCATCGTCGCCGGCCGCATCCAGCACATCGGCCAGATGGGCGCGGCCGTGTTCCAGCGGCTGGCGTAGGTGAACCAACTGCGCGGCAATCGACGCAGCCTCGGGACCGCTCAAACGCACGATCCCGATACCCCCGCGCCCCGGCGGTGTGGAGATCGCGGCAATGGTGTCCGTAGTTGGCTTGGGCATGGTCATTCGCTGCTCCTAGTGTAGAGTCTCCAGCCGGACGTTGGGCTTCGACCAGGGTTAAGCTGCCGCCGGGAAGCCGTCGTTACAGAAAATGATCGATGATGAAGAAAGTTGTTGACAACAACTAGTTGGTATTGCAAACTAGTTGACATAGATAATGACGGCCCGGCGCAGCGGATTTGCTAAGCGCAACGAAGGCCTGCCTTTGGCGATCATGGAGGAACGAATATGGATCGAGTCGAAAGTCTTTTGAAGCGGCCCAAGGCCTACGGCAACATCGACGGCACTGGCGAACTGGGTATGGGCTTCATGTGCCTGGCTTTCGCGCCGCTCATCTGGTTGCAGCTGCACACGCCCAAGGACTCCATTTGGAACCAGAAGTATGTGCTGTTCATTTGGGTTGGGTTAATGGTCGCGATGATTTACTTCGGGACCAGGGCGATCAAGAATCACATCACCTATCCTCGCACCGGATTCGTCGCATACCGAAAACAAAACAGAATATGGACGGCGATCGTTGCATCCGTCGTGTCAGCGTTGTCTGTCGTGGGTTTGGTTCTTGCCGCCCATTCGCACAGGCACATTGTGATGCCTGTCTTTTTCATTGGCCTTTTTTTTGCAGCGGGCTACGTCTTCGGTATCGCCAGGTCTGGTGGTGTGAATGCACTATTTCGATGGAAATGGGTAGTGGTTCTGGCGCAGGTGATCGGCTCGCTGCTGATTGCTTTACTTCCTGAAGATCTGTCTGCTGCTCTGGCCTACGGCCCATCGGTGCCCGCCGGGTTTTCAGCCAGTAGCGCCGGGGCATTTCTGCTTTGGTTGATACTGTATGGCACGCTGTTATTGATTTCGGGCGCTATCAGTTTTTCGCTCTATCTTCTCCATACGCAGTCTCCAACGGAGGAAGCCAATGAACCGGCAAACGCAGACGTTCAATGAGCTCGATCGTGTGATTCACGAACCGGGACGGCTCATGATTGTCGCCCTCTTGTTCGCCATCGACCAATGCGACTTCCTGTATCTGCAACACGAGACTGAAATGAACAAGGGAACGCTGTCCAGCCATCTCTCCCGGCTCGAAGAGGCTGGATACGTCGAGGTGGAGAAGACCTATCGCGGCAAGGTGCCGCAAACGCTCTTGAGTCTGACGGCGTCCGGCCGCGAAGCCTTTCAACGGTACAGGAAGAAGCTCAAGAAAGCACTGTAAATGGAGATGTGAAAATTCGTATTATGCCAGGAACTAAAGTGTGGAAATATTCGTATTGCATTCCCATAGAGGAATGAATATACTTCTCCTATTGGTTTCCAAGAGGAGTGGAGAATGGGCGAGAAGTCAGACGTATGGCAGGGGACGCTGGCGCTGATGGCGCTCAGAACGCTCGAATCCATGGGGCCGCTGCACGGCTATGGCCTGGCGCGGCGCATTGAGCAGATCAGCGGCGACCGGTTGCAGTTGAACTATGGCACGCTCTACCCGGCGCTACTCAAGCTGGAGCAGGAGGGGTTCATCCGTTCACGCTGGGGCCTCTCAGACAATAACCGCCGCGCCAAATACTACGAGCTGACGAAGGCAGGGCTGCGCCAGGTGAAGAAGGCCGCCGCCGAGTGGGAGCAGACCACCGCGATTCTGGCGCGGTTCCTGACCCCGGCAGAGGAGGCGTGATGCACAAACTGAGAGCGCTATGGGTGCGACTCCGCGGCCTGTTTGGCAGCGGCCGCAACGACGACGACTTCGCTGCCGAACTCGAAAGCCATGTGGCCCTGCACATCGAAGACGGCATACGCGCGGGCCTGAGTCCCGAGGAATCGCGGCGGCAAGCGCTCATTTGCCTGGGCGGCGCGGAGCAGACCCGGCAGGCCTATCGCGAGCGGCGCACGTTGCCGTGGCTGGAAACACTGCTGCGCGACCTTGCCTATAGCCTGCGCACACTGGGCAAGCATCGCGTCGCGACTGCCGTAGCCATTCTGTCCATCGGGCTCGGCATCGGCGCCAACGCCACGATTTTCTCCATGGTCAGCCGCTTCGTTCTGCGCCCCGCCCCGGTCGGCGATCCATCCAGCCTATTGGCCGTCTACCCAGGTTCCGGAGTAGGCGGCTTTTCGTGGCCGCTCTACAAGAATCTTCGCGATCAGGCAAAGTCCTTCTCCAGCGTTGCAGGTTACCTCCCGATGGTGCCGGCATCGATCGTTGGCAACGGAGAACCGCAGCGCGTGTGGGGCCAGGCAGTCACGACCAATTTCTTCGACGTTGCTCAACTGAGCATGGTGCATGGTCGCGGCTTCAAGAGCGGCGAGGATCACGACCCTGTGGTTGTGGTGAGCGCCGGCCTCTGGCAGCACCAATTCCGCGGCGATCCCGAGCTTGTCGGTAAGACGGTCACGATCTCCGGCCGCGCATTTACTGTAGTCGGCATCGCTCCAGCCGCTTTTCATAGTATCGACCAGCTATTCTATGGCCAGTTCTGGGTTCCGCTCGGCAGCGCGGACCAGTTGGCCCCAACTTTTGCCGAGAGGAATGACCGCAACGCATCTACCGTATGGGTTGTTGGACGGCTGCGTTCCGGTGAAACTCGCACGCACACTTCCGCGGAGCTGAATGCACTTGCAAAACGTGCCGCTCTCAGTTATCCGGAGACCGACAAGGACGATGCATTTGTGCTTGAGGAAGCAGGTATTCTTCCCCCGACTTCGCGAGGACTACTGATCATCTTCCTAACTGCTATAGCCATCGTGGCGCTGCTAGTGTTGGCAATTGCGGGTGCGAATGTCGCCAATCTACAGTTTGCCCAAGCCGCCAGCCGGCAGCGGGAGATGGCTGTGCGTTTGGCACTGGGAGCCACGCGTGGGCGGCTGCGGCGTCAGATGCTGATGGATAGCGTTTTGCTGGGTCTGGGCGGCGGCGTGCTGGGCGTGATTCTGTCAGTGTGGACCACGCGGGCGCTCTCGGCACTCCATCTACCCGTTGCGATTCCTATCGATATAGGTTTCCGCGTTGACTGGCACGTACAGCTCTTTACCTTCGCATTAAGCGTGACCAGTGGGCTGCTGCTGGGAGTGGCTCCGGCGTGGGCTGCCGCGCGGCCTCAGCTTGCCAATGCCCTCAAGGGCGAAGATGCACTGGCCCGTCCCGGCCGCCGCATCAGCCTGCGCAATTTTCTCGTCGTCGCGCAGATCGCCATGTCCGTCGTTCTGCTCTCCATCACCGGACTCTTTTTGCGCAGTCTGCAGAGCGCGGCCAGCATCGACATAGGCTTTCGCGCGCAAGGATTGCTGATGATGTCTGTCGATCCGCGGGTTCATGGCTACACGGCGGAGCGGACAGTCGACTTTCTCAGCCTGTTGCAGGAACGCGTGGCGGCTCTGCCGGGAGTGGTCTCGGCGGTAAGTACGGATATCGCTCCACTTTCCACGCTGGGCGACTTCGACTCATTCCACGCCATCGGCCAGAAAAGCACCGACAAGGAAGATTCCAGAGCCGCGCTTTTCACGGTGACGCCGGGCTACTTCGAGACCATGGGAATTCCGCGTATTGCAGGCCGCGATTTCGGCGGAGAAACAGCAACCGGCCCAAAGACCGCCATCGTCAACCGGGCCTTCGTTGAGCGTGTCTTTGGCGGCGCAAACCCAATCGGTCAGCAAGTGGCCGACAGCCATGCAACTTACTCGATCGTCGGCGTGGCCGGCAACGTGAAATCGCTCAGCCTGGGCGAGGACCTTCAACCGGTGCTCTATCGTTCGCTCCAGCAATACATCGCCGCCGAACCTTCCTTCATGGGTTATACACTGGTGGTCCGCACGTCGGGAAACCCTGCGGCAATGATGGAACCCATCCGTCGCCAGATTCACGCCCTCGATCCCGCGATGGCCGTCTTCAACGAGGAGACGATGGAAGAACATGTCCGCGCTGCTTACTTTCTTCCCCACCTTGCCGCGACTCTTTTCGGCACATTCGGATTCATCGGCCTCGTTCTTGCCGCCGTTGGCCTCTACGGCGTCATGAGCTACGCGGTCAGCCGGCGCACGCGCGAGATCGGCATTCGCATGGCTATGGGCGCGCAGCCCGGCACGGTCGAGCGCCTCATCCTGCGCCAGGGTCTGGTACTTACGCTCATCGCTGTGGTCCTCGGTTGGCCTGCCGCATGGATGTTGTCCAGACTCGCTTCCAGCTTTCTCTACGGCATTCAGCCGCACGACGTCATCACGTTTTCGATGGTTCCGCCGTTTTTAATCTCAGTGGCTCTCGTTGCCTGCTGGATTCCCGCACGCCGCGCGGCGTCCATCGATCCCATGCGGGCGCTGCGAACGGAATAGGAGATTACTGATGTCCAAACTCAGAGCACTCTGGCTTCGAATTCTTGAATTGTTCCACCCCCGGCTCGGCGATGAAGACTTCGACGCCGAACTGGCCAGCCACGTGGAGATGCACACCGACGACGGCATCCGCGCGGGCTTGAGTCCCGAAGAAGCGCGGCGGCAGGCGCTCATCCGCCTGGGCGGCATGGAGCAGACCCGGCAGGCCTATCGCGAGCGCCGCACGCTGCCCTGGCTGGAAACGCTCTGGCAGGACATTCGATTCGGCCTGCGCATTCTCTGCAAGAATCCCGGCTACACGGCCGTCGCGGTCCTCACTCTGGCGCTCGGAATCGGGGCGAACTCCGCGGTCTTCACGGTTGCTCAGGCGGCTCTGCTGCGTTCCTGGCCGGCCAGGGAGCCAGAGCGTTTGGCCAAGCTGATCGCCACGACGCCGCAAGGCGAGGAAATCAATTTTTCCTACGCGGATTACCAGGATCTTGCCGGACAAAGCAGATCGATTGAAGGAATTCTTGCCTACAATCGCCGCGTAAAGATACTGCGCGTGGGTGCGGAATCCCAGGCGGAGCTGGATGATGTTGTTTCTACCAACTATTTTTCGGTCCTGGGGATCGATGCCCAACTCGGCCGTTTCTTCTCCGCGGGGTCTAGGCCGAACGATGAACTGGTAGTCGTGATCAGCGACTCGCTCTGGCATCGGGTTTTCAATGCGGATCCGTCGCTGGTGGGAAAGCAAATATGGCTTACCAACCGTGCCTACACGGTTCTGGCCATTGCGCCGCCGGGTTTTCGCGGCCTTGAGCGCATGGTTCCCACGGACCTGTGGCTCCCTGTCGCGACCGAATACCCAAGCCAGGAGCTTGCCGACCGGAAGAGCCGCGAGTTTGAGGTGCTCGGACGCCTGCGGCCCGGCGTGACTCCGGCGGAGGCCAAGGTTGAGCTCGAGATTCTCGGAAATCGTCTTGCGCTGGCTTATCCGGCCATCGACAAAGCCAGGAACGTCACCATGATTTCCGAGCGCGAGCGACTGCGCGAAGCCATGACGCCCACATTGATCCTGATGACTGCTGTCGGACTGGTCCTGCTGATCTGCTGCGCCAACGTCGCCGGGCTGGTGATGGCACGCGCCGACGCAAGGAGCAAGGAGGTTGCCATGCGGTTGGCGCTGGGAGCGGGACGCCTGCGCCTGATGCGCCAGTTGTTGACGGAGAGCTTGCTGCTCGCTTCGCTGGGCGCGGCGCTTGGCCTGCTTCTGGCAGTAGGGCTTCTCCGGTTGCAACCGGCGCTGATGCCTCCGGCACAGTTTGAGCTAGGGCTTGATCTGCATCTCGACGCGTCGGTCCTTGCCTTTACCGCAGCCGCCGCCCTTCTGTCGGTTCTGGTCTTTGGCCTGGCGCCCGCAATTCAGGCCTCCAAAACGAGTCTCGTCTCGACGCTCAAGGGCGATGGAACGGGCGCAGTGCGCGGTGTGCGGCGATGGACGATGCGCAACGCGCTGGTGCTGGGCGAGATTGCGCTGTCGGTAGTGCTATTGACGGCGTCAGGGCTGGTGGTGCGTAGCCTGCTTTACAGCCGTTCGCTTCCTCTGGGCTTCGACCGGCAAAGGCAACTGATTTACTTCGATCTGGTCCCTGGGATCGCTGGATATAACTCGGAGCGCAGCGCGAACTTCTTCAACCAAGTGCAAGAGAAAACGGCGGCGCTGCAGGGGGTCCGCCACGCAGCTATGGCGCGGCGCGTACTGCTCTCAGATTCGGGGGGCGGATGGACGCAGCGGGTTTCCATCCCCGGCGTGGAGTTGCCGCAAGGACAGCTCAGCGTTCCCATCAGATTGGACGCAGTCGACAGCAACTACTTCCGTACTGTCGGAACGCGCCTGATCGCGGGGCGCGAATTCAATTCCGGCGACAATCCTTCCACTGGCAGAGTCGTGGTCGTCAGCCAAACAATGGCGCAACGCTTCTGGCCGGGCCAGGAGGTTCTTGGGCGGCAGATCGTGGCCGACGGGACGGCTTGCCAGATCGTGGGCGTTGTCGAGGACGCAAAGATCTACAGCATCCATGAAACCCCGGAACCCTATATGTACTTCCCGTTTGCGCAGATGCCCAGTGAGGAAGGAACGCTCATCGTCGAGGCGGAGAGCAATCCCAAGGCCCTGACGGCAAGAATACTGAGCGAGATTCAGCGAGTGGATCGCAATGTTCCTGTCTCGGTTCGCACCGTGCATTATCTAATGCAACAGGCCTTCTGGGCCGACCAGATGGCCGCGGGCTTTGTGGCAGCGCTGGGATTGCTGGGGATCTTCCTCGGAGCCATAGGACTCTATGGCGTGGTTGCCTTCACAGTGAACCGGCGCAGCCGCGAAATCGGCATCCGCATGGCGCTGGGCGCCGAGCGCCGGGATGTATTGCGGCTGGTGCTCGGCCAGGGACTGACGCTGGCCGCCATTGGAGCGGGAATCGGTCTGGTGGCTTCGTTCGCGGCGATGCGGCTGCTATCGACCATGCTCTATGGCGTCAGGCCCACCGATCCACTTACTTTTGCAGGTAGCTCGGCTCTGGTGATCCTGGTGGCTCTGGCGGCCAGTTGGCTACCCGCACGCCGCGCGGCCTCCATCGATCCGATGCAGTCGCTGCGGACGGAGTAGCGCTGCGCGCCGCAGGAAGCCGCTTCGAACGAGCTGGCAGTATGAGCGTTTGCGGAAACAAGGGGTTGGCTCCATGGGCATAAATACAAAGGGGAGGAGCCTAAGCTCCTCCCCTTTGCTGTCCGCAGTCCAGGGAACGGGTTCTGGTCTGAAGCGAAACTACTTCTTCAC
>Ga0326727_10005410_pt1 | contig 36562 bp, 20 predicted proteins | sample MB2enrmetagenome_FD_207643 | JGI IMG/M metagenome (GOLD analysis project Ga0326727, IMG submission 207643) | Lab enriched peat soil microbial communities from McLean, Ithaca, NY, United States - MB29MY | ecosystem: Environmental > Terrestrial > Soil > Wetlands > Peat | place: USA: New York...
ACTGCAGGCGATATCACCGTAATGAGGGCTGCCGGGAACGATTGTATCAACTTGTTGTTGTGGTAGTTCCCGTAGTTCACCTGCGAATAGATGTTCGCACCTAAACCTGTGATTCCTGTGCCTAGACAGCCGGCGGACGTAGTGAGGCACACGTCAACTGGAATAGTCTTGGCAAAGTAGCTTCCCGGGAAGTTCGTACCGACCGTGATGTTGAAACTGACGCTCCATGAGTCGTTCAGCCACATCTGGCTGTAGGGCCAGCCCCAGGACTCTCCACCGACTACCGCGGCCTTCCATGACGACCTGCATGCCTGCGTGATATCGGTTGCGTTCGAGAGGCACGAGAACGTCATACCGGTTCCCGTGGCCAACGACAATCCCTCGTTGGAGCTGACAACGAATGGAATGAACGTGAACGCGTTCGACTTCGTTCCATAGGCTGCCACGCTGGAGGTCGATTGCACGGTTGGGAACTTGATGTTGGTGAGCGCCCATCCGAGTGATGGGTTGTTGGCCCAGGCACTAGTAGGAGCAGTACTGGTACGGAATGTGTCGGTGAGGTTGCCAGCACTCGTGTTAGTGGCCGCGGCCGGGCACGTAAAGCCCACGCCAGTACTTGCAGGAGAGGGCCCTTCCCAGCTACCATCGGTCTGTTCGGCGAGGTAGCAGCCGGCAGTGAGAATATGGTTCACATCGCCTTGAGAAACAGTCCCGGTGTTCTTGTAGTCCCCTGAGCTGAGTTCGGTCATACCGTCGGGGAGGTCGATCGCGTCAATCACGATGCCTTCTGACTTGGCCAGGGTCGTGATGGCGCTCATCGATTCGCCTCCAGGCTCTGTGAGCCCGCTGCCATAGGTGTAGGTAGGCTCGCTGGTCGGGGTCAGGTCGTTGCATGCCTGCGCGTGATCGTTGTAGGTCACGCAGTAGTTGCCCTGGAACTCAGGGTCCTTGGGAAGCGTGGACCCGATCCATACGACCACATGGTAGGTGGAGGCGTTGCTGATCCATCCCAGACCGGAGCCGTGCACCGCACCGTATATCGCGGTGATCATTGAAGAGTCCAGGAAGTTGTCGGAGAAGTCCGAGTCGTCGTAGACCTGTGCGGAATTCTCCCACATGTATCCGAACAGGGTATCGGTCGTCGCCATGGTGTTCACCGAAGTAGTGAAGGTTGAGGCCGGTTCGAACGTGGAAACATCAACGTTGTATTCCGACCCATCGCCATCGTCGTGGTCATCAGAACCGGAGGCGTATGGATCGGCGTTCGAGAAGTAGTCGACCAATGCAAAGGTGACACTGCTTGATGAGACTCCTCCGCCATTCTTCTCGGTTATGCCCCTCACGATCTGGCCGACGTTCTTGACAAAGAACGGGACCCCGTCCGATTCCGTGCATGGGCCGCCGCAAGAGCCCTTCCCAGAATCTCCGGCACTGGCGTCGTAGACGCCATCGTACAACGTTGTCTCGACTACGAACACCACCTGGACCCATGGCGGGTGGGTCTCAACGACCTTGTTCCCGGTGGCATTCACCCAGAGCTTGACACCGGCAGAGGTGGGCGTGGTACCGCACGAACCACCCAGCCTGCAGAGCTTGGTCGGGTAAACGCATATGGCAGGAACCAGCTGGGGCAGCTTGCTGGTTGGTGAGGCCTGCGCACATGACGAAGTGCCTCCGGCGGCGACTGCTGCTGTCTTGGCCTCGGATAGTGGGGAATGCGACGGTGACGCTTCTGAAGCCGAGGATACCGCCTTGACAGGGAGATTGCCGACGAAGATGCATACGATCCCAATTGCGATCAGGAACATGCAAAGTCCATTCCCACGATATCCTCCATGCCACAATGGATTGGCCGCTTCCTCACGCGGTTCAAACCTACGCGTCTTACATCGCATTCCGCTCACCAGTGACAAACAACGCCATGAGACGATTTAACAGCCATAGATACATGTAACGCAAAAGTATCAGCTCCCGGACGCAGGAGAGGGTCTCTCCCACGCGCCTGCCAGCCTATCTGTTGATCACTTCGGCCCCTGCCCTGGTGAGCAGGTAGACCTTCATCTGACGTGTCTGGCCACGGATGTACTGGGTGCGGACTGTCACGATGCCCCTGTTGGACAGACGCTTGAGGGTAGTGCTGAAACGGTCCCTCGGGATGCCGAGACCATCGGATATCCCCTTCTGAGTCAGTGCCAACGGAGCGACGTCATCAGACCGGATCGCATCTTCCAAACCTCCATGGTCAGCAAGGAACCGTAGTATGCTCAATGAAAGGTGAGGCCACTCCTTGTCGTCAGCCTCTTCCACGGCGACTTTGGCTGGAGCTTCAGGGGCAGGGGAAGCTGCTAACGAAGGTTCGCACACGCCGCACTCCTTGAGGACCTTATCCGCCTCCTCCCTGGCATCGGTAGCCTTGCCTGACGACCCAAATCTCTCTTCCCAATCTGCCAGTACGAGCAGCGCTCTGCCCTCCCAGTAGCGCAGGCCGTGCTGTCGGCAAAGTGCAAGTGCACGGTCCACCTCTGCCTTTGCCTCGTCTCTCGCGCCAGTGGCCAGCAAGAGCGTCGCCCTGCGAATACCGAGCATTGCCGTCTGGTCTACCCTGTCCTCCTCTTCGACTTCTGCAAGGTCCTGAAGCGCGCCGACCGGGTCCCCTGCGAGGCCCCTTGCCTCCGCCATATCCGAGCGCAATCCCATTCGATCGATGGATATCGCGTGTTCCAAGTACACACTCTCAGCTGTCCTGAAGAATTCGATGGCTTCTTCAGGCAACCCCATGTGCAGACGAAGGTATCCGAGGAGTTGCGACCCGGTCCCGATGTCCAGCGGATAGTCGAACTTCTCAGCGATGCGCAACTCCTCTCTTATCGCTTCTTCGGCCTTGGCGAAGTTACCTCTGCGCGCTAGTGCGATACCGAGGTTGCACAAGCCAACGACGAGCCCATGGAATTGCCCCTTGTTCCTGGTGATCTCGACAAACTCAGTGAAGGTCTCTTCAGCCTTGACAAGCTCGCCCTTCATGATCGCCATAGCTCCCTGAAGGTTGAGAATCCGAGGTATGAGCCCTCCAGCATTGCCCGACTTGGCGGACTTCAGTGCCAGTTCGATGTGCCTCTCCGCCTCCTCCCAGTTGGCCCTCTCGGTGGCGATCCAACCCAAGTGATGGTGAACGAGTCCCTGAAAATAGGTGTCTCCTTCAGAGAGCAGAGAGCTGGCCTTGCCCGCCTTGTCGTTTGCGGCTTCGATTTGCCCCTCGTTGGTAAGTATCAGCGCTTCCAAGACGGCAATCCTGCCTGTGGTCGCTGGAGAGGCAATCTCCGGCTTGAGCTCGACCGACCTTTGTATCTTCGAGAGGAGCTGCCGCGCCTGGGGCTCGCGGTTCACAGTTACATTAAGGAGTTCGAGCATCACGTTGCAGAGCAAAGGTTCTGGAGGATTGAGCTCCATCAGCACGCGGCACATGGGCTCGACCAACTGAGCTTCCGCACCATCCCTCCTCAGCTGATCCACTACGGAGAGCCCCCATTCGACTTCCTTCTTTGCCGGGGCTCCATTCATCCTAAGGAGGCCAAGTCCGAACTCAAAGTGCCTTGCCACCCTCTGGTGTGCGTGGGCCTGCAGAGATATTGCAATCGACTTCTCTGTCCAGTGTAGACCTTTCGTGGCCACACCTCCCTCGCGATAGAGGGCTGCGATCTTCTCGACGTCACCTGGCTCGTGCGCCTCCCACCAGGAGGCCAACTTCTTCGACAATTCCCCTTTCTTGGGAGATGGTATCGCATTCCGGACGGTCTCCCACAGCAGCGCATGGGCGAACGAGTAGCGAGGTTCATCGCCATTCTCCTTGAAAAGCAGGCCCCGCTCCGTTGCCAATCTCTGCAGAACCCTGTCGGTACCGTCGTTCGCAGGACGGACCAGGTCCTTGAGCGGCGCTGCCTTGAACTCCTTTCCGACCAGGGAGGCCATTTCCAACATTTCCCTCTCATCGCCGGAGAGCGCTTCCAATCTCTTCTTCAGAAGGTCCGAGATCGATCCCGGAACCGGCAGGGCCGCGCTCTCGCCGTCCGCTAACTTGGCGAGGTCCAGCATTGCCTTGCCACCCTCTTTGCGTATCTGCCCTCCCTCCTGCAACTGGTGAACGGTTTCAACCAGGAAGTAGGGATTTCCCCCAGTGCGCTCGATGAGTGAACGGAGTGCGGCTCTTGTCTTGGCAGGATCAACATGCGCCTGGGCCACGCTCTCCAAGAGTTGTCTGGCAGCGGTCTCATTCAGCCCCTTGAGATGGATGTCGGTGACAAGTCCTTCCCTCCTCAGGTCCCTCAGAACCTCAATGAACGCCGGGTCATCGACTTCGTCCTCCCTCAACGCCACTGCCATGAGAACGGGCAGGTTCCTGATGTTCCGGCTCAGGAACTTGAGGGCTTGCACTGAGTCCTGGTCCGCCCAGTGAAAGTCGTCCAACAAGAGGACGAACGGGCTGGTGAGCACTTCGCGTTCCAGTGTCGACAGATAATACAGGAGTGTCGTGGCAGGAGCGCGTGTAACTGGTGGAGAGACCTCATCCTCGTTCACTGCGGGTACCAAGGCAACTGGCAGATTCCCTGGCTCCTCTCGCTTGGTCGCAAGCTGCGCCCACCAATCCCGTCTCTCCGGGATATCAGAACCCTCTGTTGTGTGGGTCCGCACCGCCTTTTCCAGCCCACCTCGATTCTTGGACAAACGAAACAGTTGTTCGATTGGAAAGAAGGGTTCATTGATCCCTGGTAGGCACTGACCCCACCTCACCGCCAGCTTGTGCTCTGTTGCCGCGTCATCTATCCACCGAAGTAACGATGTCTTGCCGATCCCCCCAGAGCCGCATATCAGTACGGTCGCACCGCGCCCTGCACTCGCTTGATGCAGCAGGTCGCCCAGCGCAAGTGTCTCCGCCTGGCGACCGAACAGAACTTTGTTGCCCGCGGGAGCCTGTGCCGTCGAACTCATGATTGTACCCTCTGATTGCTTGGGCCGGTGCCACTGCCCATCAAAAGTAAACACTTAGGGTTGATGGTGGCTCAAGGCCCTCCAACCCACTAATCACGGACGAATTGGGAGCAGCCAAGGCAATAGAAGCCGTTCGCGTCGGCAAGGAACACCGAGGGCTGAGCACATAGGGGGCAAGGGGGGACCTCAGTTTCGGCACGAGGCCACGGAACCAAGGGTGTCTGTGTGTCTGGCGGTGGGGCAGGAGACGCCACGGTTGGATAGACGAACTGAGAGCAGGCAGGGCAATAGAAGCCATTCACGTCAGGAAGATAGTCTGGCAGCTGCCCGCATTGCGGACACTGGGTCGCGGCTGGCTCTGGCACTGCGACTGGCATGCTTCCCTCCATCGATGGCGGGCTCTCCCCTACCTGGTTCGCGTTGATGTCAACATAGCCGGTCGGACCTGACTCGGCAGGGAACTCCGAGGCTGCACCAAAGGCGGAGCCGCCAATGGAGCCGGCCATGGCCGCCTCTGGGATGAACGGATTACCTGCCGCTGGTGCAAATCCGGGTTGTTCGTACGCCCCTCCTGCCACATGCTGGTCGGATGCCCGACGGCGGCGATGAACTGCGAGCAGTATCAACACTGCGACTACAACCAGGACAACTCCTATGATTATGTAACCCCAGTCCCCCGACAAGCTCAGGCCAGTGGGCGCTGAGGCAGAGGTGACCGTGATCGTGGCAACAGATTGAACTGATACCCCGTTCAGTGTTGCCCTTACAGTAAGGTCCACGACACCACTGACGCTTCCGGCAGTGAATGTGGTCGAGAGACCGGTCGCAGACCCGATGCTCCCGTAATTGTTGCTCAGGGTCCAGGTGTAGAATACCTCGCTGGAGGGGCAAGTGGTGCTGCGTCCATTGCTAAGGCAGGTGGGTTCCGCATTGAAGAGCTGCGTGGCTCCGAAGGCGACAGTCGCTGTGACCGGAGCGATGGTGACCGCTTCGAGGACCACTACGGTCGACCCAGTGATGGTGATCACCGCCGCTGAGCTCTGCGTGGTGACCCCTTTGAGCGTAGCATTGACGATGAGACCAACGGTCCCAGTGGAGGCGCCAGCAGTGAAGGTCACTGTTTGACCATTGGTGGCGCTGAGAGTACCCATCGAGCTCCTCGTCAGGGTCCAAGAGTACGTGACACCAGGGGAGCATATCGCGTTGCACGTTGGAGTGGCCATGAATCCCTGCAGACCGCCATTACCCAACGTGGCTGCCACAGGGCTCATCGCGACAGATATCAGGACGACTGGGGCGGTCGTGACAGTTATCACGGTAGATGTTCCCCTGGTGGTCCCGCTGAGCGTGGCGTTTACGAAGATGCCACCAGTCACCGCGGTGCTCCCCGCAGTGAATGTCACTGAGGCACCTGAGCCACTGAGCGACCCCAATGCACTGCTGGTGAGCGACCACGCATACGTGATGCTCGATGGACATGTGGCGCTGCAGGTTGGAGTGGCCGCGAAGGCAGCTGAGCTATCAGAACCTACTGTGGGCGCAGCAGGGCTCAATGCCACAGAGCTAAGGGTGGTGGGAGTAGTGGTGATGGTGATCACAGTCGATGCTTTCTGGGTAGCCCCACTGAGCGTGGCGTTTACGAAGATGCCACCGGTCAATGCTGTGCCCCCAGCAATGAAGGTCACTGAGGCGCCGGTGCCACTGAGCGAGCCCAGTGCGCTCCTGGTGATGGACCACGAGTACGTGATGCTCGAGGGGCATGTAACGCTGCACGTTGGAGTGGCAGTGAAGACCTGAATGCTGCCAATGAAGATCGTGGGTGCTACGGGGCTCACGGCTACCGAGTTTATCGTGATAGGGGTGACCGTGACAGTGATCACTGTTGAAGCTTCCTGGGTAACCCCCTTTAGCGTAGCATTGACAAAGATGCCACCGGTAACCGCAGTGCTTCCGGCGGTGAAGGTCACCGAGGCACCTGAGCCGCTGAGCGAGCCCAGCGTGCTGCTGGTCACGGCCCACGCGTAAGTGATGCTCGAAGGACACGTTGCGCTGCACATTGGGGTGGCCGTGAAGGCTTGATTGCTGCCAGTGAACAGGGTTGGCGCATCAGGGCTCACTGTCACCGATGTCAGAGTTATGGGAGTCGTAGTGACAGTGATCACCGTGTATGCACCCTTGGTGACCCCATTGAGCGTGGCATTGACGAAGATACCACCGGTCACCGCATTGCTACCCGCTGTGAAGGTCACAGATGCACCGGAGCCGCTTAGCGTTCCCAGTGTGCTGCTGGTCAGGGCCCATGCGTATGTGATGGCTGAAGGGCAGACGGCACTGCACGTTGGAGCGGCCGTGAAGGTTTGTGCCCAGCCAGAACCTATCGTGGGGTAGGCCGGGCTCACTGCCACAGAGGTCAGAGTGATAGAGGCGGTGGTGACGGTGATCACTGTATAGGTTCCCACCGTGGTCCCACTGAGCGTGGCGTTGACGAAGATGCCACCGGTCACTGCAGTGTTCCCCGCAGTGAAGGTCACGGATGCACCGGAGCCGCTGAGTGAGCCCAGTGCACCGCTTGTGAGGGCCCAACCATATGTGATGCTCCCTGGGCAGGCCGCGCTGCATGTCGGGGTGGCCGTGAAGACCTGCGTTCCACCAGCATTCACTGTTGGCGTTGAAGGGCTCAACGCCACTGAAATAAGGGTGATCACAGTGATCTTGATAATGGCCGGTGAGCTCTGAACAGTAATTCCATTGAGCGTGGCGTTGACGAAGAGCCCAACTGTCCCCGCTGTGCTACCCGCAGTAAAGGTCACCGATGCGCCACTGCTGGCGCTCAGGCTGCCCATAAGGCTGTTCGTGAGGGCCCACGAGTAGGTCGTGCCTGCCGGACAGACCGCAGTGCACGTTGGGGTAGCCGTGAAGGGTTGCGTACCACCAGAAGCTAGTGTGGTCCCCGTCGGGCTTATCGCCACTGAGACTAGGGTCGGCAGCGAGATAGTAATGATGGATGCCGAACTTTGCACGGTCAACCCGTTGAGCGTGGCATTGACGAAGAGACCGACGGCCCCAGCCGTGCTCCCCGCAGTAACAGTGACCGATGCGCCAGTGTTGGCGCTCAGGCTACCCATCCCGCCGTTCGTCAGGGTCCATGCGAACGTCGTTCCAGCCGGACAGACCGCAGTGCACTTTGGGGTGGCCGTGAAGGGTTGCGTGCCCCCTGAGATCAGTGCGGCCGATGTCGGGCTCACTGTGACCGAGACTATAGTTGGGATGGGCACCGTGATGTTGATGATATTGGGCGAACTCTGCTTGGTGACCCCATTGAGCGTCGCGTTGACGAAGAGCCCAACGGTCCCTGCAGTGCTGCCCGCAGTGAAGGTGACCGAGGCGCCAGTGCTGGCACTCAGACCGCCCATCGCGCCGTTTGTGAGAGCCCACGAATATGTCGTTCCGGAAGAGCAGGGAGCTGTGCACTTTGGAGTGGCCGTGAAGGGTTGTGTACCGCCTGAAGCCACCTTCGCCGTTGACGGGCTCACCGTCACCGAGGCCAGGGCGGAGTCGGTCACTGTGGTGATCTGGTAGAAATCGACCTCTCCTGCGGCCGGGGACCAGGGCACGGTAAGAAGGCCACCAGATGGGACCACGATGGAGCTGGCCTGGCTCAACATGTTTGTCACGTAATAGTCGCTGGATGTGGGGAGACCCCACGTCGAGAGGTCAACACCAAAGCTCCCGGATTCCGCTGTGCCCGTATTTGTGCCAATGTTCCAGTTGCTGGCGGAGACAAATAGCGTTCCGATGGAAGTTTCCACCGACCCCTGGAGGTCAATCTGCTGCGCGGCCGGAGTTGGGCTCAGGGAAATCTGGAACTCGGCGGCCTGCCCCTGCAGATATGCAAGGCTGTTGGCCGAGGTGATAATGTTTCCCCCGTGGTTCGCGAACCAGGTCATGTCACCCTGGATGTACGGGGCCTGTGATGAGTCTCCGTACGCGTTCGAAAGATCCAGGACAGTGGAGAAATGGGTCAGATTGACAGCATTGTTCATGAGCGCCAGGTCGGTCACTGGTACGAACGGGGAAGGGGTGTAGGCCAACGACGTGAGGATCCCCTGCTCATTGGGGAGGATATCGGTGGACTGGGCATTGTTAGCGTAGCCGTAAAACCCTGAGAAGTAGCTAACCAGGGCCGCGACAGGGGACGTGAGCCACTGGCTGCCGTCCGTTGCCTCGATCACCGAGCGGAGGCCGCCGAAATAGGCAAATGCCCAAGCGTAGTCTCCGTCGGTGGGGTAGTAGGTGAAGAAGTCCGCTCCCACATCCCAGGGCTTGCCGATTAGCAGGTTCGCGGTGGTCTCGTTGAATCCTTGCTCGAACCCTGAGGAAGGAGGAGTGAACTCCTGGATGAAACGCACGTGGTATTCCGCCGCCAGTCCCGCGAAAAGGTCCGGGAACTCCACCCAGTCGGCATCATCCACATTGACGATGCCATCATACTGGGAGGCGAGCTGGAAGTAGAAGTCCTCGAGATTGACCCCCAGCACGGCGCCCGCCACATCTCCGCCGTAGTAGTAGAACAACGTCCGGTTCGATATCGCGCGAACGTACTGGCTCAACGTCGCAAAGGCCTGCTGGACGCTGAAGATCCTGAAGTTCCCGAAGTCGTTCCAGCCGTCCGTTCCAGGGGCAGGTGCAGGGATCTGGAACCACGAGGTGTATGATGTGCTGTGAACTGCGTTGTAATTGGCAAGAGTTACGTACTGGCTCTCAAGATAGATGTCGTAGTAGTTGACAGTGTCAGCCGAGTACCCTGCGACGACCGATCCGGACGCTCCGCTGGGATAAGTTCCCCAGGGGTAGTCGAGCCAGCCAAAGGGGGCGTACACCCCTTGGAAGTTCCCATCTGACTCAAGGTGGGAGACAGTTGCGTTGATCAGTGCGAAATAGTCTGATCGGGCGGTGAAGTCCCACCAGGAGGGATACTCGGCTGTGTCTCCACTCGAATAGACCTCCCTTGAGGTGATCCAGGACGGGATCCAGTTGGCCACACCGAACGTCCAGCCGTAGTACCAGAAGACCGCGACCACGGCGAGGCCGTCGTTCTGGGCGTATCCCATGTACGTGTCGAGGAGCGAGAAGCCGTAGACTCCAGGGGAGGTCTCGATAGTCCAGGGGATGATCAGCTCAATGGCGTTGTAGCCGTTGTCTGCGATCCGGTCGAAATCGCTCTGGGTCCATGCTGCTCCGGAAGTGTTGTAGAACTGAAGCTGGACCATCCAGATGAACGAGGGCAATGGAGTCCAGCTTTGCCTGGAGACCATCGACGCATGATGCGAGCTGACAGGAGTGGCATCCAGTGCTGCGGTCCTGGAATCACGAGGCACGGACGGTGCACCAGCCTGAGAACCGAGCGTGGGCAGAGCCGGCATGAGGAGAATCAACAGGACACCCACGATGATCGTTAGCTCATGCGGTTCCAATCCACATCTCTTTCCCCGCATTTCGCTCACCCACGAAAACCAACGACCGGAGGCAATTTAACGGCCACAGATACATGTAGCAAAAGAGTATCATTCCCGGCCATGATAGACCGTATCACAGGCATCAGTATGCATTGGTGTTGGACCCCACGGTGGGTTGACTGGTCGTGATCTACTCCTTCCCTTTTGAGAGCAACTCTTCCACCTCGCTCAGAAGGCGCTGATGATACCCTATGAGCGCCTTCTTCAATCCCCCGGATTCCAGCCTGTGCACGTACTCGGCCGCGGCCCCCCGGTTCCCACTTCTCGCCTCGAGGTTAGCGAGGAGAGTGATGCCCTGGGCCGCGTAATGACGGTAATCCGTCTTCTCCGAAATCTCTACCAGGCTCTCCAGTGACTCCCTCGCATCGTCGATGCGTTTCTCCTCAATAGCGATGAGACCCTCCACCAGGAGCAATTGCAGTGAGTCTGCGTCCGACTTGGGGAGAGACAACCTGTCGCTGATACGTCGCATCTCTTCGGCCAGGGTCTTGGCTCTCTCGAGATCCTTCACAAGCAAGCATAACTCGGCGAGGTTTCCCATCGCCATGACAAGAGTTGCCCTATTGCCGCGCCGGCGGGCTTCGGTAACCGCATCCTCCCCATAGTTGACGGCCTCCTGGAAATTATCCAGGGAATACTCCATCAACATCAGCAGATTATTGACCTGCACAAGCATGTTCTCGTGAGGAGTGCCTTCCAAATCCTTGCGCTGCTCAAGAGCCTTGAGCAGGTGGTACTGCAGGCGTTCCTTCCTGGACTCTGGATTTCCAGAATTCACGATGTAGGCGTAGGCAGTGGTCATTCGAGTCCCGACCTTGAGAGCGATGTCGTTGCCCTTGGCGGCGAGTTCGATGGAGCGCTCACCAGTGGCCTTTGCTTGCTCAGGTTGTCCATGGTCTATGAAATAGACTGTCATCGCTCGAAGAAGCTCTGCCTCCATGTCAGAATCGCGCCCTCGAACCTCTGAGAGAGCGGCCTCGATTCTCTCGCGCGGATCCTTCCCCAACAGACCTTCTGACGAGATGATACCACAAACGTAGCGAACCCAACCGTATCCCTTCGCCCCGCGTTCCCTGAAGACCTCGAGTGCACGCTGGTACGCCTTGTTGGTTCCGAGATAGTCGAGGTTATTTCGGCACACGGCCCCAAGGCGCGCGTACGCCATCTCTTCGAGCTCCCGCGCCCTTTCCGTCGGATCGATCTCGCAGAGGCGGACCGCGCGTCTCACCCAGTACTCGGCCAATTCCAGAGAGCCCCAGCTCTCGGCCTCCTCTGATGCTGCTGTGAGGGCCGGAATACCGAGATTGACCTCCCTGGCCTCGGCCCAGTGTGCAGCCTCGCGGAAGAGGGGCCCGCCATGTGGTCGGGGCTCGCGTTTGTGGAGTGCTCCTGCCACGGCGCGGTGGAGAGCTCTCAAGGTGGTTTCCTTGACCAAGCCTCCGAGGTTTGGGCCCACCGCTGGCTCTAGAAGGAAATAGTTGTCCCCTTCAATCACAATGAGCCCCGCCTGCACCGCAGGGTAAAGGCTCCGGGTCAACTCCGACTCAGTGATACCCAGCACTTCCAAGAGCATGGCACGACTTGCGTCCGGTCCAGCCACAGCGACGGCAGCAAGCGCATTGAGCGTCTGCTCACTGAACGTTCCCAATCGTTTGGAGATACCATCGCGGTTGATCGGCGAGGACCGAAGCCGGAACCAAGTCACCGAGGAGTTGGCCAGGGACTTCTGCCAATCGGATATCAGAGTATCATCGCCGGGAAGGGAAACGACAATGAAGATGGGTAGTTCGGTTATGTGGGGCGATACGAAGCCGAACCATTCCCTCGTTGGCATGTCGAGGAACTCGCCGTCCTCGATCGTGATCACAACGGCCGCCTGCTTTGTCCTGCCCTCGACAAGGTCGAGCAGCTCTGCACGCACCTCGGAAGCAGGTAATGCGGTATCAGTTGATACAAGGAGCGGCTGGCGGGCGCGTCTTCTACCCCGTTTGGCACTCCCTTCATGCAACGAAGCGAGGAGGGCCGCGACCGGCATTGGATACCCTGATGGACCGGTGGTTGCCTTTGCATTTTGATCTTCTTTGGGATGGTGCAAACCTGCCAACCAGGGGTACAGGGTCCCATATGGGATCTGACGATCGTGAGGATAGGAACGAAGGAAAGCCGTCTCTATGCCCTCAGTGTCGGCCACAGTTTCTATGGCATCCAGAAAGGCGGTGCGAGCGGCTCTCTCCCCTCCAGCTATGATCATTATGGAGCCTGAGCCGTTCAAGAGACGGTCAAAGGCCTGCTCAGAGCCTGGTGGAAGTGGACCCACCTCGTTCCTGCGGGGCTCGCGTACCGGCACGAGGTATCATACCTCTTGCGGCCTATAATCCTTATCGTCCGCTCGTGCCCAGAGGAAAGTCGAAGGGAGAAGCTGGAGACTGCTCCCGCTTCTCCCCAATAGATGTCTACTTTACAGGGACTGTCCTGGGCTGACCAGTTGTGGGATTCTTCTTGGGGAGGGTCAGTATCAAGACGCCGTTCTCGAACTGGGCCTCTGCCTTGTCCGCGTCCACCTCATCGCTGAGGCGGAATGCCCGGAAGAAGCTGCCCTGGGAACGCTCCCTGTAGACTGCTCCCTTGCCCCCTTCGGAACTAGTGTTGCTCGAGGTCTCCGCAGAGATCTCCACGTGGCCCCCGTGCGTCGTGATCCTGACGTCCTCCTTCTTGACGCCAGGGAGTTCAGAGTGGATGACGTATGCGTCCCCCCTGTCGACGATGTCGGAGAATGCCGGGCGCATGTCTGCGAGCTTAGCCGGGAACATGTTGTCCATCGGAGTGAGATTCGAGAAAGGTTCCATGCTGAACATGGTGGCGAACCTGCTGTTCAGGGCCCTGAAGAGCCTGTCGAAGTCCTGCATCTGGGATGCAAGCGTCGGGTATGGCCCCTCATGGATCTGTGCCGGCACTATTGCCGTCTCGGTGTTCTTCGTCGTCCTTGGCTTCTGGGTTCTTCCCTTCTTTGTTTTCTTGGCTGGCATGCGAATCACCATTAGAAGTATATTAGTGCTTGTATATATATGTTTGCACCCATCACGCACCATCTCCCCCGGCCGGCCACACCTTTATCTCTGACCAGTTGTTGTCATGCCAAGCATGCGGCAGGAGTCACGCAGACGTGGACGAGGCATCCGCACCGCCCTGATGATGACCGTCGCGCAGGAACGCATGGAACGGCTCCTGAAGCTCGGGAAGGAGAGGCTGTCGGAGGGAGACCCCACCAGCGCCACTCGTTATGTGCGGCTCGCTCGCAAGATCGGGATGCGTTACAACGTGAGGATGCCCAAGGCGTTGCGGTCATCATTCTGCCACTCCTGTTCATCATACCTATCTGACGGTGTCAACGCGAGGGTCCGGCTGAGGGGAGGGCGCGTGTCACGCACCTGCCTGTCGTGCGGCGCGGTCACCAGGTCAGGATACAACAAGAAACGCGGAGGTGGCCCTCCCGTCTCAATACATCCCCAGGGTAGTGAGGAGGCACCCGTCCTGAACGAAGGAGAGGGTAATGCGATAGAGGAAGAGGAGGAAGGAGGAGGCTGAGAGGAATGGAAAAGACCCAGCAGTACGTGCTCAGGACGGTGACGCTAGCCCTGGGTGTTCAGGATGGGACGCTGATCGATTTCGAGACGACGGGCATACCGGGAAAGACCCTGGAGCACGAGGTAGTCACCCTGGGCTATCTCTACACCAACAAGCTGGCCGTGATGCAGAGGAGAAGCCTCGACAAAGAACCCTTCTACGAAGAAGTGAGGAAGGTGATCGTTCATTCCCCGCGACCCCTGTACTCCTACAACGCCAAGTTCGAGCGGGAGATCATCGAGGGCGAACTTGGGCTGCACCTTCCGGAAAAGGACATCATCGACATAATGGAACCGTGGAGGCAGAAGGCGGACGGATTGGGAATGAAGTGGCCCAAGCTCGACGAGCTGATCAGCGTGCCCGGTGACTATTTCGGAGAGGTGAAGGTGACAGGAAAGGATGTGCCGGGCTTGTGGCAGGAGTACCTCAACGGGCGCTCCGAAGCCGTCATCCAGAAGATAATGGAGCACTGCTTGATCGATATCCTCAGGGAATCGGTCCTGCTGCTCTCAGGGCGCCTCGTGTGATCGAACGGACAACGCTCAGGGGCGGATGCGCTGCAAGTGAAGGTACGCGGGGAGGTCCTCATTCGTAGTCCAAGAGAGGAGGAAGGACTTGCGGACCCCCTGGGCCAGGCGAATGGCCCGGGAAAGCTCAGGCCATGTCGTCTCGAAATCCGGAGGAACCACATGGAGAAGGTATCTGGCATGGGTCGATGAGGGGTCCCCCTCATACGCCCTAAAATGGGTCCCGTACTTGAACCCGGTCTTGGGGATGAGCCCGGAATGGCGCAGGTCCCGGTATACCGACAGCCTCAGGGCAAGGTCGCCCTCAATTTCCGTCGCTATGGCGAGGAACCTCTTCTTCGAGAGCGGCTTCTGAGTCTTCCCGTCAACCAGGGTCAGGCGCTCCTCGTCGCTCAGGTAAAGAGCTTCCAGCAGGGAAAGCTCGAGCCTGTCACCGACCCGGCTCCCGAACATCTCCTTCCCTCCCAGCTCCTCTACTGCAGATGGTTCGAAGACGCTCACCCGGTCCTCGAGGAAAACGCCCTCGGGTGCGTGCTTGGGATCGTCTCCCTTGTGGTGCCCGCGTGGCGTGATGATCCTAGCGAGGTAGTAGGTCAGGTCGCTCTCTTCGTCGACGACCCCGATGAGGATCTTCTTCCGCGCCTTCCTCCCCTTGTCCATGATGTCGACAAGCTGGGGAAGAGAGAACGGGGTTCGTTCGGAGAGCGCCACTATCCAGTAAAGCGAAGGGGTGCTAGGATAGGTTCCCCCGCGGGGAAGGACAGAGAAGGCAACTCCCCCCGTGCCCCTCCTGACAACGTAGCCACGTTGCCTGAGGTCCCTGTAGACAAGGTAGTTTATCTCGAAGGCTGGCTCTATCGTGTGGGCTCGTTCCAGAAGCTCTCGGAAATCTATCTTCCGCCTCTCGCCATCTGAGGTGGCCAGGCGACCTACCTCGGAGAGATAGATCGTTTCGATCGTGTCGAGCGCGAGTCTTCCCCCAGATTGGGGAACCCCGTAGTATCCCTTGCTATAGAGGTTGGAAGCTTCTGACGGCTCCTCCACTACCGAGGTGCCGTCCACCGCTACCCTGGCGTGGGCTGGGGCTGTTGTCGTGCGTCCTTCGGCCTCACTCATCGGTCCCTGGAGCGGAGCTGCTCCACGACGGAGGCCATCCCCTTGACCATGAGGTCCACGTCGTCGTGTGAGAGAGCACCCATCTTCTGCGCGACCTCTGTTATCTTTGAGAACCTCGTCAGTGTTGCCAGGGATATGGACTCCTTCTGGAAGCTCTCCGTGGCCTGGGGCAGCTCATACGTGAAGATCGCGGTGGCCCCGAGAACATGGGCTCCCTCTCGGGACGTCTCCTTGACGGCCTCCAGGAGGGACGATCCGGTCGATACCAGATCCTCCATGACAACGACACTGGTGCCTTGCTCAAGCCATCCTTCGACCCTCTTCTCGAGCCCGTGGCCCTTCGCCTTGGGGCGGACATACGCCATCGGGATGCGGAGACGCTCGGCCACGAAGGCCGCATGCGGGATGCCACCAGTCGCAACGCCAACGAGCGCCTCGACCCCGGGCCATTTTGCCCTGATGAGACCCGTCCATGCGTTCTCTATGACGGTCCTGGCCTCGGGGAAGCTCATCACACGCCGGCAGTCGCAGTAGATCGGTGATTTCACCCCGGATGCCCAGGTATACGGCTCCCTGGGGGAAAGGGTCACTGCCCCGATCTTGAGCAGCCATGACGCGATCTCTTCTTCCACTTTGGCGCCCGGTTCAACCTTTGCAGCATTCATATCTTTCACATCGAGGAGCTTCACTCGGTCTCAAGGTCAGAGATGTCCTCCATGAATTCGTCCAGATGGGGGCACTTGTTGGTCAGATAAGACCTGCAGTGCTCGCACGCTGTATCGTCCATTTCCTTGCGCAACCGCGGATTGAATACATAACATGGCCGGCCGCGGTATGGATTCTCCCAGGGGAATGCTCCCCCGGTATCGCGGCCAAGCGTTGCCCTTCACCCCCTTCAGGAACCCGGCTGGGCGCTAGGGACCGGAGGTCTCATGGTAGCACCCTTCGGCTGTTCTATGGTTGTCGCCTTCACCATCGAAGCGAGGCGTTCGAGCAGCGACTCCTTCTTTGCTTCGGCTCCGACCAGGGCATACCGCAGCACATCTCTCAGAGTACGAACCGGGATGACCTCGATCTTGCCTACGTATCGCGATTCCAGCAGCAGGTCGTTCATGTTGTCCTCCGGGATGAGGACGCGCTTCAGGCCGGACTCGGCCGCGGCCTCCACCTTGGCTGTGACACCACCGATCGGAAGCACAAGCCCCCTGACCGAAAGCGAGCCAGTCATGGCAAGCGCCTGGTCCACTGGAACCCCTTCCAGCGCGCTGATGACGGCCGTGGCAATGGAAACGCTGGCGCTGTCTCCCTCCACCCCGTCGGCCGTTCCGACGAACTGAATGTGAATGTCGAATGTGGAAATGTCCTCCCCGGTGTACTTCTTGATGAGGGCTGAGACGTTGGTCACCGCCTCCTTGGCTATCTCGCCCAGCTTCCCGGTCGCAACGACCATGCCGCTGTTCTTTATGTGAGCCGGCGTCACCTCGGCAACTATTGGAAGTACTATCCCGGAGAACTCGCTCATGCCGCTCTGGCCGCCGATGGCGGCGAGGCCGTTCACGGACCCTATGGCCGATCCCTCGGTCGTGAACATGTGGTAGTCGCGCCTGCGCTCGACGTAGCGGTCGGCTATCTGCTGCTCGAGTGAACGGCTGGCCCGCTTGGCGGTAACAACGTGCGCCGCTGTGACGATCTTGGCACCATCGCTGTTGGCGACGTCTCCTGCGACCCTGATGAGGCCCCCGAGTTCGCGCAGTCTCAACGTAAGCTGACCGTAGCGGCCGGCCCTGCGTTGCGCCTCTCGCATTATCTCTGTGACGGCTGACTTGTCGAAGTGGGGGATCTTCTTGTCCTTGGTGACTTCCTGAGCGACGAAGCGGACCAACTTCTGCCTGTTCTCATTGGTATCGGACATCGTGGTCTTCACGTACACTTCGTAACCGTACCCGCGAATGCGGCTCCTCAGTGCAGGGTGCATCTCCTGGACGCTGTCCAGGTTTCCTGCGGCAACGAGCACGAAATCACATGGAACGGGCTCGGTCTTTACCATCGCTCCTGCCGAGCGCTCGGATTGACCAATTATCGGGAATTTCTTCTCCTGCAGAGCGGTCAGGAGCGCGTGCTGGCTCTCGATCTTGAGGAGGTTTATCTCGTCGATGAAGAGCACCCCTCCATTTGCCTTGTGGATCGCTCCGACCTCGACCCTCTCATGTGGCGGGGTCTCAAGCCCACCTGACTGGAACGGGTCGTGCTTCACATCGCCCAGAAGGGCCCCCGCGTGCGCTCCAGTGGCGTCGATGAACGGAGGCTTCTCGTCCACGGGATGAGCGACCAGAAGCTTCGCCACGGCAGAAGTCGGGTCGGACTTGCTCGAACCCATGCGGAAGAATCCGATCACCAGGAAGAATCCGACCATGATGAACACGCCTAGAAGGACGATCATCACCATCTGGGCAGGGTCGGTGATGATGGCCCAGACAAGAAGGAATATGATGACAAGGGCAAAGAGGATGTAGAAGACACCGCGGGTCTCCTTCTTCTGGGCCGCCTCCATCTTCTGGGCGGCGATGATCTCCTTCCCCTTTCCCGCGGGAACGACCCGGATCTTGGGCTCGTTCGGGTCCTCCACATTGGGGTAGGCGAGAATATCGACTAGCTGCTCCTTGGGCATGAAATCGACCATCGCCCTCGCGAGCATGGACTTCCCGGTCCCCGGGTCCCCGATGAGTATGGCGTGGCGCTTCTGCATCGCCGCCTTCTTGACCACTTCGACGGCTTCATCCTGACCGACAACCTGGTCCAGCAGACGGCCGGGGACCTCGATGTCCTGGGTTGTTGTGAAGTTCTGGGCCGCAACCCACTGCCCTACATCTGTGGGCGAGGCATGCGGCTCTTCGGCAGGCTCGGTCATCTTCTCAACTATATGGAGGGGTCTACAGCGTATATATCTTTGCAGCGCTTTCACTGGATTACCGATGCCCGAAATAGCAACCCTCGAACTCTCAGGCAAGCCCGTGGCAGAGCGACTCTTCACTGAGACCTCCACCCACTGGAAGCTGGAGGCCAAGGGAGTGAACTCAGTTCCATGCCTAGCCAGTATAGCCATAGGGAGCGATGGGCCCTTCCGGGTATACCAGAGGCAACAGAAGAGAGCTGCCGAGCGCATGGGCATGCAGTTCCGGGAGATGATCCTCCCAGAGGACTCTACCAACAGTTCGCTCAGGGAGGAGCTGCGCAAGCTCAATGACGACCCATCTGTCCACGGGATCCTCCTCCAACATCCTCTTCCGAGAAACATGGATTTCTTCTCCCTCGCATCCACGATATCCGAAACCAAGGACGTTGACGGTGTAGGGGCGGTGAGCCTGGGCAGGCTTACCGCACGCCGCCCGATCCATGTCCCGGCAGTTGCCCTGGCCGCCCTGGACATCATGAGATACTACCGGATCTCGCCTTCAGGCAGGCGTGTCGTGGTATTGGGACGGTCCGAGACCGTTGGATTGCCAGCTGCGCTCCTGCTTCTCATGAAAGGGGAATGGGGAGATGCCACAGTGACAGTGGCACATTCCTTGACCAAGAACCTCAATGACGTCGTCCGAGAGGGTGAGATAGTCGTTCCCTGCACCGGCCGGCCCGGCATTGTCAACAAGGACAATGTGGCAGGAGGTGCCACTATCGTCGACATCGGGATATCCACCGTGCCCGACCCTGCGAAGCCGGGGGGCGTTCGCGTTGCAGGCGATGCTGATCCAGCGAGCCTCAATGGATGGGCAGGAGCGCTCACCCCCGTCCCTGGAGGAGTAGGCCCTGTGACGGTAGCAGAACTCATGAAGGGCACCGTGATGGGCTGGGAGATCGCCATAGGGAAGAAGTCAGAGTGATCCATGAAGAAGGATAAGCCACGCGAAGAAAGCGAAGAACCCCCTCTTCACTGCAGGGACTGTCCCATGTGGTACGGCGAGGAGAACAAGGGTTGGGGCCCCTGCTCGATAAAGCATCAGAGGGGTGACGTTCGCTTCATCACCTTCGGTGGGCACCAGTGCGATGAGGGCTATCATCCCCCAATGAGCATATTCCCCACGGACTATGATGGAAAGAGGGCTCCCGCTGGCAATCGCAAGAAGATGAAGGCGGCCTCAAAGTGAAGGACCAGACCGCAGGACCTGGCCGCAAGCGATTGGACAACAGGGAGGCTGTCGCCTATTCACGGCGGCTCTTTCTCGTGGGCTACTTCATTCTGCCCTCTATCCTGTGGGTGACGTTCCTGGCGCTAGCCTTCAACTCCACCACCCTCTCGGCCGAAACGACCGCTTTCGTACTGCTGACGCTGCTCTGGGCGGCGATAGTATGCGTGGGATACGCTCTCACCCTGGGGAGGACCCCAAGTGAGGTCACGTTCATCTCTCCGAGCACCATAGTTCTCAAGTCTGGGATCGGAACGAACCGTCGGCTGGAACTAACCGCAGACAGCTACTACATCCCCCTCGAGGAATACGGGAGGAGCTTCTTTGCCCCATGGCGATGCGAACTCATCGAGTTCCGGCGTCTGGCTCACGGGGCCTGCAGGATTGTTGCGGCGGAGGGGCTCGTGGAAGACATACTGCCACGAGGAGACCGGCAACCGAGCGACAGAGGCTCAGCGCCAACCACCTGAAGACGATGCTCTAGGGCTCAGGGCTTTCCAGAGTTCAACTGAGAAGGTCTTCCAGTTCGCCGGCCACCATGGTCAGCAGTTGGTCCGGTGAGCGGTTCTTGAACTCGGTTATCTGGCCGGTAGCCATCTCCAGGCGTACGCAAAACTCGTCGCCGTCTCGAAGGAACGAGAGGCTCAGGACGCGCCCCGACTCAGCTAGTGGAGAGCGCACAGTAAGCACTGGTTCCTCGACCTCCACTTGCTTCTGGGACTGGGCCGCTGACTTCTTCGGCGGGGACGACTTCTTTACCTTTGCCTTGGCCTTTGGAGGTGCGGGCTTCTTCTTTGCTGCCTTCTTAGGCTTCGGCGTTGGTTTCTTGCTCGCCTTCGGCATGGTCTGATTGAGGATGCGGGATAACCTTTCACCTATTTGAATCTCACTGTTTTCCGAAATCACCCTAGTCCCAGGCCACGAAACACTGGACGATGCAGCCGAGCATGGAAGGGGGAAGGCCAAGGTGATCCTGACCCAGGTATTTCTCCGAGAAGCGCACTTTCCCTCCAGACTTGGCAATCTTGTGGGTCTCCCAAACGGTCATGAGCCCCGATGGTCTGAAGGCGGCCGTGAGCAGGAACAAGACGGCCACTCCCTCGACTTCACATGGAGGAAGCTCAGGCCGTACGGAGCGCCCGTCCGCGGGCCGAATGTCGAGCCTGGCGGCACCGGAACGGTTCCTTCAGTCCGGGAGGTATGAGATCAGGCGCGAATGGCTGCGATATGAGGGCACTCCTCAGCGCGAACTGCTGCGTCGCGTGCGTGAGATCTTCCTGGCAAGAGCAATCGCGAAGGCGTCCTCACGTCCCGGACTGAGGGTGGAGGTCGGGCCAGGTCCAGGCCGGTTCACGCCATTGATCGCCAAGCCTTCATGTCGATTGGTGCTCATGGATGTGTCTAGGGCCATGCTCCAGGAAGCGCTCCGACGCTTGCGGACCTCCGATGCGCATGCGAGCAGCGTTGACGCCATTGTGGCGGACGCCGGCTGGTTTCCTCTCCGGAAGGGGTCGGCTGATCTCGTGGTCGCTATCGGCAATGTTGTAGGGTTCGCTGGTGGAAGTGCCTTCCGTGTTCTCGAGGAGCTTGCGAGCGCTGTGAGCCTTGATGGAGTTCTCGTGGTAGAGACCGTTGACCCGGTGATCCGTGTTCCGAGGTTCATCGATACGCTCAGCCCGTCCACGTGGGCCCGGATGATCGATGAGAATCCGGCAACCACCTTGCCTGGACTGCTCGAGCAGGGATTCCACTCAGTTTCCGCAAGGACGAACCTTGTGGATGGGTCGTCCCAGTTCCGCTTCGTGAGCCCGGTAAGGATCGCCAGGTCGCTTGTGCGCGCCGGGTTCAGCATCCAGGATCAGCTCGTGGCCGCTCCCTTCACAGGGGGAAACCCGGAACTGGTGGAGAGCATCGTGCGGAGAGGCACGAACTCGATGGAGCGGTTGCTGAGATGGGAGAACTACGGAGGCCGATTGCGCCTGTTGCTGGACAGCGGTGGGCATACGCTCACCTGCGCTGTGAGAACATCTTAGTGTCTACTGAGGCTTCCCGTTCGCGCTCGAGTGGCCGCGGTATGCAATGTACCTCTGCAGTCCGCGTATGGCCACGTCGGCCGAGCGCACACATGGGATCCCCTTCATGTTGAACGCCTTGGCGAGCGGATCGTAGAGGCTACCCGCGTCCACCACCAGGACTACCGGCTTGCCCGCCTGCTCGATTATGGGGGGAAGGAGGGCGGGAAGGGCTCCGGCATCGTCGATATTGTCCACGCCCGAAGGGTCCGCTCCTGGAGGGAGGGTCTTCAGCGCAGGGGTCATTGGAACAACCCCCATCACTACTGCGTCCACTCCTTCATCCGAGAGATAAGCCTCCAATGACCTTGCCATGATGGTGTCGTTTGACATCGGGGTGAAATCGAGAGGGTTGTGGATGGTGATCAAACGGTCGATGCCTTTCTCTGCCATCAAGGCACGAATGCTGTCTACCGTTCGCGGAGACAGGGTGGCGAGCTTCCCGCCCAGGTCGGGCAGTATGTTGTCGCACATCCCTACGATCTCGAAGCCCGCGTTGGACATGATCCCGAATCGTGAGCCGCCAACTCTCCGGTGTCTTAGAGCGGTGACCATGGTGAGCATGGCCTTGAACTCGTCCAGGGATTCCACGACCATTGCTCCCGCGTCCTTCAGTATCTCCGCGCAGGATGCGTAGTCACCCGAGACAGAGGCCGTGTGGCTGCTGGTGGCCGTGATTCCCTCCGCGGTGCGTCCTGCCCTGTAAACAATCACGTCCTTTCCGGTCTGGCGGGCCTCGCGCACAAGTCGCGCAAGGCGGAGCCCGTCCATGGGCTTGAATCCCTCGATGTAGAGGACCATCCCATCTACCAATGGGTCGTCCTTCAGCGCCTCCACGAAGTCGGGCAGCGTGAGGTCCAGCTGATTCCCTATCGAGATGAGGTAGATCGGGTCCAGGTAGGGCATTGCCGACATTCGGCTCACCATGAAGGCGCCGCTCTGACACACCAGGGCCACGCGGGACAGACCGCCCTCCGGAAGGGGGAGCTTGGTCTCGGGGATGAAGAGAGTATCGTATCTCCCGGGACGGGACCGTATGCCGAGACAGTTGGGGCCGACAACGACCGGGCTCCATCCGCCCGTCTCTCTCGGCCCGAAGAGCAGCCTCTGGACCTTGAGGTCGGTCTCCTTCCCACTCTCTGTCTCCCCCATTCCGCTCGACACGACAAGGATCGACGTGGCCTTCTTGTAGGTCACAGCATCCTCGATGATCGTTGGCACCTGCCCTGCCTCCACTGAGACCACAAGGAGGTCCGCGGACCAGGGAAGGTCCTTCACTGCAGGAACGCATTCGACCCCATCGATATCACCCGGGTCGGGTCTCAGACACCTGATGAACTCCTTCGGGAATCCCTCGCGGAGGAGGTTGCGGAGTATGACCCTTCCAGGGTTCATTCCCTTGCGGGATGCACCCACGATCGCTATCGTTGATGGCTTGAGGAGGAGGCGGACCTTCTCTATGTCTGCATGCGGCTCCTTGACGCGATTGCGGGAGAAGCGCAGGAAGGCATCGACCGCCACCAGCTTCCCATCTGATGCAAGGAATGGATTCACCTCGAACTCTTCGACCACATATCCGGCCTCGCCCTCCACCGATTCTCTGGCCAGGGCATAGAAGAACTCGAAGATGCGCGCCAGTTCCGCGTCCTCGACGAGCCTTTTTCCCTGACGGGTCCGACCTGTCAGGCGCCGGAAGGAATAGGCTCCGTAACACTTTGCCAATCCATCTTCGACTGATGTGACGAGGGGCGAGAGGATGACCATCGACTGGCCTGGCTGGAACTTCGCTGCCATCTCCTCAGCGTCAAGCCCCCCGAACCCTGCTGCCATGGTCGGGCCCATGTCACGGGATTGCCTGAGCCCGACAAAGAACTCTCCGCCTATCCCCTTATCCCCGTTGACGAATCCTGCGACCAGCACTTCTCCGATAGTGGATGCCAGCTTCTCCCCCCCTCGCGTGCGCACCACCTCGAGCACTCCGCGGATCGCCTCCATGATGGCCCCCTTTTCGTCGTCCGAGACTCTCACACCTCCCATCTCGGTCTTGTGGGTTATGGCGGGAGAGACCACCTTGACCACCACCTTGCCCGTGCCCAGTACTTTCACCTGGTCATCGAGTGGGCGGGAAGGGTCCACCGAATAGAATGGAGGGACGGACAGACCGGCCTCCCTGAGGAATGCGTATAGCTCCGGTTCAAGGAGAGTCTGGCGTCCCTCCTCCTCGGCCTCTCGACAAAGCTCGATGAAGGCATCCATCGCGCTCATGGTCTTCCCCAAGGGAATCCACATTGCCAATAATAGTATGCTCCGTGCGTCGCCAGCGAGTTTGGGGCCAAATCAAGCCCTGTGCCCATCGATCAGCTCTAGGGTCGCTGCGTTGCAAGGAGAATCTGGGGCGAGATTCACGAGACGGTCTGCCGCGCCCGAACCCTTCAGTGCGGCGATAAAGCGCGGGGCGAGCTCAACATTCAGCCCGACCGGGTCGAGCTTGGACATCAGGAGATATGCATCGCGGGGGGATACTTTCTCGTCGACAAGCTTCTTGTAGAACCCACCGACCTTCTCTCCAAGCCCGATGACGCTAACATTGGCGTCGACTATCGCGTCCCCCTTGCGCCCGAACATCTGCCTAACGAACGGGGAGTAATCCTTCACTTCGAACGGGAGCCATGGAGTAGCCATGCCAACCATGGCCATGTTCTGGCCCTGGGAGGAGCCGCCCCGCATCGAGAGCGCCTTGGAGTCTACCACGGCGACCCGGCCGATCTTGAAGAGCGCTTCCAGCACCGCCTTCTCATCTGGATAGTTGGAGATGTTCCTGTAATACTGGTTGCTCGTGATGACCATTCCACCTGGATTGAGATAGTTGAGGTATCGCTGGATCTCCAAAGGTTCCATGCCGAGGATCATGTCTGCCCCACCCTCTGGGATCACATCGCTGATGATCGGAGAATCCGAGATACGAAGATGAGTGTAGACCGCGCCACCCCGCTGGGCCATCCCGTGGACCTCAGCCTGCTTCACGTGCAACCCCTTTGAGATAGCGGCACTGTCGAGAAGATACGCGATCGTGAGTATGCCCTGACCGCCAACTCCTACGATGATTATGTCACACTTCATTGTCATTCACCGAGGTTCCGGCGCTTGTGCTGAACGCATAACCTGCGACTGATAATTACCGAGACGCCTGGTTTTGCAAGCTCTTCCCGGATCAACCTTACGTTCTCATCCATCTTCTTCATGTTCGGATTGAGGACATGCACGCGAGCCGGGTCCACGCCCAGCCCCTCGACCATCCGGACAAGCTTGTCGCCCTCGGCTATCGTGGTCTGATTTCCGGTCATGGCCACAGACCCATTGTCGAGTATGAACACTTTCACGTTGACTCCCTCCTTGACGGCCGATAGCAAGGAGGGGAGACCAGAGTGGCTGAACGTCGAGTCGCCTATGATGGCAATGGCAGGCTTCATGCCGGCGTGGGCAGCCCCTACCGCCATGCCGATCGACGCTCCCATCTCGAGGCATGCGTCTACCGCCTCGTAAGGAGGATAATAGCCAAGCGTGTAGCAACCGATATCGGAGAAGAGCGTCGCGTCGGGCATGTCCGAGATCGCCTCCTTTATCGTCAAGAACGAGTCGCCGTGCGGACATCCCACGCAGAACCCAGGAGGTCTCCCTGGGAGCGGGTTCAGGGTGGGCAACATGGTTATGGGAGGCGGCAGGCCGAACCCCTTGCCGACGTTGGTGGGACTCAGCTCTCCGGTTCGCGGGAATGTGCCATCCAACCTGCCGTGGATCGTCTTGGAGGTCTGCCCGACCGAGCGCAGCAACTCCTCCACAACTGGATATCCCTCCTCGACCACGAACACCTGGTCGAGTCCCTCTATGAACTGACGCACCTTCTCGGCAGGCACCGGATACATGCCTATTCGCAGGCAAGGATATGGGATCGCCCCACAGAAGGCTTCGGCAACGTAATTCCAGGTCGTGCCACAGGTGATCACCCCGATACGCCCACCGTTGCCAGTATCTACCCGGTTCCAAGGACTCTCCTCGGAACGCTTCAGCAGGTCAGCCTGCTGCCGGGTCAATCTGACGTAGTCCTTGCGGGCATTCATCGGAAGCAACGTGAATGTCTCCCTGTCCCTCGTCTTGTCAAGGTGGGGATTCTGGGGCCTTGGTGGGGCAGGAGTCACCACCGCCCTGCTGTGTGCAAGGTGGGTCACCATGCGGACCACCACTGGCAGCTTGACCGCCTCAGAGTACTCGAAGGCCTCTCGCGTCATGTCGTAGGCCTCCTGCTGGTTTGAAGGCTCGAAGCAGGGAAGCAGAGCGAACCGGACCAAGACCCTAGTGTCCTGCTCGTTTTGGGAAGAGGCCATCCCAGGATCATCAGCGACAACCACGACCAAGGCGCCGTGCACGCCGACCAGGGCCGAGCTCATGAAGGCGTCCAGGGCAACGTTGAGCCCGACATGTTTCATGGAAACGATGACGCGCTGGCCAGCATAGGACATGCCTACTGCCTGCTCATAGGCCACCTTCTCGTTGGCCGTCCAGTACGCCTGGATGTTGTGCTCTTTCGCGCGCTCCTCTATGTACTCGAATATCTCGGTGGATGGGGTTCCCGGGTAAGCGTAAGCTCCAGCGATACCGGAATGAATGGCGGCCAGGGCGACCGCCTCGTCCCCGAGAAGCAGCTCCTTGACAGGTTCGCGGGGCTGCCCGCCGCTCGGTTGGGCCTCCTCAGCCTGGTGCAAATCCGTCGCGACCTCAGAGCGCTGGCGACGGGATACCCACCCTGATTCGGTCATTGGACTGAACTATTGTCTTGACCCTGATAAGGCTATCTCAGCCTGACACATTCTGATCCCAATCCTAATGGTTTCGGTCCCCTATTTGCGAAGGTCTTGAGCAACGCTCCCCATGGTCAGATTCCAAGAAAATTGAAGGTCTTACGAAATATATAGTAAGGATGACGAAGAAGCATGTCTCTCTCGGGCAAGGCCCACGTTCCTTCGAGATCACATCTATAGACAGGTGCGAATCGTACTGCCCCAACCCACGTGTGAGCGTTTAGCACGCCGCGCGGAGTCAAAACAACACCTAGGGAGACGTTAAAATATGGGGACACCATACCTCTAACGATGTCAGACGGGACGTTGCCTATCGAGAGGCAACCCATGTCCGCGAACATGTCTGAGAATGGGAGCTCTTCGCGCTCTACATTCAAGTTGGCGGAGCGCAGAGCAGTCCGTTCTCAGCGCCCGGGCATGCTCACGCTGATCGTCGCGCTCGGGATCGGCGCGCTCTTCCTTTTCAACGTGCCTGTGCCAACAGGGACGAGCCATGGAAGTCCCAGCACGCTCGTTGAGAAATCGAACGTGGCCAAGGCTGCGACCCCTCAGGTCAAGAACACAGGCGCAGGTTCGTACTGTAACACACTGCCTCCGAGCGGCGTCCTTCCGGAACTTCTTCCGACCATCTGCGCGACCCCTACCGTTCTTTGCAATCCTGGGTCCTGCACGAACTACCCGTATACTTCCAAGGTGCAGATGTGGGTGAACTCCACCCTGAACTCCACCATATACCCTTGGGTCCAGGTGGTTTTCGTAGTAGAAACCACCGGCTACGACGGAGTTTACGACCCGACAGTGTCGGATTATGGAGGGAGTGGCCCTGGCAATAACCCGGCTGATCCATGCACGGGCCCCTGTGCTGAATCCGTTGGAGTTCCCTACTTCATAAACAATGTTGCCAAGATCGCTCAGGGGATCACCCAGAAGAACATGGGAGTGACAGACTCTCCACACGTGACCTTCTCCATGGTAGACTACTTCTCCAACTATGATACCAAGGACACCTCCGCTGATAGCCACGATGATGGGGATGGCTCGGAGTACAACGTGGACGTGTCCACCTTCGAGCAAGCAACTACATTCGCTACGACCGTTACCTCCATGGCAACATCGAATCCCTCTACGCTATTCGGCGGCGGGTGCCCGAGCAATGGTTGGAACTACAAGACCTATGTTTACTGCGACTCGGACTACTCGGACAATTTCCTTGAGAGCTCACAGATCACGGCGTTGTATGGAGGACTTCATGGTTCAGGCCTTGGCTGGGTCAACAACTCGACCACGTACCATGTGGTCGTCTGGATGGGGTCGTCAATGCCACGGGACCCCTCCTACCCGGGGGACTGGTGTGTCACCTACAACGACTACGCGTCAAAGACCTGCCCTGACGCGACCACCACGACCGAGCCAACCTACACATACGCAAGCGGGATCGTCGAGCCAGCAGGGGAGACGCTGTCCAGCATAGCCACTATCGCCAAGGAGGAACATGTTATCATCGATACCATCGACCTCCCCGACGGCATGACGGAGCTCACTCCGCCGGCTCCTAAGGTGACCGGTGACACGGACTACATCGAATCCACTTCGGGAGATATCACAGATGCAAAGCAGGACATCACGAGCATTCTGAGCGCGGGTTGCTATCTGGCCACCGCCACTGGAGGAAGCTGGGAAGGGCCGGCGCCAACCAGCACGGGGATTGGCTTCACCTGCTCCGCGGCAGCCACCGGGACCACTGATGGTAACCTCACCGATACCTGGTGTGCCTATACAGCGGGCAGCAAGGGTTCGGGGTGCTATCCTGCATGGTCATTCGACCCATCCCTGGGATGGGCCCTTACCAACATCGCGTTCCCACCCTTGAGCCGGCACTACAATGTCACCGCCGCGCTGGGCGAGCACCCGTTCACTTACATTCCGGAGCCGGGTTTCTCGATGGTTACTAGCGCCATGTCGTTCTATTGCCGGCACAATGGCACCATGATCTCGGCCAAGTGCCAGTCGGATCCAGGGAATGGTCCCTCAGGAGCAGGTTACGGATGGGATTGGCCCTTCCCAGACATGTACCCTGGCGACTACTGGAGCGTCGCCTTCAACGTGTCGGTATCGGACTACTTCTCGTCATGGCTTCTGAACAAGTCTATCCCAATCGACCTCTGCTGGAATAATACGCCCATCTGGACGGGATGCTACGGAACTGGCGGACCGTCGTCAGGGACCTACGTCGCATATACGAACTATACCGACAACTTCATGGTCCAGTCCTTCCCGCCGGCATTTGTGGATGTCGTCACTTCCTCGACATCGGTGCCGACTCTCAAAACTGTAGCAGTCACTCCATCCCCTGTCTACCTTCTGCCTGGAGGTACGCAGACATTCTCGGCCTCGCCTGTATGCACTTGGGGCACATGCCCGACGGGCACGATGTATAGCTGGTCATTGACCTCTTCCCTCGGCGTGCTGACGGCCACGACAGGCTCATCAGTCACATTCATCGCAAAGTCCACCGTGGGAACCTTGTCTCTCTTCGTGAATGGCACTCTCTTCGGGCTCACCAAACAGAGCTCGCCAACGAACATAAGCATAGAGAACATTGTCTCTGTGGGAGTGACCCCATCCTCGGCTGGGATCCTCGTCATGACCTCCAAATCGTTCGCTGCGTATCCCGGCTGCACATACGGTCCGTGCCCTACTGGCGCAACATTCTACTGGAATCTCACCAACTTCTCCATGGGCAATCTCTACTCGTCGATAGGGTCCCCGGTAACGTTCACCGCAGCCAACCTCACGGGGACGGTGAACCTCATAGTAAATGCAACCCTGGGCGGCCTCACCGTCATGAGCGCCGCAGTCCCGATAATCATCGCACGATCCTTGCCTATCCTAACTACGGTCACTGTGACCCCAAGTGTTGGTTACGTGGCGGCGGGCTATTCGATAATATTCAACACTTCCCTTTCCTGTACCGGAGGAACCTGTCCTAATGGAGCCACGTACATTTGGAACCTGAGCACTTCCGCTTTCGGTACTATCAACTCGACGACTTCACCGACGGTCCAGTTCATTGCCGGAGGAGTGGCGAGCACAGTGAACCTCTTCGTAAACGTTTCTCTCAACGCGGCAACCGTGGAGAGCGCCGTCCCGGTCAATATCCTACCTCCTGGCCTCGCGGCCGTTGATGTGAATCCTCCTTCGCTCACGATCTCGGCGAACTTCTACCAGAACTTCACAACTACTCTTCGTTGCGTTGGAGGACCTTGTCCCGCGGGGGCGACTTATGTCTGGGCCCTCACCAGCACCAACCTCGGATCACTGAACACGACCACCGGACCGGATGTCTCCTTCAGTTCCAGCTACCTGGGAGGGTACGTTAGCCTCTACGTGAATGCAACTTTGAACCACATAACGAAGGAGGGCGCACCGGTAACGATACTCGTCGTCGGGGTCCCTGTGCTGTCAGAGGTCAGCGTGAGCCCGACTTCCATTGCGCTCAATCCTGGCGGGACCAAGTCGGTCTCGGCCGCTCCGATCTGTACTGGAGGGACCTGCCCATTGGGCACCACCTTCAGCTGGTCGCTCACCAGTTCCCTGGGCACGATCAGCTCCAACACGGGGAGTGCTCTCACCTTTACTGCAGTGAGCGTTGGCAATCTTGCGCTTTACGTCAACGGAACCCTTAATGGCGAAACACGAAGTGCCACAGTGGCCATATCCATCACAAGCCCTCTCAAGTCGGTCTCGGTGAGCCCGACCTCGGCCTCGATCAACGTGGGTGGTGTCAAGGACTTCAAGGTCACTCCCACATGCACGAGCACCTGTCCTGCTGGGGTGACCTATTCTTGGTCAGTCACAGGGACGCTCGGTACGCTCAATTCCACCAAGAGCTTCATGGTGGCTTTCACTGCGGGTGACAATGGGGGGACGGTGAACCTGTTCGTCAATGCCTCGCTCTATGGCACTACCGCGCGAAGCGCGGCCGTACCCATAACCATCCTGACCGTCCAGTCCATTACATCCGTTTCGATATCCCCCACGTCGCAGAGCCTTACGTACGAGGACAGCTACACCTTCACAACTGCGGTGGTCTGCAGTCCTGCCCCCTGCTCCTCGTCAGTGAGCTACTCATGGAGCATGGACAACCCTCTTGGTACCCTGTCGTCCAATGATAGCACGTCCACTGTCTTCACCGCAGGGAACACTGCGGGCGTCGCCAGCCTGACCGTCACAGCCACCTTGAACAAACACTCCGTGTCCACTTCGGCCACGATCACAATTTCGGCTACGCCCACGCAGCCTAGTGTCTCGATTTGGAGCGGCAACACAAAGTGGATATTGATCGGCGCAGTGGCAGCAGTGGTGGCCATAGTCATCGTTGTCCTTCTCTTCAGAAAGAGCAAGAGCAAGGAGGTTCCTCCAGAGCCGGAATCCCCATATGGATTCGTCATGAATAACCAGCCGAGCCCGGTGGTTGCGAGAAAGCCACCTCCCGCGACTCCTGTCAGCAAGCCACCTGCTGCGACCCCTGTCAGCAAACCTCCTGCTCCGACTGCTGTGAACAAGCAGCCTGGTGGAACAGTTGTGAGGAAGATACCGACCTCTACACCTGTGAACAAGACGACGAGCGCAACGGCAAAGCCTCCTGCTCCAAAGACTCCTCCCCAGAAGTAGGTGTGGGCTCGCTAGGGCGCTGTGGAAAGACTTAAGGCCAAGAGGGCAGGTTCCGTTGCGTGGCAGCCAAGCCCTTCGATCTCCCTCCTCTTTCCGCCGTCCCCTTGGTAGGACGGGAGAAGGAGCGAGAGACCCTCACCAAGGCTCTCGCAGATGCCAGGGTCGCCAGAGGACAGACCTGGCTCGTGGAAGGGGCTGCCGGCATCGGAAAGACCCGCCTCGTTCGATGGTTGGAAGAGGACGCGATCAAGAAAGGGTTCCGCGTTTCCTGGGGATACTGCCTGAAGGAATCCAACCTGCCCTTCTTCCCATTCCAGCAGATCTTTCGGCACTCTGGCACTGATGCGACCGCCCAGAGCACGCCGGCGCACATCGATGTCGATGACACTCTCCCACTCCTCACGATATTTGAGAACGAACGACCGATTCGACTACTGGAGCGAGTTGCTGCCCTCTCCAGTTCCCGTCCATGCCTCGTTGTTTCCAGGGAACGACCCGACCATCTCAAGAAGCAATTCCCATCTCTCGCTCCTGCTGCTCATGTACTGCAGCTGACCAAGGGCGGCGAAGGGGAGGATTGCCTACCTCCTGGCCAGGTTGACGCTATTGGGGAGCGACTTTCCCAGCACCTGAAATCAGGCCAAGGAGCCGTGGTGGCGCTCACGAGCCTCGATTACCTGGTGAGTCAGAACGGGTTCCCGCCCGTCCTGAGGCTCGTGCAGTTCCTGCGGGAGGAGGCGGAGCGGGCCGATGCCCACGTGCTCTTCTCGGTGAACCCAGCCACGCTGGAGAAACGCGAGATGGCGTTGCTAGAGGGCGAAGGGGACGTAGTACGCGAGGCGGCTCCGCAACCTGCAGCAGCGGCGCCCTCTGGGCCCGAGCCACCAGCAACAACCATGCTGCGCTACCTCGATGTCCTGGAGCGGGAGGCCCCGCAACAGCCCCGGCTGCTTGTGGTCGACGATGTGCAGTGGGCAGACCCTGATTCGCTGCGCACTCTTCAGTTCCTGGCCCGCAACATCCGGAGCCTGCCGGTCCTGCTCGTAGGGACGATACGGGCGAAGGAGTGGCGCACGACTGAGGACAGTACGGACCAGGTGTTGGATGATATTCTCGGGAAGATCGACGAAGAGGGTTTGCTCTTCCGCTTGCCCCTCGGCGGCCTTGGTGATGATGAGTCGCAGGACCTTATCGAGCGGACGATCGGGTTGCCCTTGCAGAAGGGAGATGGGGGTTCTGAGAACTCTCTCTTGTCCATCTTCAAACGTGCCGAAGGGAACCCGTATTTCGTCCAGGAGACGATGCGTCAGCTGGCTCAGCAGGGCCTATTGCGCAGGGAAGGGGATCATGCCGTCCTGGCCTACCAATCGGCCGGAGGTGGAGAGTCGACCGGTGAGGGTGCACCTATTCCTCCCACGCTGAGACGTCTAGTGGCTCGCCGGCTGTCGATGTTGACCCGGGATGAGACGGACCTGCTACGATGGGCTTCGATCACAGGCAGCGAGTTTGAACTGCCCCCTCTAGTCGCGGCATTGCATCGCCCGGGAGTGGAGGTCTTGGCGCTTCTGCACCGGTTGGAGAGGGATCTACACATCATAGAGGGGCATCCTGGAGGGGAACGCTGGTCGTTCGGACACCCTCTCGTGTGGGAGGTCGCGCTATCCGAGACCGACGCTGAGGAACGTAGGCAGAAAGCGCTCATGCTGGCGGATTGGTGGGCCGAGCACAGGGTGGATGATGTGGGAACGGTGGCGAGGCTCTACTATGACGCACGGGAACCAGGGCGAGGTCTTCCATGGGTGCGGAAGGCCATTGACATGGCCATCTCTCGGCACGCATCGGAAACAGTGGAGCGCTACCATCATTGGTTGCAGGATCTCCTTCACGCAGCTGGGGCTGATCCAAGGAACCGGGTGAAGGAGGGCATGTCTGTCTGCGAGCGTCATCTCCTCGAGATCGGCAGCGGTCCTGCCCTGTCCCATATGATAGAGTTCCTGATTAGCCTCCCAAATACCCCTGAAGAGCATCTATCTGCGCGCATACTGCTCGCCTACTCCCTGTGCAGCACAGACGCTCGCAGGGCCCAGGCGCTGATGGACACCGTGAACAGCGAGATGGTCCGTGAGCATGGGCGGCTCTCCCCGAAGTGGAGGGTAATAGCGGCAGTAACCAATGCCGATGCCCTGTACAGGCAAGGGAAGTACAGGGCGGAGATAGATGAACTGCAAAGGCAGACATCGGTGGTCGCGGAAGTGGAAGAACCATGGGTAAAGGGCCGTGTTGCCTTCGACAGGGGGTTCTCTTGTGCGAGCATAGGGCTCGTAGCGGAGGCGAAGGATGCGCTGGCGGAGTTGCGCCGATTGGCCCCGACGTCAGGATTGCCGCTGTTGGAGGGTTGGAGCTCTGAGCTGGATGCCGCGATAGCCAACCTGGAGGGAGACCTCCGACAATACGAAAGGTGCGAGGCCTTGGCCCTCGATTTCGCCAGAAGCCGCGGAGACATACGTGGCACCTCTGCCTCGCTGGGCAACCTGGCCGTGTCCGATGCTTTCCGTGGCAAGTTCGATGAAGCAAGGGCATACCTTCTGGAGGATCAGAAGATATGCAATCGATTCGGCTTGAGAGATCAGGTGGACTTCGCTATCCTAGGGGAGTGCATTATTCTGTGGGGCGAGCAGCGCTGGGCCGAACTCGTCCAGAGGCTCACGGAGTTTCTTTCTCGGCCGGTGGGGGATGAAGCAGGGAGAGCTCTCACCTATTCGTTCCTCGCGGAGGGTCATACCGAGTTGGGGGACCTTTCCTCCGCTCGCACGTGCATCGTCAAGGTGGAGGAGCGCAGAGAGGAACTAAGCCCGGGAGAATTCGCCAATTTGATGAGGGTCAGGGCTCGCGTCGAGGAGGCGGAGGGGGATCCAGAGGCCGCCAGGAAGACCATCTCAGATGCATTGCTATTGCTTGAAGCGCACCCGAACATGCACTGGGGAGCCTGGCTCAATGCCGAGATGGCCCGCTGGGAATCCAAGCATGGCGACCCTGCGCGGGCATCCTCGCTCCGTGCAGAGGCGGAATTCCTCTTCGAGAGAAGCGGGGTCCTGCCCGCAGGCAGACCCAAGTGGCTGCGGGACTTTGACTCGCAGGCTGGAAGGACCCGGACCGACAAGCCCTGAGCTAGTTCCATTGCTGAGAAATCCGCTTTTGCGAGGTTTCTTAATGTAGGGCAACATTTGGTGATTGGATGAAACGCGGCATGAGAGGGGAACCCATTGCATGCGCAACGGGTAATCCTTACCTCAACCACTCGACGACAGTTGGAGGCGTGAACGGTTCTCATGGTTCGAGACACTGAGACCACCCGCTCGTCGGCCGTGGCTGATCCATTTGCTCCACTTGGAGAAACGGAAAAGCGCGTGCTCTCCTACGCAGCCTCGATAGGCAAGGAGTTCGATTTCTCTGTGCTGTCCCTGGCCGTAGAGATGGAGGAGGAACCGCTTGCCGAGACCCTGGAGAAGCTGGTCCATCGGGGCATTCTCAAGGAACTGAAGGGCGGGGATTTCTACGCGTTCGTCCGAGAGGAAACGTTCGCGCAGGCCTACCGGGAGATCTCCTCGAGCCGGTTGAGGGTGATACACAAGAAGATCGCTGAGGCCTATGAGACCCTGAACCCAGACCCAAGACCCAACATCGTTCCCGAAATGGGACGTCATTATCACCTGGGGAAGGTCTACGAAAAGTCGCTGCTCTACAATCGGTACGCGGCGACGCAGGCGATGACCGCGTTCTCCCCGGACGTAGCGATACACCACCTCGAGCGGGCCCGGGAGGATCTCGCTGCTCTTCCCGGAGACCACAAACTGGAGGAATCGGACGTCTTGAAGGAGATCGGTGAGCAGTATGATACGATGGGCGATAGCCTCAAGGCGTACGAATGCTTCGAGCTGAGCCTCAAGAAACTGCCTGCAGAGGAAAGGACGCTGCGCGCCTTGCTCATACTGTCCATGGCAAATTCAGCCAGAGAGATGGACAAGCTCGGGCTCGCGTGCCAGCACTGCGAGGAAGCCATCAAGCTACTGGAGAAGGCAGGGCACAAGAAAGGGCTGGCCCTGGCCCATCGCACGCTTTGCCGGATAGCCTTCAAGCAGGGACATTTCGAAGTGGGAAAGAGGGAGATAGAGGCCACCATAGGATTCCTTGACCCTGTGAGGGATGGGAAGGAGGTCGCCCGCTGCTACATTGAGTTTGGCAACCTGTGCTCCATCATGCAGGATTCGACAGCCCAAGCAAAGGCTATCGAACACTACCAGAAGGCCATCAAGACCCTCGAGCCTCTGCGCGACTACCATGAACTCGCGAGGGCCCACAACAACCTAGCCATCGCGATGGGAACCTCTCAACCCCGCGAGGTCCTGAAGGAGCTCACTGAGGCATTCAAGTGCGCCGAGAAGGGTGGAGACAAGCGGTTCATGGGTTGGGCGCTCTTCAACAGTGTGGAATTCCACCTGGCTCTCGGAGAGGAGAAGGAGGCTTTGCATAACAACATGGAGGCTCGCAAGATCCTCTCGAAATCCAACGACATGTTGGCCTTGGAGCAGATCACTCTGAACGAGGCCATGATCGCGCAGCATCGGAAGTCCTACAAGGATTCGGAGAAGGCTTACATGGAGGCCTTGAAACGGGCGGATGACCTCGGCTACCCTCAGTTCGTGGCCGAAGCCCTCCTGTACCTGTCTCGAATGTACGAGGAGTGGGGCAGGAATGAAGATGCCATCAAGAATCTGTCTCGGATGAAGGCGATCGGGGAAGACGCTGTTAGCGCCAGGAACCGGCCCGACTACGAGGCTCTCAAGAAGCGGCTGGGAATCTGAGAAGGCACCGTTCCGAATAGCATGGTCTTTCATCCCATGCTACTCGGTTGGAAACCCGGACCGTAGGCTCGGGTAGGGTTGGGCTCTTCACCCTTGAACCGTATCAGGAGGTTTCTTGCGGCATTCACATCCGCATTGCCAGCATAGCCAC
>Ga0326727_10005411_pt1 | contig 36558 bp, 31 predicted proteins | sample MB2enrmetagenome_FD_207643 | JGI IMG/M metagenome (GOLD analysis project Ga0326727, IMG submission 207643) | Lab enriched peat soil microbial communities from McLean, Ithaca, NY, United States - MB29MY | ecosystem: Environmental > Terrestrial > Soil > Wetlands > Peat | place: USA: New York...
GAAGTCGCCCGGCCCGTACCCGAAGCGCGCGAACAGCGGCTGAAGGTGCAGCGGCGACGGATAGTAGATGCCGCTGGCCACACCTTCGCCGGCCAGCGCGGCGCGAACCGCATCGCGGCCCGCCCCGTTGGCCGTCGCCTGCGGATCGATCAGGACCGAGTATTGGTGGTAGGCGTGCGCCGCGCCGGCCGGAACCTCGGGCAACGTCAGCCCGGGAATGCCGTCGAGCGCCGCATCGTAGAACGCGGCATTGGCCCGGCGCGCCGCGGTGAAGCCTGCGAGCCGCCCGAGTTGCGCGCGACCGAGCGCGGCGGCCACGTCGGTCATTCGGAAGTTGTAGCCCAACTCGAGGTACTCGTAGCGCTCGCCCTGACCGTGATGGCGAAAGCGGCGCGCGGCGGCGGCCAGCACATCATCGTCGGTCAGCAGCATGCCGCCTTCGCCGGTCGTGACGTTCTTGGTCGCATAGAACGACAGCGACGCCGCATCGCCGAGGCTGCCCGCCGCGCGGCCGGCACGCGCGCCGCCGATCGACTGACAGGCATCCTCGAAAACCCGGATGCCTCGCGCGCGCAGCACGTCGGCTCCGGCCGGATCGCAACACAGCCCGAAGAGGTCGACGAGGATGGCGGCCTGCGTTGCCGGTCCGGCGGCGGCCGCGGCTGCCTCGCCTTCGAGCACGAACGTGCGCGGGTCGACGTCGACGAAACGCGGCGTCGCACCCAGCATCAGAATCGGCGTGGCCGTCGCCGCGAACGTGAACGGCGTGGTCAAGACTTCGTCGCCCGGGCCGATCCCGAAGGCGGCCAAGCCCGCGTGGATGGCGGCCGTGCCGGAGTTCATCGCCACGGCGTGGGCGACGCCGCAGACCGCGGCGGCCTCGGCCTCGAAGGCCGCGACTTCCGGTCCCTGCGCCAGTTGACCCGAATGCAGGACGCGGACGACCGCCTCGACCTCGGCTTCGCCGATGTCGGGGGCCACCAATGGAACGGTCACGTTCGCTGCGGTTGCGGACACGACAGGCCTCCAGCCGGCCGGACCGCGCGCGCGGTTCGGCCTTCCCTCCACGTGCCGCTCGTAGCAGCACCTACTACCGATACCCTCACCGAAGTATGCTGAGCCCTCCACTACCCGGTATCGGCCGGAAGGCCCGCGAAGTATGGGACCTTCGATGCACTTCGTCTCGATCGTGGGGGCGCGACCCGAGTTCGTGCAGGTCGCCGTGCTCTCGCGCGCGCTGCGCGGACCGCATCGCGAGACCTTGGTCCACACGGGCCAGCATTACGATGCGGGGATGTCGGGCCGGTTCTTCGCGGAGCTGGGCATCGCGCCGCCGGAGATCGACCTCGGCGTCGGCTCGCTCGGGCCGAGCGCGCAGGTCGGCGAGATCATGCGCCGCCTCGCCGAGGCGCTCGCCCCACTCGACGCCGACGCGGTCATCGTCCGCGGCGACACCAACAGTACGCTCGCCGGCGCCATCGTCGCCAAGCAATTGCTCCTGCCCCTCGTCCACATCGAGGCGGGCATGCGCTCGTACGACCGGACGGCCCCCGAGGAGATCAACCGGCTCGCCGTCGACCACATCTGCGACCTGGCCCTCACGACCGATCGCGCCGCCGAGCAGCGCCTGCGCGACGAAGGCCTCGCGCCTGCCTCGGTCGCCGTCTGCGGCGACGTGATGTACGACCTCTTCCTCCAGGTAGCGCCGAACGCGGCGGCGAGCCTGCGCCCGGACCTCGCGGCAATCGCGGCGCAAGACTTCGTCCTGCTGACCCTGCATCGCAGCGAAAACGTCGACGACCCCAATCGTCTGCGCGCGATCCTCGCCGCCTTCGAGTCGGCGCCGCTGCCCGTGCTCTTCCCGGTGCATCCGCGCACCGCGGCGCGCCTGCGCGACTTCGGGCTGCGCGTCCCCGAGCGGCTGCTTTGCTGCGAACCGCTCGGTTACGTCGAGATGGTGGCGCTCGAATCGCGCGCGCGAACGATCTTCACCGACTCGGGCGGCGTGCAGCGCGAAGCGTACTTCGCGGGCGTACCCTGCGTGACGTTGCGCGATTCCACCGAATGGACCAACACCGTGGACGCCGGCTGGAACCGCTTGACCGGCGCCGACACCGGCGCGATCGCCGCTCTGCTGGCGTCGCCGCCCGCCGCGCCGGCCGAGCGGCCGCCGCTGTTCGGCGACGGCGACGCCGCGCAACGCATCGTCGCCGCCCTCGAAGCGCCCGCGTTCGTCGCGACGGTCGCGCGTTATCGCGCGACGCGGGAAGCGCGCGGCGCGACGATCTGCGACGCGGGCGGCGCGTCGAAGCGATAGAGCGCCGCAGCCAAACCGGCCGCATTGCCCACGATCAATACGGTGATCACCTGTTGCGGCGTATCGTGACGCAGCACCACCGCGATCAGTTCGCCGAGCACGACCAGCGCCAGCGGAACGATGAAGTCGAAACGGTGCACGGCGAGCTTGTACAAGGCGACGGTGTTCAACACGGCGAGCAGCGTGGTGGCGACGCCGTACGAAAACACGATCGACGCCGCGGGCGCGAACGCCTCGCCGGCCAGCGCGGTCACGACGAAGCGCGGGAAGAGCGCGTAGAAGGCCAGGCCGCCGCCCGCCAACACGACGATCGCGGCCACCGCTTGGAATAAAATCGGCGCCGTCCGCTCGCCGCGCGCGGCGCTGCCCGCGGCGCGCGGCAGCACCACCGCGGGCACGAAACCGACCAGCCAGAAGAGCATCTTTCCGGCGAGCGCGCCCGCACCGTACAAGCCGGCCGCTTGCGGCGCGAAATAATGCTTGACGATCAAGATGTCGCCGAAGCCCATCGCCGAGATCAACAGCGTCGCGGCGGTCACGCCGGCGCTCGTGCGCGCCAGCCGCGGCAGGTCGAGCGACAGCGGCGCGCGCGGTTGCGCGCCGTAAAAGCGCTGCAAGGTGAAGAACGTGTAGACGAGCGATGTGGCCGAGCCCAGCGCCCAGGCGCCCAGGGCGCCGGCTACGCCGAAGCCCGCGCCGGTGAGGATCACGGCCAGGACCACCTTGACCACGACTTCGAGCAGCGCGGAGATCGCATATTCGCGAAAGCGTTCCGCGCCCTGGAGTATGCCGCGCAAGACCGGGAGCAGCAAGTTGAGCGCGAGCACGACCGCGGTCATCACTATTGCGGGGCGCGAACTGACGTTGAAGAAGGCCGCGGCCGGCGCGGCCAGCAGCGCGCCCAGCGGCACGATCGCAAGCGCCGCGGGACCGATGCTCCCGGCGACGCGCAGCACGAGCGCGCGCAGCCGCGGCGCGTCGTCGACGGCGCGAAACTCCGCGGCGTACTTCACCACGATGGTGGTCAGGATCGTGGCCGGCACGAGCAAGATCGTCATGCCCGCGAGCAGTGCGTTCAGTTCGCCGTACGGCGCCACGCCGACGCGGCGGCTGACCAACACGTGGAAGGCGAAGTTGAGCACGTTCGCGCCGGTCTGCGCGGCGAAGACGACGGCGCCGAAGCGCACGAAGTCGCTGCGAGCCAAGCGGCGCAGCGCGCCGGGAACGTCGCCGCGCACGCCCGTTATGCGATCGGTGCGTCGCGCGCTTCGAGCGGGCTGGGCACGCGCCCCTCGAACTTGCGCAGGATCAGCCGGTACGCGATGCCCACCTCTTCGACGCCGAGCAGCCGCGCCGCGCCCAAGAAGGCCAAGGTCGCGATCAAGAGTTGACCGCACAGATACCAGGCGCGGTCGACGAAGCGCGGTCCGACCACCACGCCGAGCGACGCGATCCACTGCAGCGCCAAGACCATCGCGAGCGAACAGAGCAGGACGCGCAACGCCGACATGGCCACCGGCTTCCAGTCGAGGCCGCGAACCAACTTCCAGGTCAGCGCCAACAGGAGCACCGCCTGCGCCCACTGGCTGATCGAGTTGGCCAACAACAAGCCGCGCGCGCCGAGCGTGGGAAGCCAGGTGACCGAAAGCACCACGTTGAGCACGACCGCGAACACCGAGATGGCGACGGTCCAGCGCGTCTCGCGGCAGGCGAAGCAACACCGCGTCAACACGATGCTCGCAGCGATGCCGACCAAACCGATCGCCGAGTACGGCAACAAGCCGGCGGTGAGATCGGTGGCGGTGGGGCCGAACGCGCCGCGCTGAAAGAGCGCCGCGACGATCGGCCGCGCCAAGATGATCAGCACGAAGACCGACGGAATCGTCACCAAGTTCACCAGCCGCAGGCCGTCCACCAGGCTGCGCCGCACGCCGACCCGGTTCGCGCTGGCGAATTGCAGCGCGAGCAGCGGAAAGATGACCGTAGCGATCGCGGCCGCGAAAAATTGTTGGGGAAAGCCGACCAGCTTGATCGCGTAATTCATGCCCGAGATGTAACCCGGCGTCAGCGTCGAGGCGAAGTGCCGGTCGAAGAAGATCGAAATCTGCCCCGCCGCCGAGCCGACGACGATCGGCCCGAGCATCACCCAGATCTTGGCCAAGCCCGGATGCGCGAAATCGACGACGGGACGATACATGCGCGCGCGGAGTACGGCCGGCAGTTGCACCAGCAATTGCGCGGTCAAGCCGAGCGCGGTGCCGAGCACCAACGCGAATATGCCGAAGCGCTGATTGAAGAAGAGCACGACGGCCACGGTGACGACGTTGATCGCGATGCCCTGCGCCGCCGACGCGGAGAAGCGGCGCTTGGCATTGAGCATCGCGCTGGCCACGCCGGCCAGGCTGGTCGCGACGATGGAAGGCATCAGCCAGCGTGTCATCTCCACGGTTAGCGCGAGTTGATGCGGCGGGAAGCCGCGCGCCACCACCGGGACGTACCACGGCGCCAAATACCAGCCGAGCAGCGCCAATACGGAGAGCGCGACGAAGAGAATGTTGAGGACAGTGCTGGCCAAGCGCCAGGCGCTCTCCTCGTCGTCGCGCGCGACGTACTCGGAGAAGACGGGCACGAGCGCGCTGACCAGCGCGCCGTTGAAGACGCCGAAGAGGATCGTGGGTATCGTCGCCGCGGCCAGGAACGCGTCCATCTGCCACTGCGTCCCGTAATAGCGCGCGTTGATCACTTCGCGGACGAAGCCGAAGAGGCTCGACGCAAAGGTCGCCGCCATCACCAGAATCGTCGAGCGCGCCAGCGAGACCCCGTTGGACGCGGGTGCCGGAAGAGCCCTGAGCTGCGGCTTAATGAGCGCCTTCGCCGCGTACCACGGCCGGGATCGTGCGGGCGATGATGGCCAAGTCGCCAAGCGGCGACCAGGAGTCGATGTACAGGTTGTCCAGCCTCATCCACTCGTCGAACGACAACTTCGAGCGGCCCGAGATCTGCCACAGACAGGTCACCCCGGGCTTTACGCTCAGACGGCGATAGGCGCGTTCGTCGTAATGTTCGACTTCGGAGGGTAGCGGCGGCCGCGGGCCTACGATCGACATTTCGCCGCGCAGCACGTTGACCAGGTTGGGCAGTTCGTCGATGCTGGTGCGGCGCAGCAAGCGGCCCAGCGGATGGAGGCGCGGGTCGTTACGGATCTTGAACGCCGGACCGTCGACCTCGTTGAGTTCGAGCAGCGCCGAATGCTGCAGGTGCGCGCCGTCGACCATCGTCCGCAATTTGTAGAGTTTGAAGCGCCGGCCGTCCTTGCCGACGCGTTCCTGGGCGAACACGGGCGAACCCGGCGAAACGATCGTAATCGCCGCGGCGGCCAGCGCCAGCAGCGGCGCGCTCAGCACCAGACCCGCGGCGGCCACCGCCACGTCGATGGCGCGTTTTTGGGACTGCCACGCCTTGGGCACGCGGCGGGGCAGCGCCCGCGGGAGCGAGCGAACGAGCGCGACGGCGGCTTCGGTCTGGGGCATCACGAGGCGAGAGTCTCCACGACGCGGCGGCCGACGACCTCGAGGCCCTCGATCGTCCCGCCCTCGCCGCGACGCGGGCCGACCTCGAGGTAAGGAACGTACTCACGGGTGTGGTCGGTGCCGGGGGCGGTCGGGTCGCACCCGTGGTCGGCGGTAAAGACGAGTGCGTCGCCGGGGCGCAGCAGCGCTTCGAGCTCCGGAATGCGCCGGTCGAGGCGCTCCAAAGCTCCGGCATAGCCGCGCACGTCGCGGCGATGTCCGAACTTCGTGTCGAAATCGTTGAGGTTCACGAAGATCAGTCCTCGTCCGGCCTTCTCCAGCAACTCCACGGTTCGCGTCAGCGCCTCTTCATTGTCGGCTACCCGGAACGATTCCGAGACGCCGCGACCGTTGAAGATGTCGCCGATCTTGCCGACGGCGTATACCCGCTCGCCCTCGCGGCTCAACCGGTCGAGCACGTTTTGGGGAGCCTCCACCGGATAGTCCCGTCGATTCGCCGTTCGCACGAAAGCCCCCGGAACGCCGACGAACGGCCGGGCGATCACGCGGTTGACCAAATTCGGCGGAACGAGAAAGGCCCTCGCCGCCTCGCACCACCCATATAAGGTGGGCAGCGGGACTTTCGCCTCATGGGCGGCGACTTGAAACACCGAGTCCGCCGACGTATACAGGATCGGCCGGCCGGTGGCGAGGTGCTCGGCTCCGAGCCGCTCGATGATCTCGGTGCCGGACGCCGCCACGTTGCCCAGCGGCGGCAGGCCGCAAACCGCGGCGAATGCGTCGACGACGTCGGGGGGAAAGCCGTCAGGGTAGGTAGGAAACGGCCTCTCGGTGTTGACTCCCGCCATCTCCCAATGTCCGGTGATCGTGTCCTTGCCCTTCGACCGCTCGGCGACGCGCGCGACGAATGCGGCGGGGTCGCTTGCCGGCGGCACGCCGCGGATCGGGGTGAGGTTGCCCAGCCCGAGCCGTTGGAAGTTGGGCAGAGACAAGCCGCCGAGCCGCTCCGCCGTGTTGCCGAGCGTGTTGGCGCCCGGAGCGTCCCCATACTCCGCGGCGTCGGGCAACGCGCCGATGCCCCCGGAATCGATAACGACCACGACGCACCGAGCCATCCCGATTCGCGTTTCGGACTCGGCGGGGGGATGCCTCCGGCGTGCGTTGCATCACCCGTGGTCCGCAAAGACGCCGTGCGCCGCCCGTTGGGCGCGGAGAACGATCGCTTGAGACCAGCCTTCTTTGTCGCAGCCGCGCTGCTCGTCGCGCTCTTTGGCGCAGCCCCCCGCGACGCCGGGGCCGCCGGCCTCGCTCCGCCCGAGGCCGCCGCGCCTGCCGCGCCCGCCGCGCCCCCCGCGGCGGCGCCCACGCCCAACCCCAATCAGCCGCCGGTCGAAGTGCCGGAGCAGCAGATCCGCCAGACTCCTCCGCCCGCGATCACGCCGCCGCCGTTCCGCAACTTCAGCGTCACGGCGCACTCGCTCGCTTGGTACAGCAACCGCTACATCTTGACCGGCGACGGCGACGTCGAAGTCAAGTTCAGCACCGGCGGCCGGGTGACCGGAAACACCTTCGCGCTCGACATCCGCCTCAACCGCTTCGTCATCGCGGGCAACGTGAAGTTGTACGCCGACGGGCAGGAGTGGGACGGCGCGGCCTTCTCCGACTACATCGACTTCAACCGGCAATACTTCGTGCCTTCGTTCAGCGAGCCCGACCGCTGGACGTTCGCCGACGCCGACTACGCGCATCCGCTGCGCGGCCGGCAGATGCCCGGCGACACGTTTTTCCTGCCCGACCTCAGCCACGACTCGCCGCTGATCTTCTCGCACCGCGTCGTGGTGCAGCCGCGCGAGAGCTTGCGCTTCTCCTACCCGTCGATCAAACTCGGCTTGGTCTACGTGCCCTTCCCGAGTTACTTCTTGCAGTTCGGACCCAATCCGAACTTCGCGCAGAACTCGATGCCCGGCGCCGACGTCGACGGTCCGCTCGATCTCTTCGGAGGCGGCCACGGGCTCGTGTCGGCGCACTTGCGCTACGACGCGACCGACAAGGTCTATTTCGCGGGCGAAGTCCACCAGGTCAGCGACAACCATTACTTGGTGGCCTCGATCAGCCCGATCGACAAAGTCTTCAAGCACTACAACTTCGAAGGCTTCGACCGGGTGACGCCGGGCTTCCAAATCCAGACGCAGTTGCAAGAGAACGCATTCCAGCACGACTTTTCGCAGCCGCTCTCGGCCACGGCCTACAACAACTTGCAGATGACCGCGGCCCTGCCCCACTCGTACGTGCAGTGGCAGAGCCACTCGTACTGGGACAGCCTGCTCGACCAGCCGCAGCCCGGCATCGACGGGTTGCTCTATTACGGCGACCCGACCCACAACTGGGTGCCCGACCATCCCGACGACGTCACGGTCACCTGGCACGGCTTCCAAAACCGTTTGTGGAAGTCGCCCTTCTTCCTGACCACGCGCGTCTCCGACGGCTTCGCGCACGACAGTCTCGACCCGCCGCAGATCTTCGGCAACGTGCCCTACGTGACGATCTGGAATCACACGATCGGCGCGAACCTGGCCTTGCCCGCCTACAAACTGTTGCGCGATCACAGCGGGCACAACCGCGACCTGTTCCTCAACGCCACCTTCGACAAGCAGCGCGAGTGGTTCTCGCTGCCCCACCACACCGACACGACGATCACCAACGTGTCGCTCAGCCGCCAGTTCTATCCGCAGTTGATCGCTTTGGTCAACTATCAGATCCAGAACACGGCAGACTTCTACGGCGCGAATCAGAACATAGTCTACAACCCGCAGACGGTCTACCGCGACCCGATCACCAACGCTCCCGTGCCGGAGTGGTCGGCCTTCCGCGGCTTCGGCACGCAGCGCTCGCTCGTCGAGCAACTCGTCTACACGCCGACGACGTACGTGGCGGCGAACCTGTCGTTCCGCGAGAACCACGACTTCCCGATTCCGCTCGCCGCCCTGACCTACGAAGACAACATCGGGTTGGAACCCTACCAAGCGACCTTGGACCTGCGCTTCCGGATCACCCCGACGATCTCGCTCGACGTCCAGCGTTCGTATTTCTTCAACTTCGGCGGAATCGATCGCTGGTCGCCGGCGTTCTTCATTACGGTGCTTCGCTGATGAACAATCCCGTCCGGCTCGTCTTCGCCCTCCTCGGCGCGGTCGCGCTCGCCTTGGGCACGGGCGCCCTGCAGTTTCCCTCGAGCGCGCTGCAGGCGGCCACGCCCGTGCCCTACCGGTCGGCCTTCGAGACGCCGCCGCCGCTCAGCGCGACGGCGACGCCCTCGCCGTCGGGGCGCGTCGTGCGCTATTCCGGCCAGTTGCTCGACTTTCAGAAGGGCTTCGTTTTCTTCACCACCGGCGACGGGTTCCGGATCAGTCCCGACGCAAAGATCGACGACGCGGCGGGCGGCCCGACCACGCTCAAACCGCAGACGCGCGTTTACGCGCGGGCGGCGTTCGACACCGGCAACGGCGCCATCGTCGAACTGGCGCTCTCGACGAAGCCCTTGCCCAACGAGGCTTCGTACCAGGAGATTCAGCGCTTCGCCGTCACGCTGTCGACCGAGGCGCCCAATCCCGAACTCGCGCCGCGCGAAGGCTTCAGCGGACGCGACGTGCTGGTCACCTTCACCGTGCAGGTTCCGCCGCGAACGCCGTTCACCGACACGGTGTACCTGGCCACCGACATCAGCGGCTGGAGCGCGACCGCGATCCGCATGGACCGCATCGACGCGCTGCACTACAAGATAACCCAGACCTTCAAGTCGGGCACGAAGTTCTTGTACCGCTACACGCGCGGCTCGTGGCAGTCGGCCGAGCGCGGACAGAACGGTCTCGAGGTGCCGCCGCGCCAGTTCCTCGTGCGCAATTCCGACACGCAGAACGTCGACAACGTCGTCTATCACTGGGGCGACGAACAGTCGAACGCACCCGACCTCGGTAATTCGGTGCCGACGCCGTACCAGCCGATTCCGTTCAAGACCCCGCCGCACCGCTGAGATCCATCGCCGGGCGCGTCGCCCTCGCGTTGCCGTTGGCGCTCGCCGCGGCGGCGCGTTGCGCGGCCGCGCCCGCGTTGCCCGCGCGCGTCGACATTCGCGCGGCGTCGGTGGCGCTCTACCCCTTCACCGCCGGCACGACGCTGATCGACGCGCGCGGAGGCGTCGAGGTCCGCGCCGGCGGCCGCACGCTCGTGGCCGACCAAGTGCGCTACGATCTGATGACCAACCGGCTCGTGGCCTCCGGCCACGTGCGCCTCACCTTCGCCGGCGAGCGCGCGTCGCTCGAGGGCGCGGCCTGCGCGCTCGACCTCGCTCGCGGCACGACCGTCTACGAACGGCTCGACCCGCTCCCGGCGGTACTGCGCTTTGCGGGCGACGATCCCGGCTCGGCCGTCGAGGCGCCCGCGAGCGCCGGCGTCTTCGCGCTCGCCGACCTGCGCGCCGCGGGATACTACGTCCGCGGCCGCCACGCGCGCATCGCGCCCAACGCGAACGTGCGCTTCACGCCCGCGATCTTCCCGACCGGAGCGTTTCCGCCGGTGCAAGCGCCCACGTATCTGTATACTTTCGCCCGTACGAACTTCTCGCAGAACGCGTTACCCGCCGCGAGCTTCGATCAGCCCTACCCGCTGTTCGGCACGGAGAACTCGCTCGCGTCGGGACACCTGCGCTACGACCCGGTCAACGCCGCTTCGCTCGCCTTCGACGAACGCTTGGTGCAGGGCAACACCGCATACGCGAGCGCGGCGTGGATACCGTTGCGCGGCCAGCAGGCCGACCTCGACGCCTTCTCGCAACTGCGCCGCGGCCTCACCCAGACCTTCGCGGGCTATTACCTCTACGGCCCGTTGCACGAAACCTACGGCGCCTACGCGCTGCAATGGACGAGCCCCTCGACTCGCACCATCTTCAACGCGAGCCAAGCCGACGCGTCCAACCACGCATCGCTGACCGTGAGCAGCATCGACCACTACGTGCGGCCGCTGGCCACGTACCGCTTACAGCTCACCTACGCCTACGATCACGAGCCGGCAACGCTGCCCTTCGACAACGTGTTTTCGCTCGCGGCGAGCGGCTACGCCGCGACCCGCAGCCTGCGTCTACCCTTGGGCGTCACCTCGTCGTTGCGCTACGACTTCTCGCTTCAGGAATTCGATTTTCCACACCAGTTGGCGAGCGATACCTGGACGCTGAGCCTGTCCAAAGCGGCCAATCGCGATCTGTCGTTTTACGGAACGGCGGCCATCGAACAGGTCGCCGACCGTTATCGCGACGACGCGGCCAAGTATCTCGACCTGCCCGACCCGTCGTTGCCCTACTTCGCGCCCGACGGCACGCCGTTTCCCGGCATCTTCGCCTACGCCGGCAGCAGCACGCTGCGCACCTATTTTCTGCAAAGCACCTGGCGTCCGCACCAAGGCGAGAACAGCGTGCAGCTCTTTCTCACGGCCACGCGCGACTTTCCGCAATTCCACGGCTACGGTCGCGACCCGCTCTTCGCCACGCTCGACGTGACCCAACGCTTGGGCTCGACGTTGCGCGTCGATCTGGCCCGCTCGTACGGCTTCGGCTGGAACCGCCAGTATCTCTCGCAGTGGTCGCTGAGCCTCTCGCCGTGAACGCCTTCTTCGCGCTCGCCCTGGCCGCGCTGCTCGCTGCGGCGCCGACGCCGACGCCGTCGCCGTCACCATCGCCCTCGCCGTCAACGTCGGCCGCCGCATCCGCGGCGGCGTCGCCTGCCGGCGTGGCGTATGTCGTCGGGCAGTTGCTGGCGTTGCAAGACGGCTACGTGGTGTTCACCACGGGCGACGCCGTGCGCGTGCTGCCCGGCGCGCCGCTGCCCGCGCGGCCGCGGATGGGCGCGTTCGTGCGCGCCCGCCTCGATCCGGCGAGCCACGCCGTCGCCGCGCTGGCCTACGCGAACGGTCGAACGGCCGGCGACCTCGACGCGGAGCATCTGCCGCGCGAGTACGTCGTCGCCTCCCCGAAGTCGTTGCGTAGCGCGCCGCCGCCGGGCGGCCAAGGCTCCAACGGCGACGCGACGGCGGCGACGATCACGATCGACCTGCGCGTGCCCGACAGCACGCCGCTCGGCGACGACGTGTACCTCGCGACCGACCGCAGCAACTTCAGCGCCGCCGAAGTGCGCATGCTGCGCGTCGAGGCGCAGCGCTTCAGCGTCTCGTTGCGCTTGCCCGTCGGAACGCAGTTGCGCTACGAGTTCACCCGCGGCAGCTTCACCTCGATCGAGCGCGACAAACTCGGCGGCATCGTCGAGCCGCGGACGCTCGACGTCAAAGCCGACGCGACCGTGCGCGACTCGGTCGCCCGCTGGGCCGACGTGAACTGATCTCCGCGCTCAGTCGTCGTCGGGCAAGGCGCCGCCCGGACGGCCGCGGCTGACGCTCGCCGCGCGGCGTACCGCGCTCAACGGATAACGCAGGCGGAGTTGCGTGCGCAACGCGCGCGGCGTTTGGCTGAAGTCGAAGGCGTCGCTCAAATCGTCGGCGCGCGCGTCCTCTTGACCCAGACTCGGCACGTTGAGCGCCTCTTCGGCGAAGTGCAGCACGCTGCCCGTGGTGTGGGTGACGTGCGAAACGTAGCCGCTGCGCGCGTAGGGCGAGACGACGATCAAGGGAACGCGAATGCCCAGCGCCGTCGGGCTGAGCGTCGGCGGCGGAACGTGATCGTACCAGCCGCCCCAGTCGTCCCAGGTGATGAAGATCGCGGTGCTGTTCCAGAATTGACTGGCGGCCACCGCGTCGACCACCGAGGCCACCCAACTCGGACCGAGGTTGCTGTGCGAGACGGGATGGTCGGAGGTTTCGAGCGTGGGCGTAATCCAGGTCATCGCGGCCAGACTGCCGTTGCCCACGTCGGTGAGAAATTGCGCGGGCGGGTTGATCACGTTGCTCGTCCACTCGGGCCCGTTGCGAATCCGGTCGAACGCGTCGAAGACCGACCAGAGGTAGCCGTAGTCGCTGCGCGCCGCCGCGTAATAGCGCCAGGAGATGCCGCGCAGGTCCAATTCGTCGGCAAAGCTCGCGATGTCGAAGCACGGCGGCACGCCGGGAACTTCGCCGCCATTATCGGTGATGACGTCGACGAACGTGCCGACCGGCGCGTCGCAGCCCCACGGCGTGTTGCTCGGCTCGTCGATCGTGTTGGCCGATTGCGCCGCGGCCAGATAGAGATGCGCGCCGAAGCTGCCCGAACTCATCGGTTCGAACATCCGGTCGGCGACCACGTACTGTTCGCCGAGTTGCCAGTACGGCGCGACTTCGGACTCGGCGACGTAGCGATACGGGAAGGTCGGAGGCGGCGTCCCGGGCGCGCAGGTCAGCTTGCTGACCGGCTCGAGGTCGAAGCCGTTCATCGCGCCGCCGTCGACGTCTTGGACGGCGTTGGGATGATAGTGCGCCGGACTATAGCAATCTTCCAAGAGCCCCTGCTGCATTTGGACCGGATTGCCGTTGTGATCGTGCGGCGTCGGTTCGCCGGGATCCGGATTGCTCCACACGTCCGCGCCGGGAAACGGATTGCCGCTCGCATCGAAGCCGCCGAAGATGTTGTCGAACGAGCGATTCTCTTCGACGACGAAGACGACGTGCTTGATCTTGGCCGGCCCAACGCCGACGCCGACGTTGCCCGAACCCGAGCCCGGCGTGGGCGACGCCGTCGGTGCGGGCGACGGCGAGAGCGTCGGTGCGGGCGACGGCGATCCGCTCGGCGTCGCCTTCGGCGAAGCCGTCGCGCTCGAAGTCGCGGCGGGCGTCGGCGTCGCGCTCGCGCGCGGAGACGCGGAGGGACGCGCGCTCGGCAGCGCCGCCGGCGAATTCGAGCCGCCGCCGCCGCACGCGGCGAGCGCGCCGGCGCTCGCGAGCAACGCAAAAAAGAGTCTGAGCTTCGGCCACGCGTTCACGACGGATCTCCAGGGAATGATGAGCGCCGGAGCTTGGGCCGAGCACCGTTGTCGACGCCGCTTTCGAAGCGGCGCGCGCCGGTCCTACCGAGGCGAGCGTTCCGTCACTCGCGGGCGAGCACGATCTTGTGCGCGAGCGCGGCGCCGCCGAAGCCGTTGTCGATGTTGACCACCGCGATGCCCGGCGCGCAGGCGTTGAGCATCGCGAGCAGCGCCGCCAAGCCGCCGAACGACGCGCCGTAGCCCACCGACGTCGGCACCGCGATCACCGGCGCGCCGATCAAGCCCGCGACCACGCTGGGCAGCGCGCCCTCCATGCCCGCGGCCACGACCACGACGCGGCAACGCTCGAGGTCGTCGCGCGCTTCGAGGATGCGATGGATTCCGGCCACGCCCGCATCGTAGCGTCGATACACGTCGTGCCCGAGCCAGTCGAGCGTGGCCGCCGCTTCGGCCGCAACCGGCAAGTCCGACGTGCCCGCGCAGACGACGCCCACGCGCACGCCGCTGCGCGGCAACCCGCCGCAGACGACGACGCGCGCCGTTTCGTCGTAGCGCGCGCCCGGCAACTCCGCCGCCAGGGACGGTCCGTCGGCGGCCGCGACCCGGGTCGCAAACGCGTAGCCCGCGCCGGCATGCTGCTCGCGCAGCGCGCGCGCGAGTTGCTCGCGCGTCTTCCGTTCGCCGAAGACGACCTCGGGGAGACCGGTGCGGCGCGCCCGGTCGTGGTCGAAACGCAGGTCGCTCATTCGAAGCGGACGGTCAGGCTCGTTTGCGTGCGTTCGCCCGCGGCCCCGAAGGCGGTCACCACGATGCGATAGGCGTGGCGAAAGAACGCCGGCACGCCCGACGGAATGCGAAAGGCGGTCCAGAAGCGACCGTTCGACCGGCGTTGCAAGGTGAACTCATACGAGGGGATGCCCGCGGTCACGCGGGCGACGTTGTTGCTCGTGCGCACGGTCCACTGTACCAAATCTCCGCCGTGAATAACCTTCGGCGTAGCCCAGACTGCATAGATCACCGGGCCGACGGACTGATGCGGACGAGCCGAGCGGGACGCCGGATGCGCCGCCGAGGGTTGGGGCGCGGGCGTCGCGCCGAGCAGCACGCAGCAGAGCGCGGCCGCAAGGGCTCGCCCAGGGCTGGTGGAACCCGCAGGCGATGGCCTACGAGCCGATTGACCTGAGCCGTCTGACGGTGACGTCGCTCGAGAACCGACCTTCCAAGGTGCGCGGGACGGACTTGGGCCGGACGGTTCCGCCTGATGCCTCATTCCGCACGTGGTTCGACGCGCTGCCCAACATCCTGGCAGGCGAGTCGTTGCGCGAACTCGTCGCGCGCACGGTGAAGGCCATTCGCGCCAAGCGCCCGGTTCTGCTCGGCATGGGCGGTCACGTCATCAAGGTCGGCTTGGGGCCGATGCTCTGCGACCTGATCCGCGACGGCTTGATTGCCGGAATAGCCGCCAACGGCTCGGTCACGATTCACGACACGGAGCTGGCCATCGCCGGGAAGACGTCGGAGGACGTCGATTCCGCGCTGCAAGACGGCTCGTTCGGCATGTCGGGCGAGACCGCGGGATTCATCTTGAGCGCCATCGCCGACGGGCGCCGCGAGGGCATCGGCCGCGCCTTGGGCCGGGCGCTCGTCGCCGCGCGCGCGCCGTTTCTCGAACAATCGGTCCTCGCGACCTGCGCGCTCGCCGGCGTGCCGCTGTGCGTCACCGTGGCCATCGGCACCGACATCGTCCACGCCCATCCGCAAGCCGACGGGGCCGCGCTCGGCGAGGCGACGCTGGTCGATTTTCGCGTGCTCTGCGCGATCGTGGCCGACCTGCTCGACGGCGGCGTCTACCTCAACTTCGGCTCGGCCGTGCTGCTGCCCGAAGCCTTTCTGAAAGCCGTCAGCGTGGCGCGGAACTTGGGCTATCGCGGCGACTTCACCACCGCCGACTTCGACTTCATCCGTCAATACCGCCCCTCCACCAACGTCGTGCGCCGGCCGCACCTCGGCACCAACGGCCGCGGCTTTTCGTTCACCGGTCATCACGAATTGCTCTTCCCGCTCTTTTGGCAAGCGGTGCGTGGCGAACTGGCCGCGGGCTGAAGCATGGCACTGATCAGCGTCGTCGTTCCGTTTTTCAACGAGGAAGGCAACGTTGCCGAGATGTTGCGCCGCACGGCCGAGGTGCTCGAACGCGCCACGCTCGCGCGCGGTGACGATTACGAGATCGTCGCGGTCAACGACGGCTCGCGCGACCGCACGCTCGAGACGCTGCGCGCCGTGCAGCGCGAGCAACCGCGCCTGGTTGTGGTCGATCTGTCGCGTAATTTCGGACACCAGATCGCGGCCACGGCCGGCATGGAAACGGCGCGCGGCGACGCGGTCATCTTGATGGACGGCGACTTACAGGATCCGCCCGAACTGATCGAACGCTTCCTCGACAAGTGGCGCGAAGGCTACGACGTCGTGTACGCCACGCGCCGGGCGCGCCGCGGCGAGAGCGGCTTCAAGCTCCTGACCGCGCGCCTCTTCTACCGCTTGATCCGGCGCATGACCAACGTCGAGATCCCGGTCGACACCGGCGACTTCCGCTTGATGAGCCGCCGCGTGGTCGACGCGCTCGGTCAGACGCGCGAGCGCCATCGTTTCTTGCGCGGCTTGGTCAGTTGGGTCGGCTTCAAGCAAACGGGCATCGAGTACGATCGCGACGCGCGCTATTCGGGCCGCACGAAGTATCCGCTTTCCAAGATGCTGCGTTTCGCGTTCGACGGCATCACCTCGTTCTCCGAGATCCCGCTGCGCTTCGCGACCTACACCGGCTTCGTCGTCAGCGCCTTCGCCTTCGTCTACACCGCGATCGTCATCGCGCTGAAGTTCATGGGCCTCAACGAGCCGGGCTACACCTCGATGATGGTCGCGATTCTCTTTCTCGGCGGAGTGCAATTGATCGGCATCGGCATCCTCGGCGAATACGTCGGCCGGATCTACGACCAGATCAAAGGCCGGCCGCTCTATTTGGTGTCGAGCGTGGAACGCGTCGCCGGGGTGCCGATCTCGAAGTAGATCAGCGGCCGCGGCGGCGGCGGCGCTTCGCGTATCGTGAAGGCGGCGCCGACGCGCGACGCCCACTCCGCCGCGCCGTACACGGTTGCGAGCGTGCGCCCGGGTTCGACCGAATCCCCGACGCGCGCCGCAATCTGCAAGCCGGCGCCGTCGCCGTCGCGCTCGGTCAAGGCGCGGGCGATCTCGCCGAGCGCGACCGCGTCTACCGCCGCCAAGTAACCGGTGCGCTCGGCGGAGACCGGCGTCGCCGTCGGGTGCGGGCGCAAGCGCTCGGCCCAATCCGAACGGGCGCCCTGCGCGACCAGCATGCGCTCGAACCGTTCGAACGCCGCGCCGCTCGCGAGCGCCGCCTCGAGCGCGCCGCGCGCGTCGTCCGCGAAGCCTGCGACCCGCAGCATCTCGAGCGCGACGCGTTCGCAGACGCCGGCGAGCCGCGCGTCGCGCCGCTCGCCGCGCAGGTACGCTCGCGCCTCGAGGACTTCGAGGCCGGTGCCGACGCGCGTGCCGAGCGGTTCGTCCATGTCGCTGCCGAGCGCCGTCGCGCGCCGCCCGAACGCCTCGCTCAGAGCGACCAGCGCGGTGGCCAACTCCCGCGCGCGCTCGACCTCGGCAAAGAGCGCGCCGCGACCGACTTTGACGTCGTAGACGATCCCCGGCGCGCCGCCCGCGATCTTCTTCGACACGATCGACGCCGCGACCAAACCCAGGGATGCGACGGTGGCGGTGCGGTCGCGCAAGGCGTAGAGCCGCGCGTCGGCCGGAGCCAAGCGCGAGCCGGGCGCCGCGATCGCGCAACCCACGTCGCGCACCTGCGCGGCCAGCCGCTCGGGCGAGAGGTCGACGCGCACGCCTTCGACCGCGCGCAATTTGTCGAGCGTCCCGCCGGTGTGGCCGAGCGCGCCGCCCGAAAGCTTGGCCACCGGCACGCCGCAGGCGGCGACCCAGGGAACGACCACGAGCGAGACCGCGTCGCCCACGCCGCCCGTCGAATGTTTGTCCACGCAATCGGAAGCGAGCGGCTCGAGCGTCTCGCCGCTCGCAACCATCGCGCGGGTCAGCGCCTCCACTTCGTCCGGCTCCAAGCCGCGCAGAAACGCCGCCATCAACAGCGCCGCGACTTGCGCGTCGTCGACGCCGCCTCGGCCGTGGGCCGCCACGATCGCGCTCCAAACGCCGGCATCCAAGGCGCCGCCGTCGCGTTTGCGCGCGATCGCCGCGCGCATCAGTGCGGCGTTCACGTGAGGCCGCGGGCCGGCGATCGCGTCATGCGGGTTGCTTCGGCACCAAAGCTTCGCTCACCCGAGCGTCGTGGGACTCGACTGAGGCACGCCGAATGACGCTTGCTATCCCGCTCAAAAGGAGTTCGCCCATGCGCCTCACTGCTGCGCTCGCCTTCGCGATCGCCATCCTCCCGACGGGCGTCGGCGCTCAACAGGCCCAGGTCTCCGCCGGCGATTTGGTCGCGGCCGGCTCGAGTCACGACTGGCTTACGTACGGCCACGATTACACCAATCAGCGCTTCTCGCCGCTCGCGCAGATCACGCCCGGCAATATCGCCCACTTGGTGCCCGCGTTCGTGGTGCAGACCGGCGTCGTGGCGGCCTTCGAGACGACGCCCATCGTCGCCGGCGGCAAGATGTACGTGACCACGGCCTACGATCACGTCTTGGCCGTCAACGCGAAAACCGGCGACCAGCTCTGGACCTATCAACAGAAACTCAACAAGACGATCTTCTGCTGCGGGCCGGTCAATCGCGGCGTCGCGATCGCCGACGGCACGCTCTTCCTCGGCACGCTCGACGGCAAGCTCGTCGCGCTCGACCAAGCCACGGGCAACGTGAAGTGGTCCGTGCAAGTCGGCGACAACAACGCGGGCTACAGCCTGACCATGGCGCCGCTGGTCTACAAGGACGTGGTGATCGTCGGCGGCGCCGGCGGCGAATACGGCGTCCGCGGCTCGGTGACGGCCTATCACCGGAGCGACGGTTCGCAGGCCTGGCGCTGGTATTCCGTCGGGCCCGAGAATTGGGCCGGCAATTGGTCGAAGACGACGCCCGACGGCGTGGACCTGCACCGCGACATCGCCGCCGAAAAGGCGGCCTGGCCGAAGTACAAGGATGCCTGGAAGACCGGCGGCGGGGCGACCTGGATGACGCCCGCGGTCGATCCCGAGATGGACGCCGTGTTCGTGACGACGGGCAATCCGTCGCCCGACCTGCTCGGCGCGGTGCGCCCCGGCGACGACGTCTGCACCGACTGCCTGGTGGCGCTCAACGCGAGCACCGGCAAAGAGATCTGGCACTATCAAGAAATTCCGCACGACGTGTGGGACCTCGACGCGGTCTCGCCGATCGTGCTCTTCGACACCGTCGACGCGTCGGGCAAGACCGTCGCCGCCGCGGGCGAAGCGGGCAAGACCGGCTGGTTTTACGTGTTGAACCGGCACACCGGCAAACTGATTCGCAAGTCGAAGCCCTTCGTACCCCAGGAGAACATGTTCGCCCAGCCGACCGCGGCCGGCGTGCGCATGCTTCCCGGCGCCAACGGCGGGGCCGAGTGGTCGCCGTCGTCGTTCGATCCGGGTCTGCACTTCGCATTCGTCAACGGTCTGCATCAGCCGATGCTCTATTCCACCAAACCGCAGGAACTCGAATCGGGCGCGCTGTGGCTGGGCAGCGCCTTCCAAGGCATCGCGACCGAAAAGCAGTACGGCCTCTTCTCGGCCATCGACGTGAACACGGGCGAGATCGCCTGGCAGCACAAAACCGATCAACCGCTGATCGGCGGATCGCTCTCGACCGCGGGCGGCTTGACCTTCGTCGGCGAGGGGAACGGGTATTTCGATGCCTTCGACTCGAAGAGCGGTGCGCTCGTGTGGCGCTTCCAAACCGGTGCGGGCGTGAACGCCGCGCCGATCGCCTACGAACTCGACGGAACCGAATACGTGGCCGTCGCCGCGGGCGGCAGCTTCCAACTCAACTATCCTTACGGAGACACGGTGTATGTCTTCAAGCTCGCGCAGTAACCGCTTCGTTCGGGGCGCACTCGCGTTGGCGTTGGCCGGGGCCGTAACGGCCCCGGCCGGCGCCGACGATTCCCAACCGTCGTGGATGAAGGTCGACGCGGCCAAGAAGTCGGTGCACTTCGACATCCAGATGGCGGAGAACGGCGACAACGGAACGCTCAACTTCAACGGCTACGCGCACGGGGCGATGACCATCACGGTGCCGCTGGGCTGGGCCGTGGCGATGAAGGTCACCAATGCGGGTGCCGGCGCGATCCCGCACAGCCTCGAGATCATCGCGCAATCCGAAGCGATACCGGCGCAGGGCATCCAGCCGCCGGCCTTCGACGGCGCCGAGACGATCAATCTGCTCAACGGCCTCGGCGTGGGGAAGAGCGACGAGGTCGACTTCACCGCCTCCACCGCGGGCAAGTACTGGATCTTCTGCGGGGTGCCCGACCACGGCATCGGCGGCATGTGGGATTACTTGGTGATTTCCGCGACGGCGACGGCGCCGTCGGTCACCTTCGCCAAGGCCGACCCGCCGGCTCATTAGGAGCCCGCTGAATGCCGCCCTTTGGGCGGTGATTCCGGGCGCGCCACTAGCCGCCGGCATCGCGGCGCGGGCGATGCTGGCGAACGCACCGTCGCGCTTGGCGGCGGATCTCGCCCAGCCGCTGACGGTGGTCACGGCCTGGGGGCCGTTCGGCGCCCGGCTTTTCGCGCTGCTCGCGGGCGGCACGCTGATCTCCGTCGCCGCGCTCGCGGCCCTCTGCCTGCGCGCCGCGCGTGGAGGCGGCGACCTGCCGGCGGGCGGCGGCGGCCGGGCCGCACTCGTCCTCTGCGCCGCCCTCGGATTGGGCGCAGCCCTCAGTTGGCCGTGCATCTTTTCGAGCGACGTGTACGCGTACGCCGCCTACGGCGACCAGACGTTGCACGGGCAGAATCCCTACCGCCCCGCGCCACCCACCAGTCACGACGCTTTCCTCGACGCGGCCCGCCGGCAATGGACGCGCGTCTCGTTTCCGCCCTGCGTCTACGGACCGGCCTTCGTTGCCGCCGCTGCCGTGGCGGTGGCCGCCGCGGGCCGAAGCATCGTGCCCGCCCTCTGGCTGCTGCGGCTGCTGGCGTGCGCCGCGCTGCTCGGCGGAATACTGCTGCTCGACGTCCTGCTCGAAGGCGCACCGCGGCGACGGATCCGGGTGGCCCTGTTCGCGCTGAACCCGGTCGTTCTGTGGAGCGCCGCCGAGGGACACAACGACACGCTCGTCGTCGCCGCCGTGCTCGGCGGCATCCTGGCCGCGCGGCGCGGCCGTCCCGCGCTCGCCGGGGCGGTACTGGCCGCGACGCCGCTGCTCAAAGCGATCGGCTTGCTCGCCGGACCGGGGCTGTGGACGACTCTGGCCGGACGGGAACGTGCGGTCTTCGCGCGGACCTTCGCGGCGTTGGGCCTCGCCGTCGCCGCCATCGTGGTCCCGCTCCAACTCGGCGCTCTGGCCGGGCTGGCCCAACACGGACGCTACGCGCCGCAGTTCTCGCTCCAAGGCTTGCTCGGGCCCGTTGCGGCGCTGCTCTGCGCGCTCGCGCTCGCACTCTCCGCGCTTCCGGGGCTGCGCGCGCGGCGGCCCGCCGCAACGCAGCGACTGGCCTTGGCACTCTGGCTGGCGATCCCCAACCCGTATCCCTGGTACGCGCTGTGGATCGCGCCGCTCGTGACCTTCGGAGCGCTCGGGTGGGAAGGCGCGGCCCTCTTCGCCGCGACGATTTCGGTTACGCTGCGTTATCTTCCCGACGCATTCGGCGACGTGAGCGGTGCGGCCGCAACGTCGATCGCAGCGGGCGTCGTCCTGCCCGCGGGGCTCGCCGCGCTCGCAGTTCGCGGAATCGCCACGAAAGAAGCAACCCCATCGCGATGAATTGGCTGCACCTGACCCTGTGCGCGGCGATCGGAACGGCCGGCGCCCTGCAAGTACCCTCGCCCTCGCCCTCGCCCTCGACGCCCGCACCCGCGGTGGCCCCGAGCGGCACGCCGGCGAGTCCTCCGGCAACCTCGCCCGAGCAGCCGCCCGCGGCCGCCGGAAGTCCCGCGGCGACGGCCCCGGCCTCGCCCGCGCTCGCGCCGACGCTCTCGCCCGCACCGCAACCAACGTTCGCGTATCGCTTCGTGCCGCATCCGCAAGCGAGCCCGAACCCGGGCGCACCGCAAATAATCGAAGTCGACTTGAACAGCCGCGTGCTGAAGGGTACGATTGCGATCCGCGTACTGACCAACGACGTGGTCACGCGCGTGGAGAACCACACCAACGGACGCGCCGACGTCATTCCCCAAACCGGCCCCGGAGAGTTCATCGCGGTGAGCAAACTGCCCAAACTGCCTTTCTTCGCCCGCGGCTTCGGCGTCGACTTGGAGTTCGTGGCCTACGCCGCCGACGGCACGAAGACGAGCGTCAAGGTTCCGGTCAAGATCGGCTGATGCGCGGTTTGATCGTCGCCGTCGTCATGGCCGCCGCCCTGGGTGCCGGCGTCGCGATGGCCCAGTCAACGCCGCCCGCGCCGGCGCCGGCGGCTGCGGAAAGTCCCGCGCCTTCGAGTCCCGAGCCCGCGGCCCCGGCCGCCGGCCAGAACGCGCAGCCGCAACCCAGCCCGACCCCGGCGTACCGCTTCGTCTGGGTTCCGACGCCCTCGCCCGACGCGACCGCCTATCCCGGCCCGAACGCTCCGGAGATCAAGGAGATCGATCTCGGCGACCACGTTCTGGTGACGCCCGGCGAACTGCGCGTCCGGGTGGTGACCAACAAGCAGGTCGTCAGCGTCATCGCGCGCACGCTGGGCCGCGAACTGCCCATCCCGCGCCAGGACGCCGGCGTCTTCGCGCTCGAGGGGTCGGTGCCCCAAGTGCCGCGCTTTCTCGCCGACAAGACCTACGACGTCGACTTCGTCGCCGCGTCGGCCGACGGCCGCACCGCGGTGGTCACCCTGCCCCTCGATCTCAAATGAAAAAGGCGCCGCGGTCGCGGCGCCCTTCGAGCTGGATCAGCCCTCGTTGTAGCGGACTGCGATCTTCTTGGGCTGCGCCTTCGGATGCGCGTGCAAGCCGAGCGTCAGCAGCCCGTGCTCGACCCGAGCCTCGATGTTCTCGGCGTCGATGTGCTCCGGCAGCAGCAAGGAGCGGGTGAACTGCCGCTTCTCCGACTTGCCGGTGACGGTGAGGACGTTGTCCTCGAGGGTGACGTCGATCTGATCGGGCTTGAAGCCCGCGACCGGAATCTCGACCGTGAAGCCGCCGTCGGCGTTGCGGGTGACGTCGATGCCCCCGAGCGCGTTGGCCCCGGTGAAGAAATTACGGAACGGATCCCAGCCCAAAGTCTCGCTGCGAACCAAGTCTGCCATGTATCCCTATACCTCCCGATAAACGATGGTTGTCTATCCCGCTGGACGCCGGGATTAGCACTCTCCAAGACCGACTGCTAGCCGTCCGGGTTGCGCTGCGGCTGCGCAACCCCGCTCGGGGCGCGAGCGGTCCCACCGATGCCGCCCGCGCCCCCTTTGTGAGGAGCCCCACCATCGCCACCCTGGCCCCGACCCTGGTCCGTGCGTTGCCCGCCTCGAGCCGCCCCCTCAGCGGGCTGCTCGAGCGCCTGCGCGCGCATCGTTCCGCGTTCGCGCTGACCGAGACCACCGCGTCGGCCCGTCCGTATCTGCTCGCCGGCGTTCAACGCGCGCTGCTCACCCAGATGCTGGTGGTCGTGCCGACGGCCGACGTGGCCGAGCGGACCTTCGCCGACCTCAGCTACTATCTGGGTGAAGCCGCCGGCGACGTGACGTTGGTGCGACCCCGCGAGGATGCCGTCGGCGTCATCGAGAGCCCCTCGGAGCGCAGCGCGCGGATGACCTTGTTCGGCGACTTGGCCGCGGGCAAGGCGATCGTCGCCGTCGCGCCGGTGGCGGCGCTGCGTCAGTACGTCATGCCGCCCGGCGTCTTCGCCGAACTGAGCTTCGCGCTCGCGCCGGGCGACGAGTACGGCTTCGACGCGCTGCAGCAGACGTTGTTCCGGCTCGGCTACCGCCGCAGCGACGTCGTCTCCGCCGCGGGCGAGTTCGCCGTGCGCGGGGGCATCGTCGACCTCTGGCCTCCGGCCGCGTCCTCACCGGCCCGGGTCGAGTTTTTCGGCGACGAGGTCGAGAGCATCCGCGCCTTCGATTTGGCCACCCAGCGCAGCACCGACTCGCTCGAGACCCTCGCCGTCGCACCGTGGAGCGAGATCCCGCGCGACGAAGCCTTGCGCGGCCGCGTACTCGACGGGTTGACCGGCACGCCGGCCACCATCTCCGCGGCGCGCGCGTATCTGGCGAGCGGCGCCGACGTCCCCGAAGCCTGGCTCTCGCTGGCCTACGAGGCGCGCGCGACGCTGCTCGACTATCTCGCGCCCGACGCGCTCGTCGTGCTCGAAGAGCCCGCGATGCTGGCCACCGTCGAGCGCGCGCTCGAGGACGAGCGTTCGCGCGAGGAGCACGTCTTGCTCGCCGCGGTCGAGTCGGGCGAACTCTCGGTCGACGAAGACGCCGTCGGCGAAGCGCTGCTCGCCGACGTGACCGCGCCGCATCCGCGCCTCGACGACTTGGCCGAATCGTTCGCGCGGATGCGCGCCCTGATCGTTCCCGGCGCCATCGAGGGACCGGCGCCCTGGCTGCCGCGCGTGCTGGAGAACTTCGTGCTGGAAACGCGACCGGCCGAGCATTTCAACCGGCAGATCTCGCTCTTTCTCGAACGCACGCGCGAACTGGTGGAAGCGGGCGAGACCGTCGCGCTGATCTCGAGCGGCGCGTCGCGCCTGAGCGAGATGCTGCGCGCCGCGGGCACCAACGTCGAACGCACGCCCGCGCTGCTGCACTTGCGCGAGAACGGGCCGGCTTCGTTCGTCGGCGACCGCCCCGGCATGACCCGCAGCGGCGTCGTCTTCGTCGATCAAGGCAGCCTCGAAGCGGGCTTCTCGATTCCCGGTTTGCGCCTGCACGTACTCGGCGACCGCGAGATCTTCGGGCAGCCGGCCAAACGCGTCAAGCTGCGCGCCGTCAAGGAAGGCGTGCCGGTCACGCTGGCCGATCTCAAAGTCGGCGACTACGTGGTGCACGCGGTGCACGGCATCGGCCAATATCTGGGCCTGCGCACCGAGACGATCCTCAAAGCCACCCAAGATTATTTAGACCTGAAGTATGCCGGTACGGATCGCATGCTCGTGCCGGTGACCCAGATGCATCAGGTCGCCAAGTACGGCGCCTCCGAAGGCGCCGCGCCGCGGCTTTCGAAGATGGGCGGCGCCGACTGGGCGCGCACCAAGAGCCGCGTCGCGGAAAGCCTGGCCAAGATCGCCGAAGGTCTGGTCGACCTTTACGCCGAGCGCGAACTCGCCGCCGGCCACGCCTTCGGCGCCGACACGCCGTGGCAGGCCGAACTCGAGGAGGCCTTTCCCTACGACACGACGCCCGATCAACAGAAGGCGATCGACGAGACCAAGGCCGACATGGAACGTCCGCGGCCGATGGACCGGCTGGTCTGCGGCGACGTCGGCTACGGCAAGACCGAGGTCGCGGTACGCGCCGCCTTCAAGGCCGTCGCCGACCGCCGTCAGGTGGCCGTGCTCGTGCCCACCACGCTGCTCGCCGCGCAGCACTATCGCACGTTCTCCACGCGCTTCGCGAGCTTTCCGCTGCGCGTCGAGGAACTCTCGCGCTTCAAGACGCGCAAGGAGCAGCAGGCGATCCTCAAGGACCTCGCCGAGGGTAAGGTCGACATCGTGGTCGGCACGCACCGACTGCTCCAGAAGGACGTCGTCTTCCGCAACCTGGGCTTGATCGTCGTCGACGAAGAGCAGCGCTTCGGCGTGATGCACAAGGAGCGGCTCAAGCAGATGCGCGCCGCCGTCGACGTGCTGACCCTGTCGGCGACGCCGATTCCGCGCACGTTGCACATGTCGCTGCTCGGCGTGCGCGACCTCTCGTTGATCCAAACGGCGCCGAAGAACCGCATGTCGATCAAGACGGTGGTCGTGCCCGCCTCCGACGCAATCGTGCAGAAGGCGATCGTCCAGGAGCTCGACCGCGGCGGCCAAGTCTACTATCTGCACAACCGGATCGAATCGATCTACGGCGTCGCGCGCGCGCTGCAGCAACTGGTGCCCAAGGCACGTATCGCGATCGGGCACGGACAGATGAGCGAGGCCGAAATCGAGCCGATCATGGCCTCGTTCGTCGAAGGCGAGATCGACGTGCTGGTCGCGACCACGATCATCGAAAACGGCATCGACATCCCCAACGTCAACACGATCGTCGTGCACGACGCCGACAAGTTCGGCCTGGCCCAACTCTATCAGTTGCGCGGCCGCGTCGGACGCTCGAACCATCAGGCCTACGCCTATCTCTTGTATCAGCCGCACAAAGCGTTGAGCGAAGACGCCAAGGCGCGGCTCGAGGCGATCCGCGAATTCGCCCACTTGGGCAGCGGCCTGCAGATCGCGATGCGCGACCTCGAGATTCGCGGCGCCGGCAATCTGCTCGGCGCGGCCCAATCGGGCTTCATCGGCGCGGTCGGCTTCGAGACGTACTGCGAACTCCTCGCCGAAGCGATCGCGGCCCGGCGCGGACGCGCCGTCGAGGCAGCCGAGCGCAAGGAAGCGGTCATCGACGTCAAGATCGACGCCTTCATCCCCACCGACTACATTCCGCAGGTCTCGCAGAAGATCGGCGCCTACCAGCAGTTGGCCAACGCCCGAACCCAGGCCGAGGTCGACGAACTGGCCGCGGGCCTGCGCGACCGCTTCGGGCCGCTGCCCCAGCCGCTCGAGAATTTGGTCGAGGTGACCAAGCTCAGGGCGACGGCCCTCGAGAAGGGCGTCACCCGGGTGGTGGTCGACTCCGGACGCCTCACCCTGGGGGTCGGCAGCGGCTTCTCGATCGCGCCCACCGCCATTCCCAAGCTCCAGTCGCTGACCAAGAACAAATTCCGCTTCGGCGACGGCCGGATCATGGTCGATTTGCCCGACCGCAAGCCCGCCGAACACCTTCCTCTCCTGCGGGCCTTGCTCGAAGCTCTCTGACAACTCTCATCCGGCGGCGCCGACTCCGGCAGGAACGGCGCAGGTCCGGCTCCGAAGACCGAAGCGTTTGCGGGGTCGGCTGCGGCTCCGCGTATTCATGTCACAGCTGGAGTTTTTCATGTCCAACCCGACCCGCGTCGTCGCCGGCCTTGCGACGGCTGCCCTCAGCCTCGCGCTCGCCGGATGTTCCGGAACATCGGGCGGCGGTGGGGATATCGCAACCGTCAACGGCAAGGGCATCAGCCGCGCCGAGTTCGACAACAAGCTCGAGGGAATGCCCCAAGCGAAGTCGCAGCTCAATCAGCTGATCCAACAGCAGTTGATCGACCAGTACGCTGCGGACAACCATATCGACGTCACCGATGCCGAAGTTCAGAAAAAAGAAGACGACATCAAGGCCAAGTATCCCGCCGGCCAGTTCGAGTCGATCCTCAAGGCCCAAAACCTGACCGACGCCGACGTCAAGAAGATTCTCCGTCAGCAGGCCATCCTCGAGAAGGCCGTCTCCTCCAACATCCACGTCAGCGATGCCGACGTGAAGGCCTACCTCGCCAAGAACCACGCTTCGCTCGACACCGCGGAGCAGGTCCACGCCGAGCACATCCTGGTCGCCGACAAGAAGACCGCCGACTCGATCGAAGCGCAGTTGAAAGCCGGCGCCAAGTTCTCGGACCTCGCCCAAAAGTACTCGACCGACCCGTCGAGCAAGAGCAAGGGCGGCGACCTCGGCTTCTTCTCGCGCAACCAGATGGTCAAGCCGTTCGAAGACGCGGCCTTCTCGCAGAAGATCGGCGTCGTCGGACCGCCGGTGAAGTCGCCGTTCGGCTGGCACATCATCGAGGTTCTCGAGCGCAAGCCCGCCACAGTGGCGACGCTGGCCAACTCGTCCGACAAGATCCGCGACATCCTCAAGACGCAGCAGGAGCAGCAGCAGATCCCGCAGTTCATGCAGGGTCTGCGCCAGAAGGCGAACATCGTGATCAACGACGATCGCCTCAAGGATGCGCTGCCGCCGCTCCCGTCGCCGGCCGCCAGCGCAGCCGCCGCCGCGAGCCCGGCTCCCGCCGCCACCAAGTAGCAGTCGCAGTAGCCTAACCCCGGAAATCCGATTCCCCGAGAAGCGTACGGACGCGTCTCGGGGAATCGTCGTTTCATGGCGTTGGTGCGGATCGTCGGTCTGGGCCCGGGCGACCCGGATTTGGTCACGCTCGGCAGCCTCGAGGCGCTGCGCCGGGTCGGTCGCGCCGTCACGTTGCTGGCGCCGCCGGCCCTGGCGCTGTTTTTGGAGGCCGAGGGGCTGACGGTGCTGCGCGGCCGGATCCGCGACCCGGCGCTCTTCGTGCGCGGCTCGGCCGAGGAGATCGAGCACTTCGTCGCCGGTCTCGACGGCGAACAGTTGGCGGTCGGCGTGCTGGGTAATCCGTTGTCCGACTTTCCCGGGCTGCCCATGCTCCTGCGCGCGCTCGAACGCAACGGCTACGAGTGCGACCTGGTGCCCGGCATGCCGCGCGCGACGCTGGCGGCCTCCCTGGCCATGCCCCTGGTCGACCTGCCCCCGGCCTCCGAGCGCCACGACTGGAACGCGCTGGTCGAGGTGATGGCCCGGCTGCGCCGTTCGTGCCCGTGGGATCGCGAGCAGACCCACGAGTCGTTGATCCCGTATTTGATCGAGGAAACCTACGAAGTGGTCGACGCGATCGAGAGCAAGCACGACGGCGATCTGTGCGAAGAACTCGGCGACCTGCTGCTGCAGATCGTCTTCCACGCGCAACTGGCCACCGAGCGCGGCAAGTTTTCGATCGCCGACGTCGTCGACGCGCTCGCCGGCAAGATGATCCGGCGCCATCCCCACGTCTTCGGCGATCAGGCGGTCTCGAGCGTTGCCGAAGTGTGGCAAAATTGGGATCAGTTGAAGGCGCTCGAACCGGCGGGCCAACGGCGGCAGTCGCGCCTCGACGGCATCCCCAAGGGGCTCGGCGCGCTGCAGCGCGCGCAGAAAATGCAGGAGAAGGCCGCGCGCGTCGGCTTCGACTGGCCCGACCTCGAGGGCGTTCGCGCCAAACTGGCCGAGGAGATCGCCGAACTCGAAGAGGCGCGCCGGCGCGAAGACAAGGCCGCCATCCGCGAAGAACTCGGCGACGTCTTTTTCAGCTTCGTCAATTTGAGCCGCGCGCTCGGCGAGGACGCCGAAGGCGTCCTGCGCGCCGCCAACGAGAAATTCTACCGGCGCTTCACCTACATGGAGCGGCGCGCCGAACGCGACGGCCGCAAGCTCAACGACTTGAGCCTCGACGAGCTGGAGGAACTTTGGGAACTGGCCAAGATCCAAGCCGCGTGACGCCGAGCGCGCCCGCCCTCGTCCGCTTGCGGATGAGCGCGCACGACGCGCACTACGGCGGCGGCTTGGTCGACGGCGCGCGGATGCTCGCGCTGTTCGGCGACGTCGCGACCGAGTTGCTGATCCGCAGCGACGGCGACGAGGGATTATTTGCGGCGTACGAGTCTGTCGAGTTTCTCGCGCCCGTCTACGCGGGCGACTTCATCGAAGCCGAAGGGCGCATCGTGCGCTTCGGCAACCGTTCGCGCACGATCGAGTTCGAGGCGCGCAAGGTCGTCCGCGCGCGCCTCGACCTCTCGCCCAGCGCGGCCGAGACGATCGACCCGCCCATCGTCGTCTGCCGCGCCCGCGGCACCTGCGTGGCCGGAACCAAAGCCTGACGCAGTTCGTCCGTGCGCATCGATAAGTTTCTCAAGGTTTCGCGCTTGGCCAAACGGCGCTCGGAGGCGCACGAGGCGCTGGTCAACGGACGCATCACGCGCGCCGGACGCGCGCTCAAGCCGGGTTACGACGTGAAGGCCGGCGACGAACTGGTCTTACATTACGCGCGCAAGGTGTTGACCGTGCGCGTGTTGCTCGTGCCCGAGCGGGTGACGCCCGCGCTGCGCGCCGTGCCGCTCTACGAAGTGCTGGCCGAGCGCCGGGAAGAGCCGGCCGACTGGCTCGACGCAGCCCTGCCCGAATTGTGAGTTCCACGCTCTCCGGCGACGCCAAGGACGCGCTGGCGCGAACGCCGCCGGCCGAAGAACACTGCCGCCGCGCGCTGCGCGACGCCTTGCTGCTTTACGGCACGCCTACCGGCGGTCGCTTCCGCACGCAGCGTTCCTCGGTGGCCCGGCTGACCTGGTCGTTGCTGGAACGGCGCAAGGACTCGCCCATCCACACCCGCGCCGGCACGCGGCTCGCGCGGGCGACGCTCTACGAGATCGACGCGGGCGAGCCGCTCGATCCCCCGCGGCCGCAAGCGCGCTGCGACCGGCGGATGGAGATCCGCGGCGCCTTCCTGGCCTGCGGCTCGCTGGCGGCGCCGGCCCGCGGCTACCACCTCGAGTTCGTGCCGCCGAGCGAGGCCGCCGCCAAGCGGCTCGCGGCCGTCCTGCGCGCCGACGGCCGGCACCCCAAAGTCGCACCGCGCAAGGGCCGCAGCGTCGTCTATTTCAAGGACGTCGACGAGATCGCCAACGTGCTCTCCGCGATCGGCGCCTTCGCGACGGTCCTGCACCTCGAAGACGTCCGCGCGCTCAAGGAGACCAAGAACCGCATCCGGCGCTTGGTCAATACCGAAGCGGCCAACGTCGACCGGGCCGCGAGCGCGGCGGCGCTCCAGCGCGAGTGGATCGCGCTCCTGGCCGACGCCTACGGACTGCGCAATCTGTCGCTGCCGCTGCGCGAGATCGCCGAACTGCGGCTCGCGCATCCGACCGAGACCCTGGCCGAACTGGGCCGGCGCTGCAATCCGCCGGCAAAGAAATCGACCGTCAACGGACGCCTCGCCGCGCTGCTGCGCATCGCCCGCAGCCTGCGACCGGCCGGCGATGGTACGACCATCGCGCCGCGGTCCGAAAAAAAAGGCTACGCGCCCGGACTCGGGTAACGGAATCCGTATCCGCGTCCCGCAAAGCGCGCGCCTTTACTCCTGAAAGGGTCGTCGAAAAACGCCATGCGCATCGGCATCAACGGCTTCGGCCGCATCGGTCGCAACTATCTCAAAGCGCTGCTCGAACACCATCCGGAAATCGAAGTAGCCGCGGTCAACGATTTGACCAGCCCCGCGGAGTGCGCGCACCTCTTCAAGTACGACTCGAACTACGGGACGTTTCCCGGAACGGTCGAACACGGCGCGGATTCGATAACGATCGACGGACGCGCGATGCGCGTGCTGGCCGAGCGCGATCCGGGCAAACTGCCCTGGAAGGATCTCGGCGTCGAGGTCGTGATCGAGTCGACCGGCATCTTCACCGACGGCACCAAAGCGCGCGCCCACATCGACGGCGGCGGCGCCAAGAAAGTCATCATCTCGGCGCCGGCCAAGAACGAGGACGTCACCCTGGTGCTGGGCGTCAACGACGCCGCCTACGATCCGGCCAAGCACAACGTGATCTCCAACGCATCGTGCACGACCAACTGTCTGGCGACCGCGGTGAAGCCGATCGTCGACAACCTCGGTTGGGTCAAGGGCTTCATGACCACGATCCACTCGTACACCAACGATCAAAACATACTCGACGCACCGCACAAGGACCGCCGCCGCGCGCGCAACGCCGCGACCAACATCATTCCCACCTCGACCGGCGCGGCCAAGGCGCTCTATTTGACGATTCCCGAGGTGAAGGGAACCTTCGACGGCTTCGCGTTGCGCGTGCCGACGCCGACGGTGTCGATGGTCTATCTGGTGGTGCAAGTCAAGCGCGAAACGACCAAGGACGAAGTCAACGCGATCATGCGCAGCGCCGCCTCGGGCGACATGAAACGCTACGTGCTCTATAACGATGAGGAACTCGTCTCGAGCGACTTCAAGCGTTCGCCGTACAGTTCGATCTTCGACAGCTCGCTGACCGGCGCGAACGGGGACCTGATCCAAATCGCCGCCTGGTACGACAACGAGTGGGGGTATTCGTGCCGCCTCGCCGACCTCACCAAGATCGTGCTCGACAAACTGCCCGCGGGGGTCGCTTGACCGAGCGCTCTTCGCGACGCGGCTCGCGCGTCGCACGGGTGGGCGCAACCGCCGCCGCGTTCGTCGCGGCGGCGTCCCTTTGCGCTTCCGCGTCAGCGCGAACGATCGGCCTCGACGATTACCGCAATCTCGTCTCCATTTCGTCGCCCACGCTCTCGCCCGACGACCGCCGGGTGGTGGTCGTCGTGTCGCGCATCGACTGGAACGACGATAAACTCGAGAGTCAACTCGAGGAGATCGATCTGCGCACGCACGCGCGCCGCACGCTGACCTACGGCCGCAAGAACGTGTCCTCGCCACGCTTTTCGCCCGACGGCGAGAAGCTGGCCTTCATCGCCGACGACGGCAACGGCGACGACGCCAAGGCGCAGATCTTCGTGATGCCGATGAACGGGGGCGACGCGCGCCCCGTGACGCACGCGGGCGGCGGCGTGGAGCAATTCGCCTGGCGTCCCGACGGCGGCGCGCTGGCCTACGCGGCGACCGAAGCCGAACCAAAAAAGAACGGCGCCGAGCGGTACCGCGACGCCTTTACGTTTACCGACGAACCGATTACGGCACGCTCCGCGCCGCGTCCGGTGCACCTGTTCGTGGTCTCGGCCGACGGCGCGCGCGAGAAACGGCTGACCGACGGCGAGGACAGCATCGCCGCCGGCGAAGCGCAAACGAGCATCTCGTGGTCCTACGACGGCCGCGAGATCGCCGCGGTCGTCACCCCGAGCGCGATCCTCAACGAAGCCGACCGCGGCCGCGTCGAGGTGATCGACGCGAGCAGCGGCGGACGCCGCAGGCTCACCAACCACGACGGATTCGAGAGCGAGCCGCGCTTCTCGCCCGACGGCTTGCATCTGTCGTACCTCTATTCGGGCGGCGACACTCAGATCAATCTGACCGACGCCTACGTTACGATTCCCGCCGGCGGCGAAGGCCGCGCGGTGTCGCGCCGCTTCGATCGCACGGTGCACGAAACGGCCTGGTCGCCCGACTCGAGCCATCTGCTCTTCGCCGTCGCCGACGGCACGTCGCTGGTCGTCGTGCGCGCACCCGCCGACGGCGGTCCGCTCTCGCAACTCAACCTGGGCGACTTGATCCCGCAATCTTCGCTCGACGGCGCGATCGCGCGCGACGGCTCGATCGCGTTCGTCGCGACGACGCCGGGACGGCCCGCCGAACTCTACCACCTCGCCTCGGGCGGAAAGCCCGAGCGGCTGACGGACTACAACGCCGCCACCGCGGGATTGAGCCTGGGCAACGCCGTGCGGATCACCTACAAAACGTCGCTCGGCCTCATCGCCGACGGCGTGCTGCTCGAGCCGCCCGGCTTCACGCCGGGCAAGAAGTATCCGCTCGTGTTGCGCATCCACGGCGGCCCGACGTCGGCCTCGCTGCTCTCGTTCGATTTCCAAGCCCAAGTGCTGGCCGCGCGCGGCTGGCTCGTGCTCGAACCGAACTATCGCGGCAGCGACAACCTCGGTTACGCGTACCAGCACGCGGTGCTCTACGACCCCGAGGACGGCCCGGGCAAGGACGTGATGGCCGCGGTCGACGCGGTGCGCGCCAAGGGCATCGTCGACGAATCGCGCATGGCCGTTTCGGGCTGGTCGTACGGCGGCATCATGACCGCCTGGATGATCTCGCGCTACCACGTCTGGCGCGCCGCGGTGTCGGGCGCCTCGGTCGACGATTGGGCGACCGACTACGGCACGGCCGACGACGCCGACTCCGACAAGGCGCTCTTCCACGGTTCGCCGTTCGTCGCGGGCAACGCGCCCGAATGGCGCAAAGCCTCGGCGATCTCCTACGTCCGCGAGGTGACCACGCCCGTCTTGATCCTCTCCGACGTGGGCGACAACCGCGACACCTTCGCGACCTCGGCGATGTACTACCACGCCCTGCGCGACAACGGAAAGGACGCCACCTTCGTCGCCTGGCCGGTCAACGGTCACTTCCCCCACGATCCGGTACGCACCACCGACGTCTGGGCGAGGTGGCTGGACTTCATCGCCCAACACTTCAAGTAAGATGCAATTCAAGACACTGACCGACGTCGACGTTCGCGGCAAGCGCGCGATCGTGCGAGAAGACCTCAACGTGCCGATGAAGGCCGGGCGCATCGCCGACGACACGCGCCTGGTCGCGGCGCTGGAGACCCTGCGCTACCTGCGCGACCACGGCGCCAAGACGATCGTGGTGTCGCATTTGGGGCGGCCCGACGGCAAGGTCGTTCCGGCGATGTCGCTGCGCCCCGTCGCCGAGGAATTGCACAAGCGTCTGGGCAGCACGGTCGCCTTCGCGCCCGACTGCGTGGGCAAATCCGCCGAAGAAGCCGTCGCCTCCATGGAAAACGGCGACGTGCTGCTGCTCGAAAACCTGCGCTTCCACGCCGAGGAAGAGGACAACGATCCGCGCTTCGCCGCGGAGTTGGCGGCGCTCGGCGACCTCTACGTCAACGACGCGTTCGGTACCGCGCACCGCGCGCACGCCTCGACCGCGGGCATCGCGCGCGATCTGCCCGCCGTCGCCGGCTTTCTGATGCAGAAGGAACTCGAAGCGCTCGGAAGGCTCACGAACGATCCGAAGCATCCCTTCGTCTGCGCCATCGGCGGCGCGAAGGTGAAGGACAAGGTCGGCGTCTTCGTCGCGTTGCTCGAACGCGTCGACGGCTTCGTCGTCGGCGGCGGCATGGCCAACACGTTCCTGGCCGCCCGCGGCGTCGACGTCGGCAGCTCGTTGCGCGATTCCGACTTGGAGCCGGCCAAACACATCATCGCCCTCGCCGACGCGAAGGGCGTGCCGATCCATCTGCCCACCGACGCCGTCGTCTCGACCGCCTTCGACGCCGACGCGAACGCGACGGTCGTGCCCATCGGCGAAGTGAACGGACGCATGATCCTCGACATCGGTCCGGAGACGGCGCGCGCGTACGCGCTGGTGTTGCGCGGCGCGCAGACGATCGTCTTCAACGGTCCGATGGGCGTCTACGAAAAAGAAGCGTATCAAGCCGGCACGCGCGCGGTCGGCGAAGCGATCGCCGAGGCGACGCGCGGCGGCGCGGTCAGCGTCGTCGGCGGCGGCGATGCGGCGGCCGCGGCGGCCACGCTCGGCTTCGCGGGCGCGATGACCCACGTTTCGACCGGCGGCGGTGCGACGCTCGAATTTCTCGAAGGGAAGACGCTGCCCGGCGTCGCCGCACTCGAGCGCGCGGCCCTCGGTTCGGGCGCCTGATGGCGGGCGGGCGCCGGCCGTTGATCGCCGGCAATTGGAAGATGCACAAGACGGTCGCCGAGACGCGCGCCTTGTTGCGCGAACTGCGCGCGTATCCGTTGCCCGAGGGCGTCGAGGTCGTCGTGGCGCCCCCGTTCACGGCGCTGGCCGCGGCGCGCGAAGAACTGAGCGGCACGGCGATCGGCTTGGCCGCGCAGACGATGCACGAAGGCGAGCACGGCGCCTTCACCGGCGAGATCAGTCCGGTGATGCTGCACGAACTCGGCGTGCGCTGGGTGATCCTCGGCCACTCGGAACGGCGCGCGTACTGCGACGAGACCGACGCGGGCGTCAACCGCAAAGTCCGGTCGGCGTTGGCCCACGGGCTCACCCCGATCGTCGCGGTCGGCGAGACGCGCGAGGAACACGAGCGCGGCGAGACCCAAGCCAAGGTCGTCGCGCAGACGCGCGCCGCCTTTGCCGACGTCGCCGCGCACGACGTCGCGCGTTGCGTCGTCGCCTACGAACCGATTTGGGCCATCGGCACGGGCCTGGTCGATCATCCGGCCAACGCGAACGCGGTGATCGCGGAGATTCGCGCGAGCGTCGCCGGACTGCAGACCGCACGCATTCTCTACGGCGGCAGCATGAAAGGCGACAACGCCGTCGCGTTGATGGAGCAGTCCGACATCGACGGCGGCTTGATCGGCGGCGCCAGCCTCAAGGCCGCGGCGTTCGTCGAGGTGATCGAGGCCGCGGCGCCGCGAGCGGCGGCGGAATGACCCGAGCCCGGCGCGGCCCGCTGGTACTCGCCATCCTCGACGGCTGGGGCGAACGCGCCGACACCTACGGCAACGCGATCGCCGCGGCCGAGGCGCCCAACTGGCGTCGCATCTGGGCCACCTATCCGCACGCGCTGCTCTCGGCCAGCGGCGAGGACGTCGGCCTGCCCGAAGGCGTGATGGGCAACAGCGAAGTCGGCCACATCAACATCGGCAGCGGGCGCGTCGTGCCCCAAGGCGTCGTCGTGATCAACGAGTCGCTCGCCGACGGCAGCTTCGCGCGCAATCCGGTTCTGGCGCGCTGCATCGAGCACGTCGCGCACAGTGAAGGTCGCCTGCACTTCATGGGCCTGCTCTCCGACGGCCGCGTCCACTCGTCGCTCGACCACCTGCTGGCCTTGATCGACGCGGCCGCCGCGGCGGGCGTTCCCTTCGCGGTGCACCCGTTCGGCGACGGCCGCGACGTGCCGCCGTCGTCGATGCAAGGCTATATCGACACGCTCGAAGCGAAGCTCGCTGCAGTCGGCTCGCCGGGAGCGATCGCCACGCTGATGGGCCGCTTCTACGCGATGGACCGCGACAAGCGCTGGG
>Ga0326727_10005412_pt1 | contig 36554 bp, 19 predicted proteins | sample MB2enrmetagenome_FD_207643 | JGI IMG/M metagenome (GOLD analysis project Ga0326727, IMG submission 207643) | Lab enriched peat soil microbial communities from McLean, Ithaca, NY, United States - MB29MY | ecosystem: Environmental > Terrestrial > Soil > Wetlands > Peat | place: USA: New York...
TCCTTCTTATAGAGCAAAGTGCCCAGATACCATAGCCCCTCGTCCCACTCCGGCTTGAGCAGCAGAGCCTGGCGATAGCTATCGATTGCGGAGTCGTCGCGGTCTTCCTCGCGCGCCTGTTTCGCGGCCTGGGCAAGCTGGTCAAAGGCGCCGGAGCTTTGGGCGGTATTTGCGCTCTGGGAGGGTGGCGAAGCATCCTGCGGGGGAAGTGAGAGCGCCAGAGAGAAAAGAGCCGGAACCAGAATCGAAATCATTGCGGCGCCTCGGGAGAGTGGGACGTATTTCGCGTCTTCATAGACTCACTCCGATCCGGCCACTTCTTTTTTCTTATGGCAAAATAGGTCGTCATTTCCTGCTGGGCATCCTCTTTGCGCCCCAATCGCTGGTAAGCCGTTGCGAGATGAAGGTGAATGGCGGCATTATCCGGCGCGAGCCGCGCCGCCGACTGCAGTTCCTGCGCACTCTCTTTTGTCTGCCCGGCAGCCAGCAGAACTCGCCCCAGAACATGATGGGCTTCGGGATTCGCAGGATCAATCTGAACAGCGCGCCGGGCCAGAATCGTTGCTTCGTCCAGTTTACCGTTATCGATATCGATCCCAGCAATTTCCAGCATCGCCTCGGAATTCTGAGGGAAGATTTGAAGCTCCGTATGAAAATCCTGCAACGCCTCGTCGGATTTTGATTGGGCTTCGAGCAGCAAACCATGAATGTAGTGGACTTGAGGCTGTTGGCCATACTCGGCCAGCAATCGATGGGAATAATCCTGCCCGCGTTCAAGCTCCTGCACCGACAAATAAAACGTGGCTTTGCCGGCGAGCCAGACTTCCTCACGGAGTCCCGGCGGATAATCTCCGGGCAGATTCGGCATCCGCAGCGAGGCCAGTCCCATGGCTTCGACCAGCAGCGGACTCTCCCCTCTGCGTTGGGCTCTCTCAGTTAACAGGTGCAGCGCCCGATCGAAGCGGCCTTCTCGCGTGAGGAGAAGCGCCCGGTGGAAGGTGGCGACATCGGCCAGGCCTTCGCTTCCCTGAAGGCCGCCATGCATCCATGTCTCGAGGTCGTCCAACGAATGAGCATAGTCGCGCATCTCGTATTCGCAAAGGGCCTTCATGGCCCAGGCGGGTCCCGGCTGGGGCGTTATGGCAACAAGGTGAGTAAAGGAATCCTGCGCCTCAGAAAAACGGTTCTGGTCGTAGAGCAGGTCGCCCAGCCACAACCATCCGTCGCTCCAGGAAGGGCGGAGCTGAACCGCCTGGCGGTAAAGCGCGATTGCTTCCGTCACCCGGTCTGCGGTGCGCGCGCTATCGGCCCGTTGCGCGATCTCGTCGAAGCTCTGCTGGGGAAATGACAGAGCGGCCGGAACGGCCATAGACAGCAAGGCCACGAGAGGGAACACCGAGAGCATAGTGGGTCTGGCAAAAGTCATGGGATAAAATGACGGGCGGCCTTTTGGCCGCCCGTCCAGAGACATACAAGCCAAGTACAGTTTAGAAGGAGTATTTAACCTCGAACTCCATGATTCGGTGGCCCTCATGCCAATTGGCCTTACCGAAGTCGGGGTTGAGGTTAATTTCGGTTCCATCTGCTGTGTTGTATTTAAGGTTGTTCGCCTCGAGGTTGGTGTCGCCCGGCGCAAACGACAGCAAAGCATGGTTAAGGAAGTCGAATGCGGCGGCTCTGAACTGTGCGTTCTGGTGATCGCCGATTTTGAAGTTCTTAACCATCGTAAGGTCGCTCTTCCAGTACTTCGGACCCGGGATATAAGGCATCTTGGTTGTGCCGTTCACCCCATTGCCGGGCGGTACGGAGAAGCAGCTCCAGTTGACGTAATAGCCCTTGGCGTTTCCTTTCTTTGGGTTGCAGGTGAGAAGCGGCATGAGCGTCACGTCGGGCGTGCCGAGCAGCCATTGGCTGCTGTATTGATCCGTCCCATTCGTTGCCGCCGGGTTGGATTGCGGACTCCAATCAAAGTTCCAGCCGCCTGTGCCCGAGGTGAGATTCGCGCCGCTTTCGATCTGCGTGATGCCGGAGATCTGCCAGCCGTTCACGAGGCCTCTGGCCAAGACGTTGCCGCCTTGTGTCTTCGGCAGGTGAATGACATACGCGGTGCTCAGGACCTGGGGACGATCAATGGGCAGGACGCCATAATACTCGCTCACGCCGCCGTCCGGGTAGCCGCTGGTTGAGTCTCCGCCCAGCAGGCCATCGCCCAAAGCCTTGGAGTAGGTGTAATTGATCAACAAGGTGAGAAACCCGGTGTTGCGCTGCACGCTCACCTGGAGCGAGTCGAACCGCGATTTCCCGTAGGTTTCGGTGTCGGTAATGCTCTCGTAATTTTGATACGGGCGGAAGTGGTAGGCGCACCAATCGCCGTTGGTAACGGCGCTGACGCAGTAGGGGGATTGAGGCAACTGCATGGGCATGGATCCCAGCGGAATCGCGTTGACATCCATCGACGTCTGCGTATCGTGTGTCCCGCTGCCTACATAGGAAACCTCGGTTTGCAGCTTGAAGGGCAGCCTCTGATCGATGCTTACGCTGTAAGTGTTGGTGTACGGGTTCTTCTTGTCGCGCGCATCGACAACTCCGGATATGGTCAGCGGCACACCAGATCCAGTTGGGGTGGGAAGTTGGCCCGCCGGCAGCGGCTGGCCGAAGACGGGAGGACCCTGGCTATGAGTGTCCACATCTTCCCAAGAGGGGCAATTCACATCGTTAATGCCGCAGGTCCAGGCAACGGAACCCTCGGCGGTGGAGTTGGCGCTGCCGAAAGACCAGATTGCGAAATCGCGGTACTGGCCAAAACCGCCGCGCAGCACGGTCCTGCCATTCCCGAAGACGTCGAACGCGCCGCCGATACGCGGCGAGTAGAACAGGGTGGTGCTCTTCTGGCCTGACCAGGGGATTTTCTTGTTCGCGCTATGCCACGAGATGCCCGTATTCTGGGCGATCGCGGACGGATCGTTGTTGTACACGTCGGCGGAACTGAGGATTCCGTTGGGATCCCACACGGCCACGCCATAAGGCGTCGACCAGGGCTTGCCATAGTGATCGAAACGCATGCCGTACTGTATCGAAATGTGGCGGTTTATCTTCCAGTCGTCCTGCCCGTAGAAGGACAACATGGTGGCCTTGGTATTGGGCGGAGTGGGCGGAATTGCATTTTCGGAATAGCCGTCGTGGCCGACGCCCATCAAGGTGTCAGCATACTGGTTGCCTGAAACGGCGGGGTACCAGGTGGCGTAGGGGAATTCGCCCCATGTATTCCAGTTGTTCTGTACGTTGTCGACCCACTCGTAATAGACACCCGCTTTCAAGGTGTGGGTGTGGATGACCTTGGTCAGATCTTCTCCGAAGGAGGGGATCTTCTTGTAGCAGAGCAGCGGGTACGCATGGCCGACGTCGCCCAAATTGGGGAAGCCCGAGCCCCAGGTAACCAGTTCCGGAGCGGTCTTCTGGTCCCAAATGCCCTTCAGGGTGAAGTTGGGGATATCCGCGCGCTGCAGCTTGGCCGGATCTTGCGGATTCCCAGGGTAATTCTCGTAGGTATAGGAGAACCTGGATTCGGTGGTCATGCTGGGCGAGATGACGTGCATGAAATTGACCATCACAAAGTCGGTGGTGTCATCTCCGATGATGGGCGACGGCACGGGAACGGAATTCTCAGCCGCTGTCTCTACCCAATAACCCATTGGAAAGGTCGCGTTCTGGTGCGACCGATTGAAGGTGACGTACAGCTTGGTCTTGTCGCTGTAGTCCCAGTCAACGCGCGCCAGTTCCTGGGTCATGTTCTCGGGCTCGGTGATGTCCTGGACGTAGTTGAATCCATGGGAGTCGTAGGCGCCATTCGGGGTGGTAGGCTTCGGCAGGTAGGCACTCATCAGAGCTACGCCGTTGGGGTCAAGACAGGACGAATTAAGAACGCCTGCGGCAGATATCTGGCAACCCTGCAGGCGCGTTCCGGAGACGCTCTTCGTCGGGTCGAACGCCAGCCATGGGGCGCCCCAGAGGCTCCCCGTAGCACCCGCTTGGCTGCAGGTTCCTGTAATGCTGCAGGCAAAGTTGGACTGCGCCGGAGTTGCAGTAAGGGCGGATCCGCCGGCGGGGTTGTTACCGTAGCCACTCACCGCACTGAAGTCTCCGCCAAGCATGGCCGCGGTGGGCACGAAGGCGGCCGCGTCGCCGCCGTCCTGTATCTGGCGGTAGGCCTCAAAACCATCGAAGAAGAAGAGCTTGTCCCGATTCCTGTTGATATGCAGTTTGGGAATGATAATCGGGCCGCCGATGGTGGCGCCGGGATAGTAGTAGTGCTCGTTCGGCGTGGATTTTTGCCCTTGTTCCTTTTCGTAGGAATCGATCGCGTTCAAGACATGGTTGCGCGCGATGAAGTGGACGTCACCATGGAACTGCGAGCCGCCGTTTTTGGTGACCGTGTTCACAACTACCGGCCCTTTGGCGTTATCGGCGGTAAAGTTCGAGGTCTGGAGCTTGATCTCGGAGATCATGTCCTGGTTGGCGGTGACTGGAACCGCATTGCCGGCTGCGCCGGGATCGAAGGTGTGGCCGCCATCGGTGGTCACATCGACCCCCATGCCGTTGACGTTCTCGTTAGCCAGCGGACCGGTGGTTGTGTTCATACCCATCGCCTGGCCTGTGAATGCCTGCGAGTTCACGGCTCCGTTTGGAGTCATGACAGCTCCGGGCATGATATTCACGAGCTCGGTAGCGTCGCGGCTGACCAGCGAAAGATCCTGAACTTCGCTCGCCGACATGGTGAAGGCCTTCTCACCCGAGGACGACGGCGTCAATTCGGTGATGTTGCCCACAGCCTCAACCGTCTCGGTGACTGCACCGACCTTGAGCTGCACGTTGATAGAGCGATCGTCACCGCCGGTCAGGGCGATGCCGGTCTCGTGGAATCTTTCGAATCCCTTGGCGATTACGGTCAACTGGTAGGCACCCGCGGGAAGCGAGGGAATGGAGAAATACCCTTCTTTATTGGTGGTCGCCGTCCGGGTCTCGCCAGAGGCCGCGTTCTTGACTGTGACGCCCGCCCCCACGACAACTGCCCCCTGGGCGTCCTGGACCGATCCGTTCAAGCTGGCGAACATTGACTGAGCCCGCGCCACAGGGACGGCGAGCGCCAGGACGAACGCAGCTGCCAACAGCAATCCGATTCGTGTTTTCATTTTTGTTTTGTCTCCTGTCAGGAATTTCATACACAGCCCCCTACTAAACTCTGTTCAATTCGTTTCACTTCGCCTCCAGATGTCATTCGCCTGCATGCCTGGAACCATTGCTTTATTGCCGCTCGATCTGGGATGCACCGCTTTGCAAGAGTTCCAAGCCCCCGACACTGTCAGCTACCGACTGCTGCCCTTTCTGAAATCGTTTACAGCCTCACCTCCCCAATACGTTGAATCGGTCTAATCGGTCAAACCACCGTACATCGCATCTCAAATCCACGGCAGAACCCATGAGACACACTACAACGGTGTCATCGAGCGCGGATGTCCCCGATGAAGGCAACTTGACGATTATCGATCAGGGAACCTTTTAACACGTGAAACTTCTCCTGTCAAACGTTTTCTTGCAACCCTTCAGATCCCGCGCGTACGACGATTGCCCCTAAGAAACGATCTACTTTCGAATCAAACGGTAAGCGAACATGGTCAGTCGATCGTTCGAGCATCTCGATTGCCACTTCGCGAGCCCCCTGCAACCACCCTCGGCGCTCTGGATTTTGCATCCATCGCCCGGTCATGAAAAATTGAACAAGGCGCAAATCCAGAAACAACCTCGTCCGATCAACCCACATAGGTCTCCATCCAATGGATGATGAAGATCGTGTCCGGCGATGCTATAGTGAACGGCTAATAACACGCAGAGGCGCCTCGGCCCTTTCCCCGGATGCCCTCTCGTTCAAGGAGGGTCCGGTTATTCGAGAACGAAAAGGCTGCAGATTTACCACCACTAGCTCGTTGCAGGTCCCTGATTGGCGCAGCCAACTGAAATGGTGACTTGACTATCTGTCAATTACAGCTACGAAAGGGGCTCATCCCCATGGAACGCGGAATTTTGCGGGCAACTCTGCGCATTGAGCAAGTGGATGAACGTGATTGAACGTTTGTTTACGTAAATTGACTTTATATGCTATAGTTTAGCGGTCTCCCGGATCGATTCTCCTCCGTTCTCTGCGACCGGATAATTGCAATCTCTCGCTTCGATCCGAGTCGGGAACAATGGCTGGCGAGGGCCTCATAGATGGAATTGAGAAGCCAGGTGGCCGACCCAGACGCAATGGAAAAAGCTCTCCTCGAAGGCGATAGCCGTTGGGAGCTTGTCCAGCGCATTGTTGTGAGCGAAGGTTTTCAGCGAGCTTCCCAGCTTCGAAGCATCTTAAGGTATACGTCCAAATTGGCCATCCTTCGGCCGAATGAGACACCCGGCGAATTCGAGATCGCCTGCAATGTCCTTGGAAGGCGCGAAGATTTCAACCCAGCCAACGACAATATTGTTCGAGCCCAATTCAGTCATCTTCGACGCAAATTAGACCATTATTTTAGAACCGAGGGGAAAGCCGAACCAATTGTTCTGACTATTCCGAAGGGCAGCTACTCCCCGGTTTTTACGCCTCATCAAGCCCGTACCGATTCGCAGGCCCTCGCCGACCCCTCGACAAACGAGCCGCTCGAACCGGCTTCGGAGTCTGCCGGTCCATCATCCGATCGGATGAAGGGTAGGCAACCGAAATGGAGGAATTGGAGATTTGGAGTTTTAATTGGACTCAACTCGACGTTTATCTTGTTGATTATAATGTATTTGTTGTTGCATTATTCCTCCAGATCCAAGGAGCAACTGGCACAGGGCACAAATCCGTTCGTTCAGTTCCTTTCCCGGTCAGAGGGGGATGTGACGATAGTCGAACCCGATACATCCCTGGTAATGATCGAGGATATTGCCGGCACCAACATCCCTCTTTCCGATTATGTGAGCAAGGATTTTCCCCAACGGCAGCTTGCGATGACGAAAGATCCTGCGTTGCAGAAAGTGATTTCATCTCTCAACGGATACCGAACCACCAGCGCTAACGAGGGTATGATTGCTCTCGACTTCTTTGAAACTCTGAAGCAGGCGGGGGTTCACGCCACGATTCGATACGCCCGCGACCTGCATGTGAAGGACCTGAATGAGGGAAATACCGTTCTCATTGGTGGGCCGAACAGCGATCCCTGGGTGACTCTCTTTAACGATCGGATCAATTTCCGTCACGTGGACAACATTGCTGAACAGAAAGGCTACTTCGAAAACCTTCATCCCGCTCCGGGAGAGCAAGTCCGTTACAACAATATTTACTCAGACCAGAGTGTAGGCTATGTCGATATCGCATTGACGCAGAATCTTTCGCTAAGCGGCTATGTGCTTCTGATCAACGGCGCCGACATGCAAGCCAATGAAGCGGCGGCCCGATTCCTGCTGCACGGCCGGCTGCCGGCGGAGATATCGTCGCTGCTGAACCGCAAGGATGTACGCTACTTCGAGCTGTTCCTCCGCAGCAAGCACATAGTGGGAGAAGCTGACAGCACGTTTGAATTGGTGACCTCCCGGATCAAATGACTTGACCCGGCCTCATGCGCCGCCGGTATCCTGACGATCTGCTCTTGTGTGTGTCAGGTCTTCTTCGTCCCAGTCCCCCTCCTTCACATCGCGAGACAACTCCTGGTTTAACCTGCTGCGTTATTCGGGGGCACGCCGGGTTCAGACCCCGATAGTGCGCAGTTGACACGAATCGATGTGCTGCGATCTGATCGTGCTGAAAGGGGAGCCTGATGATCTGCAATGGAGGGCATGGCGCGATAAAGGCTTCAGTGCCGGAACCCCTGCCGCGCTGGTCGCGGCGGTCATTCCTGGCTCAAGCATCTCTGGGAGTTGCTGCGGCTGCTTCAAAGACCGCGATTCCCCAGGCAATGATGAAAGACCAACCCGCAGACCCCGATCGGAATAGAGGCCGGCAACGGTTAAGCCTCAAAAAGCTCCAATCATGGGAGGCGCTTGGCTATGGCATGTTCATACATTTTGGCATGAGCACGTTTGTTGCAAATGAATTGCCCGATGGCAGAGCACCTGCTGCGACTTACCAGCCAGACAGGCTGGATGCCGGACAATGGGTGTCTGTAGCACGGGATGCGGGCATGAAATACGCTGTGCTGACGGCCAAACACGTGGCTGGACACTGCCTGTGGCCAACCAGGTACACAGACTATTCCGTGGTCAACAGCGCGGATCACACTGACGTTGTGGAGAAATTCGTCCGCGCCTGCGAGGAGAAGCTGGTGCTGCCGGGGCTGTATTACTGCTCGTGGGACAATCACAACCGGTTTGGAAGCCAGACACCCTCAGACCCTGCCGGCTGGGACGCCGCGTTCACGACCTCACGTTATCAGAGTTTTCAGACGGCCCAGATAACCGAGTTATTGACGCAATACGGCCCCATTGCCGAGACGTGGATCGATATCCCTGGAGTGCTTGGCCGCGGGTACCGGACCTTCCTCTACCAGCACATTGCATCCCTGCAACCAGACACTATCGTCATGATGAACAGCGGCATCTCCACTCAGGATAGCTACGATATCGAATACGCCTGGCCATCGGATCTCATCGCCATCGAGCGCAGGCTCCCCAGCGCCGAAGGCTACAGGAGGTGGAGAGAAATCGAGGGGAGAGAGTACTACATTCCCGGAGAAGTGTGCGAACCAATCGGCAAGGAATGGTTTTGGGTCGAAGGTGATTCACCACGTTCTGATGAGGCGCTGGCCAGGCAGTCCACAGACTGCAGGACGAGAAAAGTCAATCTATTGCTCGATGTGCCGCCTGACCGTCACGGACTCATTCCGGAGAGCAGCATCAAAGCGCTTGATCGGTTGCGTGCGAGCGTCGGCAAATAGGCTCTACAGGCAGGACGAATCGGTTTGACTTGAGGTGGACCTGCCTTTGGCTGAATGGCCGCAGTTGAATTCACTCAAGGCGCGGTTTGATCGGACCGGGAATCCTCTCATCGCAAGTCCGTGGAATGAGAAGTATTCTCAGTATGCCAAGGTCGCTTCAGAGGCATTGGCGGCACTCACGATCAGCGTCCAGGCCATCGACTGATCGGGGCTCCCGGTTCGCGTTTCAAGTTCGATCTCTTTGGATTCCCTGGGCAGCATTTCGAAGTCATTGTCGCTGAATTCAACCATGCAGGGCCCGGCGCCGGTTCCCTTCCCTTCGACTCTCATGTGAACAAGGTGAGCATAGCCTCCACGATTCTCGATTCGAACCCGGACGCGCATCACGCCTTTGTCGAATTGCGACTGACCGATCTTTGTCGGCAGGAGTGTTGTCACCGGTTGCTCCTTCAGCGTCTGGAACAGCGGTTTCTCGTGCATCGACAGGAGATCGGGCACAATCCTTCGATCTTCCGGCAGCACATCGGCCAGCAGGTCAACGAATAAATCAAAGTAGGAGCGAATCGCCGGCTCGTCCACCAGGTATTGATCGATTGGCAGCCTGGTCGAGCCGCTCTCCTCAGGCGTAAAGCCGGTGAACACCGCGGTTTTACCAGCTCCATAAGTGCCGGTGACGAGCAGCGGCTGCTGGTTGGCTGAGAGCTGGATTCTCGATCCCGGTTTGATTGAAACCTGGTTGAATGCAACCAGTCCGTAGTGCCGCAACAACTCAAGGCTCTCCGATGAGATTCCTGAAGATCTGACATCGTCGTCACCAGCACGAGTTATATCGGTTATCAAACTCTGCGAAGGCAGAGCATTGGCCATTTGATACGGGCCAGGTCTGAGGTCCTCGCGCCCCAGAGATTCGACAGGCAGGATCGCAGCCAACTCCGTGGCTTCGATCAATGCCGCATGTCCGTTGCCTCCGTGGAAACTCCCCTCGCCCCCGGTAGCGATGAATCCCGAGCCCGCCCTCACTGCCTCCTGCACTGCCTTGGCGGTCGCATTGGGCAGAACCTTGGCGAGATACTCAAAGCTGCCCACCCAGATCGCATCGTAGCGAGCATGGATTCCGGCTCCATCCGACAGATCGCGCGACATTGCGCCGATCGCATTCTCATCGTAGACATCGACGCCCACGCCTATCGAACGGAGCAGAGTGGCGATCGGTCCGGCAAACTTGGACTGCGCGATCAACAGCACGCGATGCGAGCCCTCAAACGCGGCGGGCACTACTTTGATGAACGAAGTCTCTACAACCGGACTGCCACCCGCAGCCTCAGCGGGGAACGAGGCGCGCAAAACATACACTCCGGCAGCGTGCGGCAAGGTGAGCGAGAACGTGCCGGCGACGGCTTTGCCGTCAGCGGCAACTGCGACTGGATAGTTCGCCGCGGCGACACTTTCACCGCCCAGAGTGAGCAGCTCCGCATGAACCGTTCCGCGAATCTCCCGATCCAAATCGTTGATCACCCACACAGGCGCGGACCACTGGGTTCCTGCCAATTGAGACTCCAGCGCTTCCTTATACGCAAAGCTGATGGCCACCGGAGCCTGCGCACGTTTCATATACCAGTAGGCGGTCTTGGGCACTCGTTCGTAATCGACGATTGCAAAGCGGAAGCCGGGCGCAAACTCCTGAAAGTCCCAATCGCGAATGCCGTTCACCGGCTCGTACTTCTTGCGGCGGTAGGCTTCTGCCGTGTATTGCATCAGAAATGCCTGGTAAAGCTGCGTATCCTGGACAAGTTCCCGGGCCGAGCGTGGCTGGCGGTCAACAAAGCGCAGGCTGCGATCGATCATTCTGGAGAGCCCGATATCCATATTGGCGGTCCAGTAAGCATAAGCATTGGCGTCAATGGGCAGATCGAACCAGTTGGCTGTCTTATCTTTCGTTCCCCATTGCTCCGCTGGCGTGAGGTATTTCCCCAAGTTCTCGTATGAAGACATCGACGTGGTGCCGTATTCGGAGATGAATCCAGCCTTGGCATCGAACTGTTCCTGATAGTGCCGCGGATCCCAGTCCGCTCCAATCCAGAAGTGCTGCTCTCCCAAATCGCACAGGCTGGCGTGAAACACAGCATCCGGCGCAAGCGTTGTAACCAGGTCTTTCATTTCCGAAATAAATGTTTCGTATCCTTGCTGGTCGGTTGCGTAGTATCCTCCGGGACCGAAACTGCCCCATTCGTTCTTTTCCTTGTCATGCGCCTCGGCCAGCGGTGAGTATTGAATGATCGACGGGTGGTTGCGCTCCGCGGTGATGATTTGCGCCACCTGGAGACGAGCCTGTTTCAGGAACGGCTCCCGGCGCGGGCTATCCTTGTCCAGCACATGCTGCGGCCCAAACTGCGGGAACGGCATCTCTGCCACGACGAGAATCCCCAATTCATCGCAAAGGTCGTAAAACTCCGGCTTCTCAACCACGGTAAAGTTCACCAGCAGGTTGAAGTTGGCGTTGCGAAAAAGGCGCAGATCCCGCTCGTAATCTTCGCGCGTCGGCGTGGAGCGGTAGAAGTTCTCAATCGGGAACCAGGACGCCTTGATGAACAGCTTTTGTCCATTCACGTGGTAGGCCATGTTTGCGTCGCGCGTCACGGTTCTGATGCCAAAGCGAACCACGCGCTCATCGCCCGGCAATCCAGCCTCTCTGTCGAAGCTGGCCTTCAGGTCATACAGGTTCTGCGGCCCCTTATCCCAACTCCACCACAACTTCGCATTCGGCACACGCACGTCCTCTTCCACCGTCGTCTGGCCCGGGAGAGCGCGGATCGTCAATGCCGGAATCTCCTGATTCGCACCGGCAAAATTGTCCGGCGCGAGCACAAGTTCGATTTTGCGGGTCTGAGCCTCTCCACTCGCATTGCCCACGGTGGCCTGGATGTGCAGCAAGGCGCTTCCGTCCGGTTCGATAGAACGCGTCACGACATGCAGATCGTCGATCGTCAGCGGACCCGAGGACCGCAGGTGCACGCTGCGCCATATCCCCATGGGAATCGCGGCATTGCCCTGCGCAGGCAGCCCGTCCCACGAGATGCCCACATGGTAGGGGAGATTGGCGAGCGGAGTGCCGAGCGCCATGCTGAAATCGCCATCCATATACTCGTCTACCGCGCGGTCCTTCGGCGCCCATGGATGCGTGACCACCACCGCCAGCACATTGTCCCCGCCATAATTCAGGAGCGTGGTCACATCGAAGGAAAAGCCAACGTACGTTCCATCGTGGGTACCGAGAAGATGCCCATTCAACCACACGGTGGTGAAATAGTCCGCGCCATCGAAGACGATCCGGCTGACCATGCCGGGCGCTTGCGCAGCGGCGTGGAAGTGTTTCCGGTACCACCACTCCCTGGCGTTGACTGCCATCAGGCCTTTGCTCTCGCGGAACCCGGCGACGCCGGTGAAACCGGCCTGCAATTGCGTGTCTCCGGGGACGGTCACGGTGTGAAAGGCGCTGTCATCGAATTTCTCCGATGCGGCTCCAGCAGCCACTCCCGCATCAAAATCGAACGACCCCATGCGCCAGTCTGCCCCGTCGAGCGGCACATCCACGACCGCAGGATTGCCACGGCTCGAATGTGCGAGAGCGGCCTGATGCCGCGGAGCCGCAAGTCCATTACCAACGCAGGTCGTGATGATGATCGCCAAAATTGCAATATTTACCCGTCGCACTGGTTCTCCTTGATGCATAGTTGCTCGTAACAAACCTCGCCCAAGGATAAGCGCCCCAAGAGGAATAGCAATCCAAATATCAATTGATCGCCGATATTTCGTCCATCGAAAATGAGAGCTGCCGCGGACGCCGTCCAGGCTCTGAAATCCCGCAAATAGCTCTAAGTCGGCGTCTTGACACCCCGCACGGCGCAGATATACGTTGTTTCGAACAGCGAAACAAGAAACTATGGCGGTCAAGCGGAACAACGATACTCGGCGCTCCTACAGGGTCGAGGCTGTGGCGCGCGCGTGCGAGATTCTGGGCACGTTCACTTCGCCCTCGGATGTGCTGGAACTGAAGACCATCACTGCGCGGTCGCACCTGAACAAGGTGACCGTCTTTCGCATTCTGGGGACGCTGGTCGAAAAGGGATTCGTGGATCGCGTAGGATCGCGAGGCTATCGTTCGCGGTTCCAACCGATCATGGCCAAGCGCTACCGCATCGGCTATGCATCGCAGAGCTCGGTTGTGCCGTTCACTTCAGTGGTGACCGATGGCCTGGTGGAAGCAGCGTACGCGGCCGGCGTAGAGCTGCTGGTGTTGAACAACAGCTACAGCCCCACGATGGCTTTGCGCAACGCCGACCGGTTCATAGCTGAGGGCGTCGACCTGGTGATTGAATCGCAAATCGCGATGAAGGTAGCGCCCCAGCTTAGCGCAAAGTTTTCAGCCGCCGGCATTCCGTACATCGCAATCGATATTCCTCATCCCGGCGCCACCTACTTTGGCGCCGATAATTACAAAGCCGGAAGAATTGCCGGCCGCTACCTGGGCCAATGGGCAACCAAAAACTGGCGCAAGGAAGTCGATCAGATCGTACTTGCCGGATCGGACGTATCGGGGCCTGCCTTAGACGCCCGCCTGACAGGAATGTACGACGGCATTCTGGAGTTGTTGCCGGAGTGCCGGCACGTGCCTTCGTTTCACTATGACACCAAGGGACATTTCGATCAGTCACTTGAAGTTTTCAGAAAACACATCAGGCTTCGCGCGGCCCACCGGGTGCTGGTGGGAACGGTCAACGATCCCTCGGCCCTGGGCGCATTGCAGGCGTTTCGGGAGTTCGGCGGCGAGGACAACTGCGCGGTCGCGGGGCAAGGCGCAGTGCTTGAAGCGCGGGAAGAGATGCGGCGGAGAAAGACTCGCCTGGTCTGCTCAGTAGCCTATTTCCCTGAGAACTACGGCAACTGCGTAGTGAGTCTTGCATTGGACATTCTGAACGGCCGCCATGTGCCGCCGGCCGTGTTCACGAATCACGAGCTGGTTACACCCGAGAATGTCGACAAAGTCTATCCCAACGACATGCTTCTCAAGAGCGGTCGAACAGCTCCGCTACGCCCCTGAATTCCCGCGTTCAGGCGCGCAATCCGGTCAGCCTCATCAACCGGTCGGTTTCCCGGTAAGCCTCTTCCACCCACTCCACGATGCGCGCCGGGTCGGGCGAGTATTCCAGTTCAATTGAGACCGCGCCCTTAATCTCGAGCTCCTTGATGGCCTCGAGATACGGAGTGAACTTCACCACCCCGCGGCCCGGCGGCAGATCGCCGTGCACCTTGCCGTCGCAGTCGCTGATGTGAACGTGGATAGCCTTGTCCCGGAGCCGTTTGATCGACTCCGCCCCGCTGTCTGACAGCACGCAGTGGCTGATGTCGATGTTGGCACGCACACGTGGATGAGCGCACTCGTCGACGAAGCGCACCATCTCGCCGACGTTGTTGAGAACACTCATGCGAAAAGGCTCGAGCTCAAGCGCGATATCCAGGTTCTTTCGATCAGCGTAGTCGCCCAGGATGCGGCAGGTCTCGATCGCCCATCTCCACTGGTCGGCCGCCGCAATCACCTCGCGCTGCCACAGGTACTCTCCCAGCACCACCACCACGTTCCTGGCTTCAAACTCGGCCGCCAGGTCGATGAACCGTTTGCACCGCTCCACGTGGAAGTCTCGCACCGGCCCATTGAAATCGATCAGCCCGGTGGCCACCACCGGCAGCGACACAATCGGCAGACCTTTGCGCTCGCAGGTCGAGCGGATGATCCTCTTCTCTTCGGCTGAAATGGTCATGGCCTCGGTAAAAATGTCGACGCAGTCGAACCCGATGCGCGCAATGTGCTCGAGCCCCGTCGCCGTGGGTAGGCCAACCTGGCTGAAGGCGCTGTTGATAATGCCCAGCTTCATGCTTCACCTCTGATCGGATTCCTCAGTTCGATCTCCCGCGGCGAAACCATCCGGTGCTCGGCAGCGCTCAAAGCGGCCGCCTCAACCAGCGCAATGGTGCGCAGGTTGTCTCGGCCGCCGATCGCCGGATCGCTCCCGGTTTCGAGAGCCACCAGCAACTGGCTCATGGTTGCGCCGAATGCGTCAGGGAACCAGCTGGCGGCCGGTTCAAAGCGCTCGAACCCAGCGTCTCCCTTGCGCGCATAGCGCATCGTCGAGGGTGTGTCGAACGGATCTTTGCACCACCCGATTTCCCCGATCGCGATGCCTTCCAGTCCTTCAATGCGCCATTCGATGCCGATGTCGCCGGGGCAGCCTTCTTTCGCCGGACCTGTCCACACATCGTCGATGATCACTGCACGCAGCCCACTCTCGTATTCAAGAATCGTCGTACAGATGCCGTCCGTGTGGGGAAATGTTGTTCGCGGATCGGGCCGGGTGCTCGAGAACACACGCTCCGGATCGCCAAACCAGAAGCGCATGCAGTCCAGGTGGTGAATCGACATGATCCACAGGGATGCCGATCCTGTCCCGGCCTGCCACGGCTGCCAGTGCGGCACCGCGCGCATGTCGATGGTCGCGAAGACAGGGGTCCCGAAGAATCCTTCTCGCAGCAACGAGCCGGCAGCGTAAACCGAAGGATCGTACCGCATGTTCTGGTTCACTGCCAGTTTGATCCCCGCCCGCTCGCAGCACTGGACCGCCTCCAGCGCGTCGCGGTAGCTCAGCCCAAGCGGCTTGTGCGCCAGAATTCCTTTCACCGTGCCGTGCGCGCATGCGTTGCGAATCAGTTCAAGCTGATATTGCGGGGGAACCGCGATGTCCAGCACCTCGATCGTCCCGTCATCCAGCAGCTCTTCGACACTTGCGCAGGCCCGTTCAATTCCGTGCCTTTTCGCCACCTCGGCGGCCTGGTCGCGGTCGCGCGATGCAATCGCCACGGGGTTCAGTCCCACGCGCCGGTAGCTCACCAGATGGCAGGCGTTCACAATAAAGCCGCTTCCCAGGATTCCGATGCGGAAGTCCTTTCGCCGCGGCGCCGGCGGCGCATAGCTCAGCATGATCTACCTCCCGTCGCGCGGATACCGTAATTTTGCAGGTTGGCGCGCTCATCGGCTGCCATTGAATTCGTGCACCGCATCCAGCATGGCCACAATGTTCTCCACCGGAGTCCTGGCCTGGATGTTGTGAATGGTGTTGAACACGAACCCTCCATCCCTGGCAAAGATCTCGCAACGGCGCAGTACCTGCTCCCGCACCTCGGCCGGCGATCCAAACGGCAGAACCTTCTGCGTATCCACTCCTCCGCCCCAGAAAACCAGCTGCTCCCCGAAGTTCGCCTTAAGTTGCTCGGGATCCATCCCCGTCGCCGAGCACTGGACCGGATTCAAAATGTCGATGCCTGCCTCGATAAACGACGGCAGGAACTTTTGAACCGCGCCGCACGAGTGCTTGAAGGTCTTCCATTGCGTGTGCGCGTGGATCCAGTCGTTCAGCTGTTTATAGTAGGGGAAGTACAGGCTGTTGAAGGTCTTCACCGAACAGAACGACGAAGACTGGGTCCCGAAATCCGTGCCGCAGATAAAGACGGCCTGCACCTTGTCTCCTACCGCCGCGTAGATCGTTTCGAGGTTCCGGATGGCAATTTCGCATTGGCGCGCAAACACCTGGTGAACGTAGTCCTGGCGGCTACTGGTGGAGACGTACCACTCCGCAATGTCGCGGATGCCCCTGGGATGCTTGAGTTGAGGCGCGGGAACCAGTGCAATATCGCCGAATGCTGTCCCGCCGAAGTTGGCAATTACTCCGAGTCCGGTCATGGCCGCCGCGTCTACCATCTGCGCAAAGTAGGCAACATCCTGCGCTGAAACCGGCTTGAACTCCTCCAGATTGTCCTCGGGATCCAGGCGATCCTCGTCAATTGGATCCTGACGGACGATGCCGTCGAAAAAATATCCTGCACTCGGCATCCGTCCGCTCGGCGGCGCGCTCATGTCTCCTTCGGGATAGATCAACGTGTTGCCGGCCGCGTCTACAGTAGTGTTGAAGTCCTTCGGAACCAGGATCTCCAGCCCGTTCAGTTCCCACGTCTTCCATTTCTCATTCGGAAATCCAAAAATGGTGGTGCGCGGGCAAACGCCCACCACATCCAGGCCCATCGCGTCCCGCAGGTCCTCTTCCACCAGGCCCAGCATCTGGTAGGGCTCGTGAACGCGCACCGGCCGCTTTTCAAGTCCGAAGTGCTCCCGCAGCGCCGCTACGCAGCTCACATGGATGCCGGTCACGGCCGTCGAGCCAAAGTCGATCGGGATCCTGTCCGGCTGGTTGTGGTTGAGTGTGGCAATCAGCCGTTCGCGGCTCGCCGTCTTGATCTCTGGGCAGTTCATCCCGTTCACTCCTTCACTTTCGTTCCGCCGGTGCGCAGGCAGGCCTCAACGCGGCGACTCTGCGTCCTCAACTCTCCCTCGCCGGTACAGGAAAGGCCATGCACTCCGCAAACTCGTCCTGAAAGCCTGGTTCGGCCGCAAGGCTGAAGTGCTCAATCACAGGCAGAGCAGGTTCCTCGGCCGCAAGAAGCAGGATCTTTGCGCCTCTCAGCGCAGTGTTGCCGGCCGCGTGAATCAGTCTTTCGGGGGCCTCAAGAAGTCCGATCCCGATTGCGCTCTCGATCCGCACGTAGTTTCCGAATGCGCCGGCGATATCGATCCGCCCGAGCCGCCCGGCGCTCGTGCCCAGTTGTTGAAGCATCAGCTTGAATCCGGATGCAATTGCGCCCTTGGCCAGTTGCAGTTGACGAATATCGGACTGGAAGAGAACGATCCCGTCTTGCACTGGAAGGACCCTGGAGGGATTCACGATTCTCCCCGACGGCAGAATCTCGCCGGTCTCGAGCCCTGAGGCCACTGCATCGACCAACCCACTCCCGCAGATTCCCAGAGGCGCCACGCCTCCGATCACCGTACATCGCATCTTGCCGCCGTCAAGAGACACGTGCGCGATTGCACCTGTAGCGGCTCTCATGCCCATCCGGATCGAACCGGCTTCAAAGGCGGGGCCGGCAGCGGTCGATGCGCAGACGATCCGTTTCCGGTTGCCCATTGCGATCTCGCCATTCGTGCCCAGGTCCACCAGCGCCTGCATGCCTTCGGCATGCACCATCCCGGTCGCCACAACGCCGGCAAGAATGTCAGAACCCACAAAGCTGCCGAGGCAGCGTTCAAAACGAATGTCGCAGTCCCCCGGCAGGCCCCAGCCCAGATCCCGGGGGCGAAAGTGCTGCGCGCCCAGGTTAGGAGACTGGAACGGCACATGCGACAGTGGCTCGACATCCAGCCCGGCAAACAGGTGATGCATCACCGTGTTCCCCACCAGCACCACTTCCGCAATCTCCTCTTCACGGCCCGCGGCAAGCTGCGCAATCATCTGCCCTAAAGCCGACCGAACCACCGCGGTCAGATCCTCTCCTGACAACACGGCTTTGATCCTGCTCATGACGTCAGATCCCAGCGCTGCCTGCGGATTGAGAAGAGTCTCGACCGCCAGTACGCTGCCGGCTGCCAGGTCAATCATCTGTGCGGCGATCGTGGTGGTGCCCAGGTCAATTGCAATCCCCAGGCCGGTCTTCCCCGCCGGGCGCAGGGTAGCGCTATCGGCGAGAACATCCATGTGCCACTGCCCGCACGCCAGCACCAGCGGCATCTCCGCGCGCGCCTGGCAGGCCAGACGCCATCCCTCGGCCAGTTCCCCCGCCGAGAGAACCAACACATCCTGCATGGTCACGGGCAAGGAGCCCGCAAGAACCCTGACCCGGCAGCCCCCGCATGCCGCGCTTCCCGCGCATGGAAACTCAATCCCATACGTTGAAAGTACCGAGGAAAGCATCGCGCCGCGAGGCACTTCCACGTCTGCGCCCACGGGCTCGAGCCGGATGCGCACTTTTTCCTCGCTCATTTCGCTACCATCGTCAGCTCGCGCATCGCGCACTCAGCCGTTCCCCCGGCGAAACCACAAGAAAATCGCCCTCGTCCCACTCGCACTTCACCAGCCGTTCCAGCAGCGTGAGTGAACCCCTCCGCTCCTCGAATCTCCATGATCGGAACCTGGCAGCAGATTGGTTTAAGACGCATGGCTCCATCCCCGGCCCCGCATCGTTGCCGCAGGCGCTCACAGCCCATAGCTCGCCTTGTCGTACACGCTCCCGTACTGCGCTTCCATATTCTCGATCAGCGCCGCTTCGTCCTCAGGAGAGTCCGTGAGCGCGTCGTCGATGCGCGTGAGCCACTGCTGTTCCTTGCGGGCCAGGCGCAGTTTCTGCCGCTCCACGCCGTCCTTCAGAATCTCCACCGCCGCCCGGCCAGCCGCAATCACCCGGTGGTAGGCCGTATCCGCGCCCACGATGGCCGTCGCAATGCGAATGGTCGCCACCGGCGAAAGCACCGCCGCCTGCGGACTGAGCCACTCATCGGAGGCCGTCATCCAGTTCCTCATCTGCAGCGCGCCGCCCGCGCGCGCCGCCGTATTCATCAAGCGGCAATCGTAGGCCAGCAGCTCAGTAAAAACTTCAGGGGCATTTCCTGAGAGCAGTCGAACATTCTGCACCGATTCATTGCTCCACAGGTCGCACATGGCCGCGGCAATGTTGCCAAGGGGACTGAAGTGCGCGCAGCTGGCCGACTTGCCTTCCATCGAAATCGGATAGCCGGTAATCGCCTTGATCACCGGACCCTCGTAGGCACAATCCTTCGACGGGCCAACCGCGCCCTGTTCAAAGGCAGCCAGGCTGCGCACCGCGCTCATGGCCCGCACCACCGCCGCCAGAACCTCGGGCAGCATCTTCTGATGAGCGAGCTGCATCGCCGTGTTGGCAAATCCGCATGCAGAATCGCCCCCCGCAACCACGCCCGGATGCCTCTGGCAAATCTCGCCAATCTCGGCCCACAACCACGCCATATCCCGAGGCGCCAAAACTCCCAGCGCAAAGACAATCCCCTCAAAATCGCCGTACATCAGCGCCTGATCGTGCACTTCCTTGCCGCCGATCGATTCGATCGAAAGAATGTCGGCGCCGGCCTCCGCGCACAGGTCAAGCGAGCGATGCAGCCGTTCCCATGGACCCCCGGTCCTCATCAGCGGCGGCTTATTCTGATCGCGAATATCGGTTGGAGTCACGCGCAACGCCCCAGCCAATCCATATTTTTCGTGGTACGCCTTCAGATGCCGCTTCAGCAGCGCCGTCAGTTCGGCTCCCCACTCCGGCCGCTCCGTCATCGGCGGAAGAAGCTCAAACTCCAGCACGATCCCCGGAACAGCCAGCGCCGCGGCCCGGCGCAGTATCTGCTCCGCCATCTGCTCGTAGTGCTCCGTCGCTTCGGCCCATGTCTCTTCCGTCATATTCATCGGCGGCAGCGTGAAGTTTACCTCGGGAAACACCTGTCCTCCGCCAACCGTCAACCCCAGTCCGCAATTGAGCGGGTGCGGGCAAATTCCATACAGCAACTCCTCTTGGCTTCCGATCGCCAGCTCGGAGTAGCTTCGCACCGTCCGTTCGCTCATCTTCGCTTCACTCATGCCAGCAATGTCCTCACCAGGCCAACCGCACCGTTCGCGTTCTCGCTGTATCCGTCCGCCCCAATTTCTCTTGCATAGTGCACTGTAACCGGCGCTCCTCCGACCAGCACCTTCACTCGGGTCCGCAACCCCGCGCTTTCAAGCGCGTTGATAGTCGTCTTCATCGCCGGCATCGTCACCGTCAGCAGCGCCGACATGCAAACAACCTGCGGCTCCTGCTCGGCCACCGCCGACACAAATTTCTCGGGCGAGACATCGGTGCCCAGGTCGATCACATCGAATCCGCTGCCTTCGAGCATCGAGGCCACAATATTTTTGCCAATGTCGTGCAGGTCCCCTTTCACCGTACCGATCACCACTTTCACCGATAGCTTCGTGCCGCTCGTTACCATCAACGGCCGCAGCAACTGCATAGCGCTCTTCATGGCCCGGCCCGCCAGCAGAAGTTCGGGAACGAAGTACTCTTCCTGCTCAAACAGCCGGCCCACTTCATCCATGGCCGGGACCATTGCCTCGCCGATCAGCGTCATCGGGTCTGTTCCCGCGTCAATCGCGGCCAACGTGGCGGCGTGCGCTTTCTTTGCGTCGCCGACCAAAATCGCATCGTAGAGTTCTTTAAATTGAGCCATGATTTACTCCCATTAGGTTGAATTCGCCTCAATCGCCATTATCCGCCCGGCGCCAGGCTGTGCAAAGTCCGGCGCAATCCATCAAGCCAAACAGCCGCAGGCTTGAAGACGGCTCCACAGTCTTTCTTCCATGGCCTTTCATCGTTCGCTTCATCCGGCACCACACTCTGTTCTTCGGAGCTGGTGCTGGAGCAGCTCGCCCCTGCCGGCCATAGGCGCGTTCCACGCAACCGAAACCGCACCGCGTTGCGTACCTTCCTCGCGGAGCGGGAACGCAACGCAAGCCAAGGTATCGCGATGGCGATATCTGAGCGAAGAACTTGATATCAGGGTAAAGGCCGTTGGCGCGGACGTCTTGTCGGGGTGTGCTTAAGAGTTATCGAATTTTGCCCAGATCGGGGAATGGCGCCCTGCCCGCGGCTTCCGCAATTGCAGCGTTTGACCAGCGTAAACCGGTGCACCTTGCCTTCAACCGGGCCATCGCTTCATGGATATTGAAGAACGGCCCCGACGCAGCTTCATCGCGGCAGCGCAGGCGTGATCGCAATGTTCCTGAATGCGACGTGACCTTTTTCAGACCCTTGCAGATAGATTGGCCCAGGCAAGGCTTCCTGACTGTCCAGTGCGCCACCCGTGATTCCGGGAATCTCTTGATTGTCGATGACAATTTGGCCGTTCTGAACTACAGTTACTCTTCGTCCCACGAGCGTAATATCGTACGTCTGCCATTGATCGGGGCTGCGCGGAAGTTCCGGAGTCGGCGCCAGGAATCCGTAGACTCCACCGGTATGGTGGCTGGGCGGTTCCGCCTCTGATTCCGTCTCGATCTGCACTTCGTAACGGCCGCGCAGGTAGACCCCGCTATTCGAATTCTCCCCGCAGTTGAATTCTATGTGCAACTTAAAATCCCGGAATTTGGAGTCGGCGATAAGCTCTGGCCCGTTTCCGGGGCTCACCAGATTTCCGTTCTGGACAGTCCATTCCAGAGGCCCGGCACTGCTCATCTTCCAGCCGGTCAGATCCTTGCCATTGAACAGTTGAATCGGTTTGCCCCACTTGGGGGCACGTGTCCTTTCGAGAGCAGGCGCCTTTTCACCAACCCATTTCCAAACCGTTCCGTCGGGGCCGTTTACGGTTCCAGACAGAGTGCCTTTGGCCACGCTGCCCTGGAACACCATGTCGTCTTTACTACCTTCCTCTTCCTTCGGCGACACGAATTGAATACGCCCCGCGGAGATCTCTACCTTGGGGAGCGGTCGCGCATTACCCCAGCGGCCAACCATCTGCGCCTTTAATTCCCCACCTTCTTGCCGCACCTCCAGCCAGGAAGGATATTCGCGGTCCGGGGCCTTCAATGTCAGGTCCCAGCGCCCCAGATACGCCTGCACGGCTGCTGTCTGGGCACACACCCAGGTTGAAGCAAACAGCATCGCGATTGCCGCAAGTTTGACAACCCTTTGGGATTTCATGAAATCAGATCTCCTTTGTTCTTGCTTCGATTTTTCAATTCACCCGGACGGCCGCTCGTCCAGTGTCGAGGTTGGCTCGGAATCAGCGTCCGCGCGCCGATTTCAGGCTCAACCGATTGACTTGATGGCATTGGCCGAGGCATCCCAATATACCGGGCTCTTGCGGAAGTAGGATTCATTCGCAAGGTGACAAGCCAAGGCCGCATTGTGTCCGAAGACAGCATCTTGCAGCACGGGTTTCCGCGAACGAACCGCCTGGAAGAACTTCCATAGATGCGGCTTCAGATCGTCATAGTCGTTTCCATTGAATGTTATCGTCTGCGGAGCCGGCTCTTGTCCCGGAATAGGATCGTGTTCCTGGTGCCATTGCTTGAAGTAGGGATCTCTCAAGCGAGAAGGAAACGATGCGGCGTAATAGCTCGGCGCCAGATCCACCCCGGCTTGTGGGGTATAGGTAAGGCTGAATTCGCGAAGTTCCATCATTCCCTTGGATCCGTTGAAGCGCGTGACCTCAGCCGATTCGCAACCGAGCGACAAACGCATATAGACCGGAATGTCGCCGTACTCAAAGAGGACCGGGTGTACATCCGGCATATTGCGCCCGTCCTTCCACCGGTAGATGCCTCCGAATGAGGATACCCGTTTGGGAATCTCATTGATGCCCAGCACCGTCTGCATGCCGCTGATCAGGTGAACAAGCAAATCTCCGGCCACCCCGGTGCCATATTCTTTCCAGCAGCGCCAGCGGGCAAAGGCAAGAGGGTCAAAGGGTACTTTGGGAGCCGTTCCGAGCCAGGTATCCCAGTCCAGAGTCTTCGGGGACAAATCCGGTGGAGGCGGATATTCCCACGCGCCAGTGGGATCATTCCGGCCATAGGTCGCTTCGATCAGATTGAGGTCGCCAATGGCGCCTTGCGCTAACAGTTCGTGTGCTTTCGCGCACAGAACTGAGCTGGTGCGCTGCGCGCCTGCCTGTACGATTCGATCCGTTTTTCTGGCGGCAGCGACCATCGCCAGCCCGTCTGCAGGATTATGCGACATCGGCTTCTCACAATACACATCCTTGCCTGCGGCCAAAGCGTCTACCACCACCTGCTTGTGCCAGTGGTCGGGCACGGCCACAATGATGGCGTCAATGTCGTTCGCATCCAGCAACTCCTGGTACCGCCGGGTTGTTCGAATCTGCTGGCCGGCAATTTCTTTGGCAAGCTCATGGCGGCCATCATAGAGATCGGCCGCGGCTACGCATTTGATTCCAGGAAGTTGGATAGCCGTGGAAAGTAATCCGGATCCCTCCATCCCGACGCCCACGATTCCGAAGCGAATCTGATCGCTGGGAGATGATGCCTGCTCGACTGCATAACCGGGCTCAGCATCGAAAAGCGCCGTTCCAGCAATCACAGAAGCTCCCGCTGCGCCGGCGGTCGCATGGAGGAAATCACGTCGAGACAATAGAACGCTTTTCATGGTCTTGCCTTTCCTTTTTAGTAAATGGCGCCGATGAATGGGCGTCCATGCAATCTCTGCATTTGGCGCCGTCCACCCCCGCGCATCAACCCCCCATCGTCCTGCGTACCAGGAACGCATGTCAAGGGACCAAGGGAACAGATTTGTACGCGCCGGCGGACCAGAAAAAGCCGGGGAGCGGACTTTCCTTTCGAGGAACAGCCAAATAGTGCGGCACACGCTCCAGTGCGGTGACGGTCGTACTTGCATCCTTGTGCATTTACGGTGCATTCTCTTTTTTTGCTCGTTGCCTGCCTGAAATGCTCCTGCTGCCGGGCCGATGGCTCCGAGGATCTCCTGAGGTTGCTTTCCGATGCCGAATCCGCACGCCGATTCTCCGGTCCGCTGCTGGGAGCAGCAGATTGTCCTTCCTACTTACCCCGTGCAACAACCGGATCCCAATCCCATGTTTCTTGAGAAAAGGGTCTATCAGGGCAGCAGCGGCAAGGTCTATCCCAACCCCTTCACCGACCGGGTCGCTCTCAAGAAAGTGGATGCAAGTTACCGGGCGATCTACCTGGAGAACGAATTCATCCAGCTCATGATCCTGCCCGAGATCGGCGGGCGTATCCATGCGGGCCTGGACAAGACGAATCAATACGATTTTTTCTATCGCCAGCACGTCATCAAGCCGGCGCTTGTGGGGTTGCTGGGGCCGTGGATCAGCGGCGGAGTGGAGTTCAACTGGCCGCAGCACCATCGACCATCGACCTACATGCCCGTCCATGCCGCAATCGAGAAGGCCGCCGATGGCAGTTGCACGGTCTGGCTCAGCGAGCACGATCCGATGGAGCGGATGAAGGGCATGGTCGGCATCTGCCTGCGCCCCGGACGCGCTCTGGTCGAAGCCAAAGTGCGGCTCTATAACCGTACGCCGCTGGTGCAGACCTTCTTGTGGTGGGCCAACGTCGCGGTGCGGGTGCATGAACAGTACCAGGCGTTCTTTCCGCCCGATGTCACCTTTGTCGCGGATCACGCCAAGCGCGCCGTCTCTTCATATCCCATCGCTCGCAATGAATACTACGGAGTGGATTACCGGCCGGGCACTGACATCTCCTGGTACAAGAATATTCCGGTGCCCACTTCGTACATGGTGACCAGGTCCCGGTACGATTTTTGCGGCGGATACGATCACGCCCGGCAGGCTGGCATCGTGCATACCTCCAACCATCACATCGCGCCCGGCAAGAAGATGTGGACCTGGGGCAATGCGGAGTTCGGCTACGCCTGGGACCGCAATCTGACCGACGCAGACGGCCCCTATATCGAGTTGATGGCTGGCGCCTACACTGACAATCAACCCGACTTCTCATGGTTGCAGCCCTATGAAACCAGGAGCTTCAGTCAGTTCTGGTATCCGATTCAACAGATTGGTCCGGCAAAAAACGCCAATACCGCAGCAGCGCTAAATTTAGAGTTCAATGCGCAAGGGATCCATCTGGGCGTGTGCGTGACCGCCCCACGGCAGGTGCGCGTGGTGTTGACCTGCCGCGACCAGGTCATCGCGGAAGAGAAATGTGAGCTGGAACCGGGCCGTCCGCTGCTGCGCTCGCTGGAAGCTGCGAACGAACTTCCAGTAGAATACCGGCTCGCGGTGGAAGACGCGGAAGGGAACGAGCTGATCGCCTATCGGCCGGAGCTGCGTCAGGAGGGAGAACTGCCTCCGCCTGCCACCGAACCTCCGCTTCCCGCCGAAGTAGGATCGGTCGAAGAGTTGTACCTGATCGGGCTGCACCTTCAGCAGTATCGCCACGCGACTCGCTCGCCGGAATCCTACTGGCAGGAAGGTCTGCGGCGCGATCCAGAGGATGCGCGCATCAACAACGCCATGGGCCTGGCCCGCTTGCGCGATGGGCAATTCGCCGCCGCGGAGCGCCACTTTTCAGCTGCGGTGCGCCGGCTTACAGTGCGCAATCCCAACCCTTACGATGGCGAACCGTACTACAACCTGGGCCGGGCGTGGTACCTGCAAGGCCGCAACCAGGAGGCCTATGAGGCCTTTCACAAGGCGGTGTGGAATTACGCATGGCAGAGCCCCGGATACTATGCCCTGGCCTGTATCAGCGCGGGCCGCAGCCACCTGCAACTGGCCCTGGAGCAGGTTGAGCAGAGCCTTGTGACCAATGCGCAGCACTTGCAGGCGCACGCTCTCAGAACCTCGCTATTGCGCCGCATGGGACGCCGGGACGAAGCGCTGGCCAGCCTCAACGCTGCTTTGGCGCTGGACCCTCTCGATTTCCGCCTGCGGGCCGAGCGTATTCTGCTTGATGGCGAGGGGCAGGAACTGAGCGGTTTTCTGGAAGCACTCGAAGGCGATGCACAGACGCTGCTCGATGTGGTCTTCGATCTCGCCTGGTCAGGTCTCAAAGACGATGCGCTGCTGCTGTTGCAGGCCGTGCTCGGAGCATCGTCCCCTGAACATCCGATCTTTGTCCATCCGATGCTCTGGTACACGCTCGGCTGGCTGGCCGCCTCGCTTGGCCGGGAGCAATTGGCTGCTGAAGCCCGAACACGCGCCGAAGCCGCTTCTCCTCTTTACTGCTTCCCGGCTCGGATCGAAGAGATGATCGTGCTCGAGGACACGCTGCTCCGCCAGCCGGCATCGGCAAAGGCTCTGACTTATCTCGGCAACCTCTACTACGACAAGCGCCGTTACCAGGCGGCGATCGACTGCTGGCGGCGCTCGGTTGAACTGGACAGCAGCTACTCGATCCCCTGGCGGAATCTGGGCATAGCCGAGTTCAATATCCGGCGCGATGCCGTAGCTGCCGATCGAATGTATGCCCGCGCCTTCGCCGCCTCTCCCGCGGATGCCCGCCTGCTCTACGAATGGGACCAACTAAAGAAGCGGGCTGGTCTGGCCACAGCGCAGCAGCGTTTGAAGGTACTCGATGCCCATCGCGATCTGGTGGCGCAGCGGGACGATCTGTGCGTAGAGCACATCACGCTGCTCAACCAGGATGGGAAGTGGTCTGAGGCGCTAGAGGAGATTGCCAACCGGCGCTTCAATCCATGGGAGGGCGGAGAAGGACTGGTTTCCGCTCAGTACGTCCATGCCCACCGGGCGCTGGGCACAGTCGCCTTATCTCAGGACGATGCGCACACCGCACTCGAACACTTCGAGGCCGCCCGCAACTATCCGTGGAACCTGGGCGAAGGCAAACATCTGCTTACCCTGGAGCGCGATCTCGACTACCTCTGCGGATGCGCCGCGCGAAAGCTGGGCGATGAGAGCCAAACCACGCGCTATTGGCAAAACGCCGCCGCGCCGCTGCCTGCCGTGGGCACGCACAGCTACTTTCAGGCCCTGGGCACAATGGCGCTGGGCGAAGTTGAGCGGGGACATATGATCCTCCACGACCTGGCGAATTTTGCGGAACGGAAGAGAAACAGCACGGTAAAGATCGACTATTTTGCCACCTCCTTGCCGAACATGCTGCTCTTCGAAGACGATCTGCAGCAGCGTAACCGCGTAGAGTCTTTATTCCTGAGCGGGCTTGCCGCATACGGTCTTCATCGGATTGCGCAGGCACAAGAGTGTCTGCGCGAAGTCATTGCCCTCGATCCCAACCATCTCTTCGCTCATTGGATACTGCAGGAGACCGCGGCCGGCAACTGGCAGAAGCTGCAAGCAATGGAAGAAGGTACGATACTATGATCGTTGCGGTTTCAACGGTTGCAAACGAGACCGCAGGTGACAACCGCCGCCACGGCGTATACACCTGGCTGGCAGCCTCGGCCGGCGCCCTCGGGGGACTGCTCTTCGGCTACGATTGGGTGGTCATTGGGGGCGCCAAGCCCTTTTACGAGATATTCTTCCATCTCGATAATCCTGCCCTGCAAGGCTGGGCGATGAGCTGCGCGCTGATTGGCTGCCTGGTGGGCGCCATCACCTCGGGGGTGCTCAGCGACCGCTTCGGGCGAAGGAAGCTGTTGACGCTCTCCGCGCTGGTCTTTGCCGCATCCTCGCTGGGCACGGGCCTTGCCGATCATTTCCTTGTCTTCGTACTGTGGAGGATGCTGGGCGGCTGCGCCATCGGGCTCGCCTCAGGCGTATCCCCGATGTACATCGCCGAGATTTCTCCGGCCCATCTGCGTGGCCGTTTGGTTTCGCTGAATCAACTGGCAATCGTCTTTGGCATCTTGCTGGCGCAACTCTTGAACTGGCTGATCGCCCGCCCTGTGCCGCGCGGTTTTACTGCCTTGCAGATCCTAAATTCCTGGAACGGCCAGACAGGCTGGCGATGGATGTTCGCCGTCACCGCGGTGCCCTCCATTCTTTTCTTAATTGCTTCGTTGCTGGTGCCGGAAAGCCCGCGCTGGCTGGCCTCGCGCGGCCACTCGGCGCGCGCTCAACGGGTGCTGGAGAGATTGGGCGGGAACGCCTATGCCCAGCAGGTTATGGATGACTTTGCCCGCGCCAGCAGCCGGGAAGAACCGCGCACCGGGCTGCGCGATCTTTTTTCTCCGGGCATCTTCAGGCTTCTGCTGCTGGGTGTTGCGCTGGCTGTTCTGCAGCAATGGTGCGGCATCAATGTCATCTTCAATTACGCTCAGGAAATCTTTGCGGCGGCTGGCTATCAGGTCTCGGAGATTCTCTTCAACATCGTCATTACCGGTGCGGTCAATGTTGTCTTCACTCTTCTGGCGCTGGGGACAATCGACCGCTACGGCAGGCGCTTTCTCCTTCTCACCGGCGTCTCCGGTCTCGCGCTGATCTATACCCTGCTCGGCCTCTTCTACCGTCTGCACATACAGGGCAAGCCAATGTTGTTGCTGGTGCTGGCGGCCATCGCCTGCTATGCCATGTCGCTGGCCCCGGTCACCTGGGTGGTGATTGCCGAGATCTTTCCCAACCGTGTGCGCGGCGCCGCCGTAGCGGTTGCTGTCTCTGCGCTGTGGATAGCCTGCTTCCTGCTCACCTATACCTTCCCTCTTCTCAATGCCGCGCTGGGCCCTGCGGGCACCTTTTGGTGCTACGCCGCGATCTGTGCCGCAGGGTTGCTCTTTCTCTTCTTCAAGCTGCCTGAAACCAAAGGCAAGTCGCTGGAAGAGATGGAAGCCAGTCTCGCTCGAAAGCAACATCGACAATCCAGGGTATTGGGAATGAATCCTGAAAGCGGGGGCCAGGAATGAAGACCGTGGGCATTGTCATTGACGAAATCCTCTTGAGGCAAATTATGATTTTGGGTGCTGTTTTTGGCCTACTGCATCCCATTCGAGGTTCCCATGAAACGACTCGCACTGCTCGTGCTCGCTTTCACGCTTGCCGCCGGTTCTGCTGCCGCGGCTGGCGCCGCTTCCTCCCCTGCAACCCGGTTTGTTCACGCCAGCGGAAAGTACCTGGTGGATTCCGAAGGGCACAACTTGCAGCTGCGGGGCATTAACCTCGGCAACTGGATGGTGCCGGAAGGGTACATGTTCGGCCTGGATGACGGACCGGTGTCGCCGCGGGAGATAGAGACGCTTTTCAATGAGTTGATCGGTCCGGCCGATGCAGCGCAGTTCTGGAAGGACTACCGCGATGCCTACATCACCGAAGACGATATCCGTTACATTAGCCAGACCGGAGCGAATTCCATTCGCATTCCATTGCACTACAAGTTCTTTGCGCCCGGCAATGACGAAGGGTTCGCCTTGCTGGATCGTGTTGTAGGGTGGGCGGAAAAGAACCACCTGTATGTCATTCTCGATCTTCATTGCGCGCCCGGTGGCCAGACCGGCGCCAACATCGACGACAGTTGGGGCTATCCATGGCTTTATGATTCTGAAGCCAGCCAGGCCACTGCCGTTGCTGTCTGGAAGCGGATCGCCGAGCATTACCGCGACAATCCGACAGTTCTCGGCTATGACCTGCTCAACGAACCGATTCCGCACTTTCCGGCACTACAGAAATACAACAGCAAGTTGGAACCGATCTACAAGAAACTTACTGCTGCCATCCGCACTGTGGACCCAAACCACATCATCATCCTGGGTGGCGCGCAGTGGGACTCCAACTTCGACGTCTTCGGCCCTCCCTTTGACTCCAATCTGATGTACACATTCCACAAGTACTGGACCGCGCCCACCGAAGAGGTCATCCAGCCCTATCTTGATTTTCGCAACCGCTATAACGTTCCCATCTGGCTCGGAGAGTCAGGAGAAAACTCCGATGCCTGGGTACATGATTTTGTGCAGGTGCTGGAAAAGAACCAGATCGGCTGGGCGTTCTGGCCCTACAAGAAGATGGACTCGGCGTCGTCCTTCGTGACCTGGCAGAAGCCTGCGTATTGGGACGAGATCGTCGCCTACGGAAAAATGAAAGAGGGGATGGGCGATACGGAGAAGCGGATTGCTGCGCGGCCACCGCAGGAACATACGCGGGCCGCGTTCCAAAGCCTGCTTGAGAATATCCGTCTCGCTCATTGTCAGACCAACGCTGGTTACCTGCGGGCCTTGAATTTGACCGTTCCGTCCCGCGAGAAGAACTGAAGGAATCTCTGATCGTAATTTTTGACCGGTTGCAGCGATCCAATCGCATCTGGAGGCGTCGTGAATAAGAAAGATTTGACCCGGCGCAGTTTTCTGAGGGCATCGTCGGCGGCAGGCATCCTGGCGGCAACGGGACCGCTGGGGATTGCCAGAGCGGAATCGGCAGGCAAACCGGCGCAGGAAAAAACTGCTGCCGCGAATCCAAACGACGATGCGAAAATGTGGCCTGTTCCATCGTGTGCCTGGAGCAGGCCCCTGGGCAGCCTCCCGAAAATCGAATTGCGTCCTGAGAAGGACAAGGACTCGGGCGACCTGATCGGCCTCAATACGCTTACACGCAACAAAAAGGGCATTCCGCTGGGCGGCATCGGCTCTGGGAATTTCATGTACAACTTGTGCGGCTCTTTCGGTCCATGGCAAATGAAAGTGGGCCGCTATGAGGAGCGCTTTCTTTCCCAGGCTGCATTTCATGTGCGCGAAGAGATGGCTGGCGGCGAAATGAAAGCGCGGACGCTGGCCACGGAGGATGTTTTGCCGGCATGGCCAAAACTGAAACCCGGCGAGGGCGAGTACCACGCTCTCTTTCCCAAAGGCTGGTGCTCATATACAGGATTTTCGTCCGGCATCTCCATGCAATTCTTCAGCCCCGTTATCAAGGACAATTATCGCGAGACCTCGTTTCCTGCGGCGTTGTTTCTATTCCGAATGCACAATCCAGCCAAGATCAAAGCAAAGCTTTCGCTGATGTTCACCTTTCCGAATGCGCCCTACAACGGACCCCAGAATACTCCGATGGGGAGCGGTCCGGATTCCATCAAGAACGCGCGGGCGCGGCGTGGGCTGAGCAACTGGGTGATGAAGAATTCCGAGAGCGGAGTTACTGCGATTCTGATGGAAGCGCATGATCCGAAGAATCCTCACGAGACCGAAGGATCGGAATGGTGCATTGCAACCAGCCATGCATCTACCTATGTACCGACGTGGGACGGCGACGGCGACGGCGCTGAGATCTGGAAGAGTTTCGCCACAGACGGCATGTTGGCGAACAAGGATCTGGTCCAGTCCTGCCAAACTCCTGCAGGCGCGCTCTGTGTCACGGTGGAGCTTGATCCCGGAGCCAGCACGACGGTGCCGTTTGCACTGGGCTGGTATTTTCCGCAATTGGAGTTCGATTCTGGAACGCGGTGGTGGAGGCGGTTTACCGAGTGGTTCCCCGCCGCTCCGGAACAGGCTTTTCACATCTGCGAAGAGGCCTTGCAGAATCGCGACCAGTGGCTCGCCGCGGTCGATGGATGGCAGGCGCCCATCGTCCAGAATCGGGAACACCCGGAGTGGGTGAAGCAGGGCGCACTCAATGAACTTTACTACTGCACCTTTGGCGGTTCGTTCTGGGAAAATGGTTGTATCACCAAGCCCAAACAATTTGGCAACCGGCCCGGGCAGCACATCTCTTTCGTGATGGAGTGTCAGGAGTATGCGTTTGCCGAGTCCTTCGATGTTCGTCATCACCCGGCGCGCTCTAATCGCGATCTCTGGCCTCAGCAGGAGCGGTCCACGCTGCTGTTGTTCCGCGATTTTGTGATGGATTCTCCCGATGGCAGTTGCCCGCACGATGCGGGCGCAATCTACGGCGATCCACTTTTTGCCTACGATGGTTACGGCCGCGACTATAACCAGAGCCCGAAAGGCATCCAGGGGCGCATTACCACGCCATGGTCCGAACTCTCTCCCAAGTTCATTCAACAGTGTTACGCATACTGGCATAAGACGAAGGACGATGCGTTTCTCGAAGAGGCATGGCCGGCCATGGTCCGGAGCTATCGCTACCAAATCACTACCGATCTGGATGGCGATGGTCTGAGCGAGATGAAAAGCTCAGAGTATCTTGAGAACAAGCTCTTCAACGCGGTGCTATGGCTTGGCGCGCTGGAGATGATGCAAGCCGTTGCTGAGTTGAGAAAAGATAGCGCTTTGGCTAAGGAGATCCGCGAGCTTCTGGACAAGGCGCGCACCAGCACGGAAAAGCAATTCTGGAATGCGCAGTATGGTTATTACCAGTACAACCAGCACAACGACGACCTGATGGGCGATGCGATGCTGGGGCAGCGCTACATAGATGTGACTGGGCTGCCTCCGGTGCTGGCACGGGCACGCTTGGCCTCACACTATCACCAGTTATTCCGGCGAGGAGCTCTGGCGCTGAAAGATAGCAGCGGAAGCGGCGTCGGCAATGTCGGGATCGCGAATGCGGTCCATCCGGATTCCCTGCCTGGAGTTGGCGACAGCGAGTATCTACATCAGTTCGAAGTATGGACCGGCGTCTCCTACTGCGCCGCAGCCAATATGTACCATTGCGGGAGAGAAATGGATGACGGCGCGTTGCAGGCTGAGGCCTTGCTGGCGGCTTGGGGCGTGTACTACCAAACGTGGAGAAACGAGGAGACAGGATACTGGTTCAGCACCCCGGAGGCGTGGCGAATCGACGATCCCAGGAGCTACAGGGCGTTGATGTACGAGCGCGCTCGCGGTTTTTGGGAGTTTGCCATGGAGATCTTCGATCCGTATAAAGCGCCTTGATCCCGCAGCGCGCGCCTGCTCCGGTTGCCGGAACGGGCGCAAATCGCCGTTACGTTTCAAAATCTGCTGTCCATAGCAAATGAAGACGTTTTCCATAGCCTGAGGCGCTCATGACCTTTCTTCGCAATTTCGCTCTTCTCGCCGGTGCGAGCCTGATGGCATCGCTGCCCGCTGCTGCTTCTCACATGGTTACCGGCAACGGCTTCGGCTTCGCTGTGGTGTTGCCTGAGAACGGTACGGTGAGCAAGTTCTATGCGCACCCCTACTGCTATACCCGGCACGATCCTCACAACCCTCTTAGCGAGGGCATCGAGACTGCCAACTTCATCAAGGAACTTGGCTGGAGCGGCACAGGCGCGCAAGGAACGTCGACGGAATATGAGGAAGATTCACAAATCATTCATGTCCACAGCAGCGGGGGCGACGGCACTGTCTATATGCCGTTTGGACTACGGCAAGCCGCTCTCGTTATCGACTGGGAACCCGGTTCGGCAAAGACACAGGGTGGCGGATGGCATGTGAAATGGAACCGGCCGGTCGAGACCCGGAAGACCGTGCGGCTCTTTGGCCGGGAGTTCCTGCAGCTGAAATTCGCAGGCATTCAAGAGTCCCTCCTGCTCATTCCACTGGACTACCCGCAAGCAATGCCGGAGCAACCGCGGCAGGATCTGGCGGGTGGACGAGCATGGGCACTCGTCTCCCTGGAAGACGATGACGAATTGGAAGCAACGGTTCGCGAGTTCAACCGCTGGCAGGCAGGACTCTCGCCGCGCAACCTGGCGAAACGCGAAATCGCAGAGGTTGAACATTGGAGAGTCAAGCCAACAGTTCATTTCACGGATGAGAAGGAACGGCATCTGTGGCGCCAAAGCGAGATCCTGCTCCGCATGGCGCAAAGCCGCGAACCCAATCGTCCCGGAAGATACAGCAACGGTCTTATCGTCGCCGCATTGCCCGATGGCCTGTGGTTTACGCCGTGGGTGCGGGACATGGCTTACGCCACTCTCGCTTTCACGCGAATGGGCCACCGGGACGAAGCGCGAGCTGCGCTGCTGGCCTACTTCAACGCACAGCCCACGGGTGTGATGCGCGCTGAGACCCGCGACTTCGATTACCAGGTCTCGGTGGTGCGCTATTTCGGGGACGGTTCGGAAGAGCCATTTTTCACCGAAGAGGGCGTCCCGAATATCGAGTTCGACGATTGGGGACTAGTGTTATGGGTGCTGGGAGAATATGAGCGGCAATATAACGACGTTGCGTTGCTGCATGTCCCTGCATACCGCGGCAAGGTCTATGAGAGTGCTCGAGATTATGTGGTGAAGCCGCTGCTGGCAAATCTGGATCCGATCGGCCAGGGCTCGATTGTCTCCGCCGATACATCGATCTGGGAGGAACACCAGAAAGACAAGAAACACTTCGCCTTCTCAACGGCCATGGCCATTGTCGGTCTCAAGAACTTCGCCGAAGTGGCCCACAGCGCGGGCGACGAAGCTACCCGGACGAAGGTCCTCAATCAGGTAACGCTTCTTGAGCAGGGGTTCAACGCAGCCTTTATTCGGGAAGGGAAACTGCGGGGAACCATGGAAGCAGGAGAGAAAAACGATATCGATGGAGCCCTTCTGCCCATTATCAATCTCGGCGTTGTCACGGATCCGGCCGTCGTGCGCGACACGGTTGAGAGAATGGAACTGCTCAAGGTGGCGTCAGGCGGCTACCGGCGCGTCCGCAGCAATTACACCGACCCGGCCATCTTTGAGTATTGGTATGAGAGGCAGGAATTCCTGTTTGTCGATTTCAGTCTCGCGGAACTCTATCGGCGTCTGGGCAGAAATGCCGATGCGGATGCGATCCTCGAGCGAATCGTGTCGAAGGCTGCAGCAGACCACAACCACATCCCCGAAATGTATGTTGCTTTGCCCTGCCAGTTGTTTCCCGGAGAGTTGGGCGATCCAACCGGCGCCTTACCCATCGTTGGATATGGATCGGGCGCCTTTGTTTTGCACATTCTTGAGCGCGAAGAGTTGAAGAGTGGCCATTAATTGCCACATGCCTGATGGTTCGCGCGAATGAAACACGAAGGTGGCATGCACACAAGCTGTGCCAGGAAATCTGAGGAGAACGAAGATGCCCACAGACTGCAAGGAGATGAATCGAATGCTAAAAGCAAGCCGGGGAGCTTTATTGCCGCGTACGCTGCTTGTGCTGGCGATAGGTTTTGCCAGTGTAGTTGCGAACGGCCAGAAGGTAAGCGTCGTGCTCGATGGGAACAGCACCGGTCGGGTCTTTGACGGCATTGGAGCGGTGAGCGCCGGCGCTTCTTCGCGGCTGCTGGTCGACTACCCCGAGCCGCAGCGCAGCCAGATTCTCGATTACTTGTTCAAGCCGGGCTACGGGGCGGCGCTGCAGCAGCTCAAGGTGGAGTTGGGAGCCGACGTCAACTCCACCGATGGCTCCGAGCCCAGCCACATGCGCACCGCTTCTGACCACAGCGCCACGCGCGGATACGAATGGTGGTTGATGGCGGAGGCGCACAAGCGGAATCCCCACATTGTGCTGGAGATTCTTCCCTGGGGCGCACCCGCCTGGGTCGGTACCAAAGTGGCGGGCGGGGAGACGCTTTACTCCTCCAGGATGGCCGATTACGTGGTGGACTTTGTTCGCACAGCAAAACGCGACTACTCGCTGGATATTGCTTATGCCGGGATCTGGAACGAGAGAGACTTCGACATTCCCTATATCAAGGATCTGCACCAGCGCCTGAGGGCCGCTGGCTTGGCGACGAAGATCCTCTGCTGCGACACGGATTGGTCGCCGGCTGATCAGATTTTGAAGGATCCAGAGCTGGCCGCGGATGTTGCCGCTATCGGCGCGCACTATCCGCGCGATGACAAAGGCAAGATCACCACCACTGAAGCGGCGCGCAAGACTGGCAAGCCGCTGTGGTCCAGCGAAGATCAGCCCAACGATGGGGGCGGTCCCTTCGTCAGCCGCGACTGGCCCATCGGCGGCCGCATCCTGGCCCATTACTACAATCAGAATTATCTGCTGGGTTCGATGACCGCCACAGAGATTTGGAGTCCCGTCACTTCTTATTACGACAACCTTGCGGCTCCCAACTCCGGACTGATGTACGCCAATACCCCATGGTCGGGGCACTACGACGTTCAGTCCACGATCTGGGTGACAGCCCACACCACGCAGTTCGCCCAGCCGGGATGGCAGTATCTCGACACCGGGTCTGGCTTTTTGCCGGATAAGGGAAGCTATGTGGCGTTGCGCTCCGGCGACAAAAAGAATTGGAGCGTGGTTCTGGAGACGATCGACGCAAAGCAGCCGCAAACTGTTGCTTTCCGGCTTGCAGGAGGACTGACAGCCACCGAGGTTCATATCTGGGTGACGAACAGCACACACATCTTC
>Ga0326727_10005413_pt1 | contig 36551 bp, 33 predicted proteins | sample MB2enrmetagenome_FD_207643 | JGI IMG/M metagenome (GOLD analysis project Ga0326727, IMG submission 207643) | Lab enriched peat soil microbial communities from McLean, Ithaca, NY, United States - MB29MY | ecosystem: Environmental > Terrestrial > Soil > Wetlands > Peat | place: USA: New York...
GATTGTCGAAGACGGTGAAGATTTCCTTCATATAGCCGTGGGTCATCAACATGCGGCCGGCCACCACGTCGATGATGCTGAGCTTCTTTTTGACGGCGATGGATTTGAAGGGGCTCTTGCAGTGCGGCGGAAGCGAGATGATGCGCGTGCCCTCGCAGGCGGCGTTGCGGCTGTTGAGCACCTGCACAGGAATATTTTTCTTGACGGCGGGCAGGATGGTGGCCGGGTGCAGGACCTTGGCGCCGAAGTAGGCCAGTTCGGCGGCTTCTTCAAAGCTGATGACCTTCACGCGATATGCATCAGGACAGACGCGCGGGTCGGCCGTCATGATGCCGTCCACATCGGTCCAGATTTCAATGGTCTCGGCAGCAAGCGCGCCGCCGATCAGTGCGGCGGTAAAGTCGGAGCCGCCGCGGCCCAGCGTAGTGGTGATGCCTGCCTCGTTGGCGGCGATGAAGCCTCCCATCACCGGCACATGGTCATCCGCCAGCAGCGGGAGCAGCTTTTCCTGAGAGTGCCTTTCGATCAGCGCGTCCTGTGGAACGGCCTTCTGGAATTGCGAATCGGTGATGATGACCTGACGTGCGTCGAAGTGGGCGGCCTTGATGCCTTGCTCGCGGAAGGCCGCGGCAACGATGCGGCTGGATAAAAGCTCGCCGAAGCTGACGATCAGGTCGGAGATGCGCGGGGTGAGTTCGAGAAGCGCTGCCAGCCCGCGCAGAATCTCATCGAGGGAGTCGAACTTCTGGTCGATCTCGTCAACCAGCGCGGCGGAGTCCTTCACCAGCTCGGCTGCCGTATCGCGATGACGCACCCGCAGGCGCGAGTTGATGGCCAGGGCCCCGGCGCGGTCGCCCTGCACTGCCGTCTCGGCGGCTCGCAGCAGCAGATCGGTGACCTTGGCCATGGCGCTGACCACCACCACGGGCTGCTTTCCCAGGGCCACGCGCCCGGCCACAATCGCCGCTGTGCGTCGGATGGCCGTAGCGTCTTCGACCGACGTGCCGCCGAATTTCATCACCACGAGGCTCATGCGAGTTTCCCCAGGCTTGCCAGCAGTTCGGCGTTCAGGATGGTGGCTCCCGCGGCTCCGCGAATTGTATTGTGCGAGAGCACGGTGAATTTCCAGTCGAGCACGCCGCAAGGGCGCAGGCGGCCCACGGTGACGGCCATGCCGTTGCCGCGATTGCGGTCCAGGCGCGGCTGCGGGCGATCCGGCTGCGGCGCCCACTCGACGGGCTGATCGGGTGCCGACGGCAGTTGCTTGCCGGCCAGCGGACGAAACTCCGCCCACGCCGCCAAAATCTCTTCGCGTGTGGCTGGCTTGACTAGCTTGATGGAGACGCTGACGGTGTGGCCATCAACCACCGGAACGCGATTGCAACTGGCGCTCATGCGCGCGTTGAGCGGCTTCACCACGTGGCCATCGAGTGAGCCCAGCAGCTTGAGCAGCTCTTCTTCCATCTTCTCTTCTTCGTTGGGGATGTAGGGGACGACGTTGTCCAGAATGTCCATCGAGGCCACGCCGGGATAGCCTGCGCCGCTGACGGCCTGCATCGACGTGGCGAAGATCTGCGTAATGCCGAAGCGGTCCTGGATGGGCTTGAGAGCCAGCACCGGACCCATCACCGTGCAATTCGAATTGGTGACAATGTAGCCGCCCGATTCCTTGCGCCACGATTGCTCCTCAATCAGGTGAAGGTGCTCGGCGTTCACCTCGGGCAGCACCAGTGGCACGTTCGGAGCCATGCGGAAGGCGCTGGAATTGGAAACCACGGCGCAGCCGGCGGCGGCGAACCTGGGTTCCAGTTCCTGGGCGATAGCCGCATCAATCGAGGCAAAAATAATCTTCGGCGCGCCCTCGGGCTCCGCCGGCGAGACGGTCATCTTGGCTATGCGTTCGGGCAGAGGTGTATCCAGGCGCCACTTGGCGGCCTCTCCATACGTCTTGCCACTGGACCGGTCGCTGGCCGCCAGCCACGTGATTTCGAACCACGGATGGCGTTCCAGAAGCTGAATGTACCGTTGGCCCACCATTCCGGTAGCGCCTAAAATGCCGATTGGAAATTTGTTTTTCATGTCCGTATTCACTCCAGTGTACAGGAAGATAGGCTCAAATTGAGCGTTTTTCGGACAGTCGGATTGGAACAACGAGGGCATAATCGGAACAATTTTCGGGCAAGTTCCGCGAGAGCGGAAGCGTCATCCTCCAAGGCTTTTTCGGGTAATGCCTGTTGAAACAGAGTATTCCGGACGATGAATATATACGGGAGTCTCTACCATGGGCTTGCGGCAAATGGCCGGGCTGGGCCGTTCGTCTTCTACGGCGAAGGAGGAGTCTGCGCCTCCTGCCTTTGACCGCTGCCTCACCCTGATGGTGGAGGGTGCCGCGCTGAACATGCCGGAGATCGACGAGGAAACCTACAAAGCATTTCGCAAAAAAGTGAGCGAAGAGGCGATGCAGGTGCCGGACCGATTGCCGATCGACGACAAGCTGGCGCAAATTCAGAGCATTGTGAGCGAGTTCGAGAGCTACAGGAAGGGCGCGGAAAAGGCGCTCAAGGAACGGCAAAGCGGGTGGCGGGCGCTGGCTTCCATGCAGCTTAAGGAGCTGCTGGAGCGAGTGTGCGTGGACCCCGGCACGGCGGAAGCCGCGCCGCTGGTAGCCAAGATTGCGGGGTTGGAGACCGGCGAAGAAATTCAGGAGTATAGCGCATGTTTGCGGGAGTTTCTGCATCCAGCCGGGGCGGATCAAGGCATTCTGAAAGGCGCATCCCGGCTGAAGGTGGCTGATCATACCACGGAAAACGACAACGCGGCCGGACTGCGCGGCGGCGGAGCGGCCGTCGAGCATGTGAGAGGCATCATGGATAGTGGCGGCGACGGTTTCGTTGCATTGTTCCGGCTCGGTTGCCTGGAGATCATCAGCCAGCGGTTCGGGCTGGAGGCCGTCGAAGATTGCGTGATGGCCGTCTCCGCTTTTCTTACCCACAATCTTCACAGCGACGACGTCATCTTCCATTGGAGCGACTCCTCGCTGCTGGCCATTTTGCAGGGCCGTTCCAACGAAAAGATTCTGACCGCGGAGTTGCAGCGGGTCATCTCGCAGAATAAAGAAATCACCGTCACCATCGGCGGACGCTCGGTGATGCTCCGCATCCCGCTGGACTTCGTCCTGACCCCCATTGCTTTTTTGCGCAACCCTGAAGATGTGTACAAACTCGCACCCAAGCCGGCAACTCAGTGGTGAAATCGATGACCGACATACCCATAAACCAGACGGTGCAGCCGGGCGAATCGGCTCTCGACATTCTCGAAGAGCTGCCGGTAGCCTATATCGAGCTCAATGCGCAGGGATCGGTGAAGCGCGCCAATCGCGCCGCTCGCGCCTTGTATCCTCACGAAAATGAAGAAATCGCGGGCAAATTATTGTGGAATCTTATGCCCGCCGCCGAGAAAGAGATCAGCCGCGCGGCATTTTTCAAGATGATGGAGTCGGGCAATTCTCCGCCTCCAATCCGGCGAACAATTTATACCAGCGCGGCAGAGTTTCGCACCTTCGAGCTGCATCGCAGCTTGATGCGCGATGCCGCTGGCAAGCCTGCGGGCGTCCGCTGGGTCTCGTTCGACGTGACCGAGTCACAACTTGCCCAACAGGAAGCGCTACAGGCGCGGCTGTGGCTGGAAAGCGTGCTGGAGTCGATTGCCGAGGCGGTGATTGCGACCGATGCGCTGGGTTTTCTGCGCACCGTTAATCCTGCGGCGGAAGAACTGCTCGGCTGGAAGGCCGGAGATCTGATCGGAAAGATGGTCGAGGAGGGTTTGCCTCTGCTTTCGTACGCTTCAGCCGATCAGCGGCCGCTGAATCATCGCCTCGCGCTGGAAGAACGCACCAGGGGAATCGCGACGCTGCTAAACCGCGCGCGCCGCGAGTTACGCGTAGAGATCAGTACCTCGCCCATAGTGGATAAGGCGAACGGCATTACGACGGGCGTGGTCAGCGTGCTGCGCCGGGTGGAGGAGGCGTTCCAGGCCTGCACGATGGCGGCCAGCCTTGAGACGGATAAGGCCGGCACATAGCCCGGCGCCCCATTGACAGCAAAATTCAAAAGGCTGGGCAATATGCCCAGCCTTTTGTGCTGCTTAATTAGCTGTAGTTCCAGCCGCCTTGCTGCCGCGATGGAAATCCAGCCTGTCCTGGTTTACAGGAACGAAAGAACGTCTAAAATGCCTTTGCCGATGTCGCCCATCACACTGCCCACGCTGGTTCCACCACCGCCGCTGCTCTGCTGCTGTTGCTGCTGCCGCAGGCGCGCTTGCTCATCCAACTCCTGATTGCTCTTCAGCCGTAGCGCATAAGCCTTCGTTCCGGTTTCCTTCTGCAATGCGGGCGGAAGCTTTTCAAATTGCTCTGCTTCAGCATCGGTCTTGTAGCCCAAAATGTTTATATCCGCTGCGAGAAGGCAATTACAACGTGTGGCTGGCAAGTTATTGGGGCACTTCAAGGGCATATGCTGCTTTAATATCTCGGCCCTCCACTCATCATACGACTTCTCTTGGCCTGCCGTGACTTTCAGGTTTGTCACTGCTGTGCCGAAGTCTGCGGAAAGTTCCTCTTGTTCTTCTTGCTTCAGCGCGGCATCTTTTACCTTCTCCAGCTTCTCGTCATGAGCCTTGATGGCTTCTTCTTTTTCCTTCTCCAGCTTCTCTTTCTTTGCCTGACGTTCGGCATAGAGCTGCGCGCGGCCGGCCGCGGTCTCTGTGAAGCGATAATCCCAGGCCATGTGGTGACCCGAGGCAAAGGAGGCGAAGTTATCCTTCAGAATCGGATTCGTTCCTTGCTTGCTGAACTGAATCCCATTCGAGGCGTCGCCTGACCATTCAAAGAGAATGACCGCGCCCGAGCCGTTCTTCAGCGCCAGCGTAACGTCGAAATCCTTGCCCGAAAACTTCCTTGACGAAGAGCCGGAAAAGTTCCATTTTCCATCCGGATTGACCAGGATGTTGAGCGTTCCATTAATCTTCGACAAAGTAAACGTGTGTGAGATGGGTCCGGTGGTGGCGGGCGCGGCCTGTACCGTGCTGGTTTCAGCAGGGGCTGCGGGCGTTGCTGCGGGGGAAGTCTGGGCCAGCGCTGAAGAAGCGGCGAAAGCCAGGATGGCGACAAGCGCGAGCGCGCTATACCGCGTGATACTAGAGATGTGCTTGGACATGGACTCTTCCTCGATTCGTAATTGCCTGCACCTTGTGCTGGGATGCTGAAGTGAATGCTACAGTATTCGGACTGGTTTTGTCTCGAATTCGTATCATTATTTTATAAATTTATATAAAAGTCTGTTGCCTGCCAGGCTGACGCCGCCAAACTATAGCAAAACCAGAGTAGCTGTACCCCGAAAGCAACGCAGTCAAGTGGCTTTTTCCTTAAGAAAAAGCCGCCTACTCGGCACTCTGTATGGGCACGTTTATTCTGGTTTTGCTCTAGACGTCAGGTTATCTCCGCATTTCTCCTGCAACTCCTGCCAGAAAGGCCACATAGACAATTCGCTTGCGTCAATACAAACGGCTGAGCAAGATGCCCAGCCGTTTGCCATTTACGTTTCCCCAAAGGAGCAACCGCCTCGTTTCAGAGACAGCGCGATGATCGGTTTGGACTAGAAGATAGACCCCAGGAAGCTGCCTACGTCGGAAATAGCGCTGGTTACGGTTGAAACAGCGCCTGAAGCAATGTTGCCGACTGTATTGACAACGCTGCTGATGGTCGATCCAATGCCGCCACCGCCGCCGCCGCTGCTCTTCTGCTGCGCTGCCTGCTGACGCTCCTCGGCGAGTTCCTTCTGCGCTTCACGCTTTTGCTCGGCCTTCTTTTCGGCCTCTAGCTTAGCGTCGTGCTTCTCCCGGGCTTCTTTCTCTTCCCTTGCCAGTTCTTCCCGCTTCCTCTGCCGCTCTTCATATTGCGCCCTCTTGCCGGCGGAGCTCTCGTAATAGCGGTAGGTCCAGGCGAAATGGTGGCCCTTCTGGAAGTCGGAGAAGTCGTCCTTCAAAAGGCCGCTCTTGCCCGATTTGCTGAACTGAATCGGGTGCGTGGCGTCGCCCACCCAGTGGAAGACGTAGATGGCGCCGGTCTTGGCTCTCAACGCCAGCGAAATGTCGTAATCCTTATCCTTTTCGGCCTTGGCTGTGCCGGAGAAGAGCCATTCTCCATCCGGACTGATCAGGATGTTGATGTTTCCGTCGATCTTATTCAACTTAATGTTGTGGGAGATCGGTCCGGTTGTGGCGGGCGCGGCTTGCGCCGGGCTGACTTCGGCGGGGGCTGCGGCCGACGCTGCGGGAGAAGTCTGGGCCATTGCCGAAGAAACGGCGAAGGCCAGGATCGCGAAGATCGCGAGCGCGCTATACCTCTTGAGACAAACTTGCTGTGACATAGATGCTTCCTCGATTCGAAATTGTCCACACCCTATGCTATAGGTGCTGAATGGAAGGCTATAGCATGAAATCCATGGTTGTCTTGAGTCTTGAATAAGTATTTGTGTGAAAAACCGCCGGAGACATCCATTCCGAAGCAATAATTGCATCAATTATGGTGCAGACATGGTCCGTTATCCGTGGTCTGTGGTCTGTGGTCCGTGGTCAGCTAAGGATTCCTTCATCAAGCCGCTGTTCGCTGTCAACGGAGCCACGAGCTGACTATTGACAACTGTTCCTATTTCTTTTCCTTGCCCGCTCCGCGGCTGCCCAGCAGCCCTTCCAGCTCTTCCTTGAACTCACGCACATCCTTGAAGTCGCGGTAGACCGAGGCGAAGCGGATGTAGGCCACGGTGTCGATTCCCTTGAGGCGGTCCATAATCAGCTCGCCAATCTCCGCCGTGGTGCGCTCCCGCTCCGGGGCGTCGGCCAAAAAGGCCTCGGCGGCGTCCACAATGGCCTCCAGGCTGCTCGCCGCCACGGGCCGCTTCTCGCAGGCGCGCAACAAGCCGTTCAGAATCTTCTGCCGGTCGAAGCGCTCCCGCCGCCCGTCCTTCTTGATCATCATGTAGGGAATTTCGTCGATGCGCTCATACGTGGTGAAGCGGCGATTGCATTTTTCGCACTCCCGCCGCCGCCGGATGGCGTCCGCCTCCTTGCTCTCCCGCGAGTCCACCACCCGATCCTGACTGAAGCCGCAATAAGGACATTTCATACAAGCCGATTCTACGGCATCAAAGTCACACAGAACAGTAAAAACGTTGCGCATAAAGAGAAACGCCGGGCCTCTGCTCTGAAACAATATTCTTGCCGGCCAGCCGGACCGGCCAGCGATAATAAAGCAAGAGGAAAGCAGAGATTACCTTGAAGAAACTCGCCATTCTCGGTTCCACCGGCTCCATTGGCCAAAGCACCCTTTCCATCGTCGAGCAGTTCCCTGACCGCTATTCCGTCGCCGCGCTCGCCGCCGGGCGCAACATCGACGAAGCCTTCGCGCAGGCCCTCCGCTGGCGTCCGCGCGTACTTTCGCTGGCCACCGAAGAGCTGGCCGCGCAGATTTCCGCCTGGCTCAAGCAGGCCGGCGTCACCGGCATCGAGGTTGTCCACGGAACAGCGGGCACCGTCGCCTGCTCTACTTTGCCCGAAGCCGATTTTGTCGTCTCGGCCATTGTTGGCGTCGCTGGCCTTGAGGCCACTCACGCCGCCATCCTGGCCGGCAAGCCCGTCGGCCTGGCCAACAAAGAATGTATGGTCGCAGCCGGCGAAATCCTCACAAAAGCCGCTCGTGAGCGCCATGTCCCCATCCTGCCCATCGATTCCGAGCACAATGCCGTCCATCAGTGTCTGCGCGTCGGCGCGCACTCCGAGGTCAAAACCATCTGGCTCACGGCCTCCGGCGGGCCCTTTCGCAAGCTCCCTCTGGATCAGTTCGCCTCCATCACTCCCGAGCAGGCCCTCAAGCACCCCACCTGGGTCATGGGCCGGCGAATCACCATCGACTCCGCGACAATGTTGAATAAGGGCCTGGAAGTCATCGAGGCCTGCCGCCTCTTCGACGTGACGCCCTCGCAGGTGCGCGTCACCATCCATCCCCAGTCCACCGTCCACTCGCTGGTGGAGTACATAGACGGCTCCATCCTGGCGCAGATCTCCGTCACTGACATGCGCCTGCCCATTCTCTACGCCCTCGCTTTCCCGGAGCGCCCCGCCTCCACGCTCACCTTCGACATGGCCGCGCTCTCGCACCTGGACTTCGAGCCGCCCGATCTGGAGCGCTTCCCCTGCCTGCGCCTGGCCTTCGAAGCCGCCCAAAAAGGCGGAGCACATTGCATTGCCCTCAACGCCGCCGACGAGGTCGCCGTCGAGGCCTTCCTCTCGCGCCAAATCCCCTTTACCGGCATTCCGCGTACAATTGAAAGAGTGCTCGCAGCCACGCCCGAGGCCCACCCGGCCACCATCGCCGAGGTGCTCTCGACGGATCGAGAGTCGCGTCAAACAGCGCGTGCGCTGCTGGCAAAGTAGTTGTCAGTTCTCAGTTCACAGTTCTCAGTCTCCGAACCAAACAGCGGTATGCACAATCCATCGGTCACTGACAATAGACTACTGACCACTGATAACTTATAACTGACAATTGAGAACTGTGAACTGAGAACTGAGAACTGACAACTGACTTATGTATGAATTTCTGATTTCTGCAGTCGCCTTTATCATCCTCGTCGGTGTCATGGTTGTGGTCCACGAGTTTGGCCACTTTGCCGTAGCCAAGCTCTGCCGGGTCCGCGTCGAGGCCTTTTCCTTCGGCTTCGGTCCGCGCCTTTTCGGCGTCAAGTACGGCGACACCGACTATATGGTCTGCCTGCTGCCCCTGGGCGGCTACGTCAAGATGGCCGGCGAAAACTTCAGCGAACTCAGCGACGCCGCCAAAGGCGAAGCCACCGTCGCCCCGCCGGACGACCCCGGCGCACTCACCTCGCATCCCCGCTGGCAGCGCATGTTGATCGGCGTGGCCGGTCCCGTCGCCAACTTTGTTCTGGCCTTCGTGCTGATGCTGGGCTACTTCGGCTGGATCAACGAGGTTCCCGCCGAAGTCAAAACCACCACCGTCGAATGGGTCGTTCCTGGCTCGGCGGCGGCCCAGGCCGGCATCGAGCCGGGCGACATCTTCCGCAGCGTGGCCGGCGTCGACAATCCCGACTGGGAAAAAGTCTACGAACGCCTCAAGCTGAACGCCAATCAGATGATTCTGGTTACCGTCGAGCGCAATGGCAAGACCCTGCAACTGAGTTTTCATGTTCCCGCCACGGCCAAAGACGATGACTTTGTCCCCAGCAATGCAGGTCTTTGGCCCCAGCTTCTGGTCGAACCTATTGGCGTTCAGCAGGTACAGCCAGGTACTCCAGCCGAGCAGGCAGGCCTGCGAGCCGGTGACGCCATCCAGTCCGTTGATGGTCATCCCTTCCACCAAGTGGAAACGCTCTTGGCTTACATGAAGGCTGGCCAGGGCAAGCCGATTTCACTGGTGATCGTGCGCAATGGAGCCACTCTGGCGCCCGTCGTCGCCCATCCCGCCAAACTTGAGGGAGGCTGGAGGCTAGGCTTTTTAAACATGCCCACTCGCTCTCATAATGACCCGCTTCCCTGGGGCAAGGCACTCATTAAATCGCGGGAGTTCTGCGCCGAAAAATCCTTGCTCATCTTCGAGGTGCTGCACGGACTCTTCAATCGCAAGGTCTCCATCTCCCAGCTTGCCGGGCCGGTGGGCATCGCGCGAGTGGCTGGCGATGCGGCAGAGACAATGAGGTTGGGACCGATGATCGTTCTGGCCGGCATAATCAGCCTCAATCTGGGCATTCTCAACCTGCTCCCCTTCCCCATCCTGGATGGTGGAATGATTCTGATTTTGTTGATCGAAGGTACTTTGCGCCGTGAGATAAACATCAACGTCAAGGAGCGCATATACCAGGCAGCGTTTATCATGCTCATCACATTATTGGTTGTCATTACCTTCAACGACATCGCCAAGTTACCCATCTTCACGCACTTGAAGCCGTGAGGTGGGTTGTTTTGAATGGGTGCTCAGGTTTGCAGATAATTATCTGTATTTGGCGCACAATCTCAATCAGTGGTCCGGAAGGGAAAAGGTCAAACTGTGGTCGGGTGTCAAGGAAGTCGAATGGAACTGCTTCAATATGTTGGACATACGCCCGTTTATACCCCCAAAAGCATACCCTCCCCCCCCCGGGGGTCGGTTCACCTTTTCTTCTCCCCAAACTGTGAGACTGTGAACTGTCATCACGTCCTCAAAATGAAGGGGGTAAGGGATAAAACCCGGCAAAACCAGGTAAAATGTGGATAAAACAATGTTCCACGTGGAAAACCGGGGACGCAATTTGTTCATTATCAGACACTCGGAGAGACCATTTCATGTCCGTGACCACCGAAGTTCGAGTCCGATACGCTGAAACCGACCAGATGGGCATCGTCTACTACGCCAACTACTTGGTCTGGTTCGAGGTCGGCCGCGTGGAGCTGCTCCGCGCCCTCGGCTTTTCCTACAGCGTGCTGGAGACCGAGCACGAATGTATCCTGCCAGTGATCGAAGCCACCTGCCGCTACCGCTCCCCCGCCCGCTATGACGACCGGATTCTCATCGAGACCCGCCCCGCCCTGTTGCGCGGCTCCGTTATCAAGTTCGCCTATCGGATTCTCCGTAAAGCTCCCGAAGGCGCCGAGCCTGCGCTACTGGCCGAAGGCGAAACCACCCACGTCGTCTGCGACGACCAGATGAACAAAAAGCCCCTGCCGCCCCACTACGCCGCTGCCTTGCGAGCGATGATGGCTGAGGCGTAAATCCTTGCACGCTAGTTTGCGGGGTTGCGCTTAGTAAGTTTCACTCGCGCAAAGGGCGTCAGCTTTCCGTTTTCTTCATTGTCCATCCGCCACTCCCATCTGTCGGCCTTGCGGTCGTAGAGGAAAGTAGTGTGAAAATCGCTTTTGCCGTCATTGAAGAGAAAGTGGATCTCATCCCCGCTATGGGGAGCGTAACCGACCGTCGCCTTGCCGAATCCTCCCCAGATGTCGAGCCAGATGGCGAAATAACGGTTGTTCGGCTGATCCCAACCGATAAAAACCATGGCTTCATAAGCCGGATTGCCTTGGGCATTCTTCTCGCGCGAGACTTCGTGGATTCTCAGATATTGATGGTTGAGAACCCAGTCATTGGTGAGATCGTGCGTCGTTTCTTTCCCGGCAATCGTGCCTTGAAGAACCCATGAGTCCTGGAAGTGATCGAGGAGTTCGTCGTGAAAGGTGGGCTGGGGCTGCTGCCCAACAGCGAGAGCGCCGAGGGCCAACGAGAACGCGGCTGATGCAAGAAGCTTTTTCATGGCACCGATTATACGCGGCGCAGGACATTCATCCTGTTCACGGCTCTCTCAGAATAAATGCGGCCAGGGCGGGAATCCGCGTTATGCTATCTGCCATGGAAGTGATCTTCATGGTACGCGAGGCAGAAGAGGGCGGCTACACGGCGCACGCGCCGGGTCACTCGATTGTGGCGGAAGCCGAAACCTGGGAGGAACTGCGCAAGAACGTGCTGGAGGCAGCGAGCCTGCATTTTGAAGGTGCGCCTGTGCAGCCAACACTCATCCGGCTGCATCTTGTGAAGGACGAAGTCATCGAGGCCGGCAGCAGCGATTCTGTGCGCGTTGATCCATTCGCATCGTGGATACAAAGGATGGAACCCGCTCTTTCGACCGCCCCTGAATTGCAAAGCGTCCTCGCCGAGCTCTCCCGCCGCGAGCCCATTTTCCATCGCCCCGAATTCGGAACGACGAGGGCTGATTTCGAGCGCATGGCGGCGGAGGATTACTGGGAAACCGGAGCCAGCGGCCGCCGCTACTCCCGGCAAGCTGTGCTGGACGGTCTGGTGGAGCGCTTTTCCGCCCCGCACGATGACGTCTGGGAGACGCGGGATTTTCATTGCCGCAGATTGAGCGAGGATACTTATCTGCTGACCTACACGCTGCTCCAGGACCACCAGCGGCTTACCCGCCGCACGACCATCTGGCGCAGCACGGCAAACAGCTGGAAGATTGTTTACCACCAGGGAACGATCGTTCAGGATGCGCAAGTTGAATTACTGTCGCTGTAGCCGATTACTTCTCCCGCGCGACCACGAAATCTGGCACCCAAAGCAGCGCGCGCTTGTACTCGGAGTCAGGCAGAGAGGCCAGAGCCAGGCGGCTCTGCTCGGCGTAGCGGTCGGCAACGCTCATGGAGTACTCCACCGAGCCGTTGCGCGCAAGAATCGACTGAATCCGCTCGCGGCTGACGCGCTCAAAGCTGCGGTCATCCAGAACCCGCTGAATGGTCTGGCGGTCTTGGGCCGTGCCGTGGTCGATGGAGTGGATCACCGAGAGCGTGGCCTTGCCTTCGCGCAGATCGCTCGCCACGGGCTTGCCCAGAACCTCTTCAGTCGCCGTCAGGTCCAGCACGTCATCCACAATCTGAAAGGCCAGACCCACGGCCCGGCCATAGGCGGCCAGGCTCGTTTCCAGTGCTTCTGTGGCTCCGGCTAGCACCGCGCCCAGGCGCATGGAAATCGAGAAGAGGCAAGCCGTTTTGCGATAGATGAGGTCGTAGTACTCGGCCTCGCTGACGGCGCGGCCCAATTTTTGAATCTGCAACAGCTCGCCCTCGACCATCTGCTGGGTTAGGCCGATGAGCAGGTCGAGGACGTGCAGGTTGCTCTCTTCCAAAGCCACCTTGAAGGCCTGCATATAGAGCCAGTCGCCGGCCAGCACGCATTTCTCATTGCCCCAGGCGGTGTTGGCCGAGGGCCGCCCGCGCCGCATGTCGGCGCCGTCAATGATGTCGTCGTGAACCAGCGTGGCGGTGTGCACCATCTCCACCACCGCGCCCAAGCGGATGGCGCTCTGGCCCGCGTAGCCAAGCGCATGCGCGGAGAGCAGCAGCAGCGATGGACGGATGCGCTTGCCGCCGCCGCCGCGCAGGTATTCGGCAATCTCGGTGATAGTGCTGACGCCGGAGGCGGAGTCGCGGCCCAGCTCCTGCTCGATGGCCACAAGGTCGTCCCGCAGCAGCTCGAAAACCTCTTTTGCCGTCGCTATCGCCAGTGTGCTCAAAGCTCTCCGCATCCCGTGCAGTTGGCTGAATCTCTGAAAAGCATACCTCAGGGGATCAAGGGATGGCTAAAATCCGCATCTTCCAGCCCACCATAGGTGGTTAATTCGTGCGGTAGTTGGTGAACTGCAACTCCAGCCCCATCTCCCGGCCGCGCAGCAACGCGATCACGGCTTGCAGCTCGTCGCGGTCCCTGCTGGATACTCGGACCGTATCGCCCATGATGGTGATCTGCGCCTTCCTTTTTGCGTCCTTCACCAGGCGGACAATCTCCTTGGCCTTTTCCACGGGAATGCCCTGCTGCAAGCTGATCTTCTGGCGCACGCTCTTGCCCAAAGCGGGCTCCAGCTTGCCATAGGTCAGGTTCTTCAGCGAAACGCCGCGCTTGACCAGCTTCTGGCACAGAATATCCTTGACCGCTTCCAGATGATACTCTCCGTCGGATGCCAGTTGAATAGCGTCGTTGCCCTCCAGCTTGACCTCCGAGTGGGAGTCCTTCAGGTCGAAGCGCTGACGTATCTCCTTCAGCGCCTGGTCGATGGCGTTGCGCACCTCCTGAATGTCCACCTTGCTGACGATGTCGAATGAATTGTCCTGGGCCATGGCTCTCACCCCTCAACTCCTGCGCAGAGCACGAACGTTGCCGCGATGATTCCCCCTGCACAGTACAACTATCAGTTTCCCACGTCTGCCCCAAAATCAAACAGCCGATGAAAGTTTTTCGTCGTTGCGGAGGCAATTTCCTCCACATCCACCCCGTACAATCCGGCCAAAACCAGCGCCGTCTGCAAGACCCAGGCCGGTTCGTTGCGCTTACCTCGATTGGGCGCCGGAGCTAACCAGGGCGCGTCAGTCTCGACCAGAACACCGTCCAGCGGCAGCCGCGCGGCCACGTCGCGCTGCGGCTGCGCCTTGGGATAGGTCAGATTGCCGGCGAAGGAGACGAGGAAGCCCAGGTCGAGCGAGCGGCGGGCCTGCTCGTAGTTTCCCCCGAAGCAGTGCATGATGCCGCCGAGTCCGGTGGGCCGCCAATGCTTCTCTAAAATTAGGAAAAGATCATCCCATGCGTCCGTAGTATCGTCCTTCGGCCGGCAATGAATCAGGATGGGCCGCTTGCGCGCCGCGGCAATCTCCAGCAGCCGGATGAGGCCCTCGCGCTGCGTGGCGTGCGGCGCGCCCTCGTGGTAGTAGTCGAGCCCGATTTCGCCACAGGCGATGACCTCCGGCTCGGCGAGCAGGCTGTCGAGTTTGGCGAGGACGGTGTCGTCGATCTCCGGCGTATAGTGCGGGTAGACGCCGGCGCTCGAGTAAAGCCTGGGAATGCCCGGCCGCCCATTGAACTGGCGGCAGATTTCCAGCGACTGGTGCATCTGGGCCGGCTCTTCGCCGATGCCTATGGAGAGCACCGCGCCCACGCCCGCCTCCCAGGCGCGGCGCAGCATCGCTTCGCGGTCCTCCGCGTAGCGCGGGCTATCGATGTGGGCATGAGAATCAATCAGCACGGCGTAGCCTCCGGTTTACGTGACGTCGAATAGTTCTTGCGACAGTCGGGGTTTAGTGCAACGCAATCGCAGGTGGATGCAGCACTTTTAGCCCAAAGTGTATTTCAAACGCGTCGAAATCGCGATCACGATGCAGTAGCTCATGACCCTCCACCATGCAAAACGTGGCAATCAAGCAATCGACCGGCTTGCGAATCGTAATTCCCCGGTCGCGCAGCGCGCGGAAATTCTGCGCGGAAGCAACTGCGACCTCGGTGCTGATGGTCTCGAAAATAGGAAGCTGTAATAGATCGCGCTGGAAACCTCTGAACTGCTTCTCACTGCGCACTCCCTGCAAGACTTCACAAATAATCAGGCTCGTCAATCCGGCTTGTTTCCGTACGATCAACGATTTGAGACACACTGAGTGAGGATTGATTGTGCCCCAAAGAGCGTCAATCCACACGGAGCTATCGGCAATAACCATCTGCGTTTCTCTTCCTTAGCGCACTGCCGTTGATTCGGAAAGAACGTCCGAACCACGTGTCTTCACGTCGCGTTCCGCCTCGTCGCGCTCCTGCGTCCAATTCTGGAACCGTCCCTCGCGCATCGCGTCCAGATCGCCTTCCCACTGAATCTTTCCGAACCACTTGAGGACGCCTTCCTGTTTCTTCAACTGCACGGTCATGCGCAGGGCCGCTTCGACCGCCGCTTTCTTGGTGGCCGCGCCGCTTGCCTTCATCGCCTGGCGCATTAATTTGTCGTCGATCTCAATGTTGGTTCGCATAAATAGGATCCTCGATCCTGGTTCCGGTCCTGACCAACTTCTTATGCCACTCTTCCAGGCGGCCTTTGCGGATGGCAGCCAGACGGTCCTTCTCTTGCAATCTCATCGCCTCATCGAGAGCTCTCGCGCGCGCCTTGACCTCGATCAATTTGCGCAGGCTGGCTTCGACCGCCACACGCTTGGTCTTGGCCCCGGTCGCCTTCATCGCCTGGCGCATCAACTTGTCGTCGATCTCGATATTGGTCCGCATGGCCATATCTCCCGATGTGTAAGGATAGCATGTTTTATGTGTATAAACAATTGTGCTGGAACTAGGCTTATTTGCGGGCATATGCGAGCCAAAAGCCTTTGCCCCGCCGCAGGTGCGTTTCGAGAGTCGCACCGCAGGTGCTTACTTCAGCCGCGCGCCCAGCGGAACCTCTTCCAGGAAGCCGGCCAGCACCGGCGCGCCATCGGGCAAGGATGCGGCCAGTAACATTCCGTTTGATTCGAGGCCTCTCATCATGCGAGGAGCGAGGTTGGCCACGATGACGATCTTGCGTCCAACCAATTTTTCCGGCTCGTAGTACTGCGCAATGCCAGCTAGAATCTGCCGCTTCTCGTAGCCCAGATCGACCTCCAGGCGCAGCAGCTTGTCGGCCTTGGGAACGCGCTCGGCGACGAGGATTTGCGCCACGCGCAGATCGACCTTGAGCACATCATCGATGCTGATCTTCTGCGGCTCTGCGGCCACTTGCAGTGGGACTGACTGCGGCTCCACCACTGCCTGCATTGGCGGCAGGTGCTGCTCGCCGGCGGGCGTGGTGTCGATTGTAGGCGCCTGCGGCGCAACGGAAGACGAAGCCAATGCCACTGTTTCGTAGGCATGGGCTTCATTCGCGGCATCAACGCCAACAGAATCAACTGGCGCACTATCCAAGGATGTTTGCTTTTCGGATTTCTCGCTCACGATTGCCCCTTTTTTCGCAGTCTTTGCGGCCGGAGCCGATGTTGCCTTTCCAGATTTTGCAGGCGCCTGCGGTACGGCTGGTGCTTGCTTTGGGGTCAAAGTTGCGTCCTCGGTTTTGGCGGCGGCGTCCCCCGTGCTCGAACAGTTTTGATCCTCGATGTTTTGCATTCGGTCGATGGCGTCCTTTTCCGCGCGGGGGAAGAGCGGCGCGGACTCGCCAAACTTGGTCCCGGCCTTCAATCCGCCCCACGCGATTTGTGTCAGAAATGATTTCTTTGCGGCATCGGCAATTTCGCCTTGCCCAAGCTGCCGCCAGACCTTTGCAGCCGCATCCGGCATGATGGGATAGACCAACGCGGTGATGATGCGAATTGCCTCGGCGGCCGTAGCCAGCACGCGAGCTTGCAAAGCAGAGTGGTCGGCTTCGGAGCGGTCGGCTGGCTTCTTCCAGGGCGCGTTGGCGGTCAGGTAGCCATCGGTCTCCGCAACCAGAACCCACAGAGACTTAAGCGCCTCGGAGAAGTTCAACTCCTCGAAGGCCGGCCCAAACTCCGCAATGGTTTTCTCCGCGCACACACGTAGCGAAGCTTCGGCAGCGGTGTCCACATCGGCCTTCGGCGCCACGCCACCGAAGTATTTGTGCACCATGTTGACCACGCGGCTGACCAGGTTGCCATAGCCGTTAGCGAGATCGCCGTTGTAACGCTGGACCAGCGCGTCAAAGGAAAAACCGCCGTCCTGCCCGAAGGGAATCTCGCGCAGCAAAAAGTAGCGCAGCGCATCCGCGCCCAGAACCTCCACCACCGTCTCGGCCCTCACCACGTTGCCGCGCGACTTGGACATCTTGCCCTGGTCGAAGAGCAGCCAGCCGTTGGCCATCACCGAGCGCGGCAGCGGCAGGCCCGCCGCCATCAAAAACGCCGGCCAGTAAACGCAATGGAAACGTGTGATTTCCTTGCCGACGAGGTGCAGGTCCGCCGGCCAGAATTTCTCAAAGCGCGCCTTGTCGGCTGGATCGTCGGAACCGTAGCCCAGCGCCGTGATGTAGTTGGCCAGCGCGTCCAGCCACACGTAAATCACGTGCTTTTCGTCGCCGGGAACCGGAATCCCCCAGGAAAAACTCGTCCGGCTCACGGAGAGATCGCGAAGCCCGCCGCGCACAAAAGAGATGACCTCGCGGCGCGTCGATTCCGGACCCATGAAGCCCGGATTGGCCTCGTAAAACTCCAGCAGCTTGCGCTCGAAGGCCGATAGCTTGAAGAAATAATTCTCCTCGCTCACCGTCTCCGTCACGCGGCCGCAGTCCGGGCAAACCGTGCCGGCTGGACCGTCCACATACAGCTCATCGCTGACGCAGTACTGGCCGGTATACGAGCCCTTGTAGATGAAGCCGCGGTCGCGCAGCGTCGAAAACAGCTTTTGCACGCCGCGCTCGTGTCGCGGCTCGGTCGTCCGGATAAAGTCGTCGTAGGTGAGCCCCAGCCGGTCCCACAGTCCGCGCCACTCGCCCGCAATGGCGGTGGCAAACTCCATGGGCGTGCGGCCGGCCTTCTCTGCCGAGCGCTCGATCTTCTGCCCGTGCTCGTCCGTGCCGGTCAGGAAAAACGTTTCGATGCCCAGCGCCCGCTTGCGCCGCGCAATGGCGTCGCAAACGATGGTCGTGTAAGCGTGGCCCAGGTGCGGCCGCGCATTTACGTAATAAATGGGCGTGGTCAGATAATAGCGGGACGGGCTGGATGCAGAATTTGTCATAAGCGGGCGATTCTGCTCTTCTGCCCTCTAAAGCACGCGGGCGCACGAGCTAATCACTCTCCATTTTACGGCATTTTTCCGCGAAGATGAGTCCGTGACCTGGGAGCGATGAATCTCGATCAGCCTCAGCTAAAAGGCGGCGGCGCCGCGTCTGCCCCACCGCAGGTGGTAGAATCGCCTTTGAAAATCAAGTATTTCTGAGGCCCAACAACGTGTACCTGGAAATGCAAAAACGGCTTGCGGAGCATCTTCGCGCGGTTCTCAAGGCAAAATACGATCTTCAGATTGAAACCGTTCCGCTGGAGATTCCGCCGGATCTGAAGTTTGGCGAGCTGGCCACGCCCATCGCTTTTGAGCTGGCCCGCAAGCTGCGCAAAGCGCCCAAGGTGATCGCGCAGGAGATTGTCGCCGCGTTGACTGGACTTGATGGGTTTGCCAGCTTCGAGGTTGCCGGCGCCGGCTACATCAATGCGCGGCTCGACAGGGCTGCCGGCGTTCGCATGACGGCTCTCCAGGAGCCGAGGCACTCGTCCAAAAGGCTGCTCCATGTAATGGTGGAACATACCAGCATCAATCCCAACAAGGCCGCGCACATCGGGCATCTGCGCAATGCGATTCTTGGCGACACGTTTGTGCGGCTGCTGCGCGCCGTCGGGCAAAAGGTGGATGTGCAGAATTACATCGACAATACCGGTGTGCAGGTAGCCGATGTAGTTGTGGGCTTTCTGCATCTGGAAAATAAATCGCTATCCAGCGTTTGTTTGCTGCTTGATGAACTCAAGCAGAATGGCCAACGAATCGACTTCTACTGCTGGGATTTGTATGCGCGGACCTCGCAATGGTACACCGGCGGAAGCGCGGAAGAGAATGAGGCGCGCAAGAAGCTGCGCTACGCCACGCTGCACGAGCTTGAGCAGGGTGGCAACGAAACGTCTGAAATCGCGGAGCTGATTTCGACAGCGGTCCTGCAGCGGCATCTGGAAACCATGCAGCGGCTGGACATCGAATATGATTTTTTGCCCCGCGAGAGCGAGATTCTGCACCTCAAGTTTTGGGAAGCGGCCTTCGAGCAGCTCAAGAACTCCGGCGTGCTCTACTTCGAAACTGAAGGCAAAAACAAGGGCTGCTGGGTGATGACGCGTCCCGGCGCTGAAAATACAGCAGGTGAAACCGACGAAGACGCAAAAGTGATTGTTCGCTCCAACGGCACAGTCACTTATGTGGGCAAAGATATTGCATATCACTTATGGAAGTTTGGGCTGCTGGGCAAGGACTTCGGTTACAAGCCGTTCTTCACTTATCCCGATCACGAGTGTTGGATTTCCGCGGAAAAGGGCGTTGAACCCCACCCGCACTTTGGCGGGGCGCAGGCGATCTACAACGTGATTGACACGCGCCAATCCGATCCGCAGGCCAACGTAATTCAAGCGCTGCGCGGCATGGGATACACCGAGCAGGCCGATCGTTACACGCACTTCAGTTACGAAATGGTGGCGCTGACGCCGCGCTGCGCGGTGGAGCTGGGCTACGAGGTTTCCGATGAGGACCTGGGCCGGCCCTATATCGAGGTCTCTGGCCGCAAGGGTTTTGGAGTCAAGGCGGATGATTTGATGGACAAGCTGATCGCCGCCGCGCGCGCCGAGGTGGACGCGCGCCAGACCGGCCGTGACGAAGCGGAGCGGCAGCGGATCGCCAAGCAGATCGCCATCGGCGCGCTGCGCTACTTCATGCTCAAGTTCACGCGCAACTCGGTCATCGCATTTGATTTCAAAGATGCGCTGAGCTTCGAGGGCGAGACGGGACCGTATATTCAGTACGCCGTGGTGCGGGCAAAGAATATCTTCCGCAAGGCGGGAACCACGCCGGAAGCGGAGTTAGCGGAGTTTGGCGCTGCGTGCGGCAATGTTTCGGAGTTCCTCAGTGGCGAGGATGCGGAAGATATCTGGGCTTTGTGGCTGTGCGCGGCGCGGCGCGCACTGGTGCTGGAGCAGTGCATTGCAGCCTCCGAACCGGCTTACCTGGCCAAGCACGCCTTCCAGTTAGCGCAGGAGTTCAATAACTTCTATCACAAGCACCACATTTTGACCGAAGAAGACCCGGCGCGGAAAACTTTCCTGCTCGCCACTGCTGCCGTCGCGCTACGCGAGTTAGTGCTGGCTTTAAGTTGGCTGGGCATCGAAAGTCCGGAGGCAATGTAATAAAGGCCGCAAGTCAAGGCCTACTCATGGTCAGTGGTGTTTCGATTAAGGCCCATAAATGGATAGGTGGTTGCCGTCAGGGTCGTCGAAGTTGGCAGCCTTCGTAACAGGCGTGATGTTTCGCGGTTCGTGGGTGAACTGTACCCCTTTCTCGTGCAGCGCTTGATAGGCGGCGGTTACATCCTCAACGGAGAAGACAACTTCGCCGGCGCCGGCAACCTGCCCACGGACTTTGGCCGCAGTCTCGCTGAGACACAGGGTGATCGCACCGGCGTTTAGAAACGCGAAACCAGGAATTGCACTCTGAACCTCCAGGCCCAGCTTGTCGCGATAGAACGCCAGCGAACGCGCCACATCGTGAACTCCCAGCATAACCACGCTGACTTGAGTGAGCTTGTAATCCGTCTGTTCCATCTTTGATCATCCTCCCTGCAAACTGATAAATTGTGATAATCCCTTTAGAACTGACTAATGCCACCGACGGTTGCCGGTGTTAGGTTCTTCGAGTGAACATCCGAGAAGTGATGCTTCTCGTAAGTTCAGCCGTTCTAAAGGAGTAGTTCTTACTATCGCGTCCAGTTCTGATGGCGCCAACCAGATAGACTCGTCCATTACCTGAATTGGGCTACACCCTTCTCTATAATTATATCACACTTATCACTTGCCATCAAATGTTTTCTTATTAGCCCCGAATAAGTAGCGCGACTTACCAGCCCTAGTAACTCCGCACCCACTCATAAATCGATCGCACTCCAACGCCGCTGGGGCCTTTGGCGATGTAGGGCTTCGAGTCCTCCGCCCAGGCCAGGCCGGCGATGTCCAGGTGAATCCACGGCGTCTCTTCGACAAAGACCTTCAGAAACTCGGCAGCCGTAATCGCTCCGCCATGGCGTCCGCCGGTGTTCTTGATGTCGCCGATGTCGCTCTTGATCATCTCGGCGTACTCCTCGCCCAGCGGCAAGCGCCAAAACTTTTCGCCGGAGATGGCCAACGCTGCTTCAAACTTTGCCCAGGCGTCTTCATCGTTGCAGAAAGCGCCCGCGGTGATGTGGCCGAGAGCGACGACGCATGCGCCGGTGAGCGTGGCGGCGTCGATCAAGTGGGTTGCGCCCAGTTGGCGCGCGTACGTGAGACCGTCGGCCAAAACCAGGCGGCCTTCGGCGTCGGTGTTGATAATCTCGATGGTCTTTCCCGGCTTATCCGGCGAAAACGGCATTGCGGTCTGCACGTCGCCGGGCTTTTGCGCGGTTCCGGAGGGCATATTTTCCGCCGCGCAGATGACAGCTATGACGCGCACTTTTGGCTTGAGCAGGGCGATAGCGCGCATAGCGCCGAGCATGGCCGCGCCTCCGGCCATGTCGGTTTTCATCTCTTCCATTTTGTCGCTGGGCTTGATGGAGATGCCGCCGGAATCGAAGGTGATGCCCTTGCCGACCAAACCCAAAATCGGACCATCCGTAGTTCCCTTCGGTTCATAGCGCAGGACGATCAGTGCAGGCGGTTCAGCCGAGCCTTGCGCCACGCTCAAAAATGCGCCCATCTTTAGCTCGCGCAGCTTTTCGGTGGAGTGGACCTCCCAACCGAGGCCAACTTCTGCGGCCATCAGAGCCGCGCGCTGGCCTAGCAGCGTGGGGGTGAGCTTGTTGCCCGGCTCGTTGACCAGCGAGCGAGCGAAGTTCTGGCTTTCGCCGATGATGATGGCTTCAGCGAAGGCGGCTTCCAGAGCGGCTTTATCTGCGCCAGCAGTCGCGGCCAGCGTGAACGACTCCACGCTCTGGTCCTTGCGCTCGCTGCGATAGGTGTCGGAGTCGAAGTCGCCCACAAATGCGCCCTCTACCGCTGCGCGCACACTCGCCGTGCGGGTCAAGATTTTTGGGTCGCATTCAGGCAGGGAAAGTACCAGCTCGCGAATGCCGCGCGGCTTAATGAAGCGGACGGCGGTCCCGGCGGCGTAGCGTACGGAGTTTGCATTGGCCTTGGCCTGCTTGCCTACCCCAACCAGCAGCAGCCGCTTGGCGGTCACCCCTGCCGGGGAGTGCAGCAGCACGGTCTCATTGGCGCCTGCCTTGAATTCGCCGCTGGTGAGCACAGAAGCGGCAGCAGCCTGGACGGAGGCATCCGAAGTCAGCAGCATGGGCTGGGGCTTGGCGTCGGGGCCTTTGCCGGTTTGGGTGTCGGCAGCCAGAACGGCTAGCAATTCGGTTTCAATTTGAGAGAGGGTAGCAAATGAGAGTTGGGTCCGCATGTTGCTTATTATTTCATTGCCGGGAGAGTTGCACTCTCGTTCATTTCAAGACAAACCTGTGGCGTAGTCATGCCAAATGCGAAGATCCGCATGCATGTGCGGTAAAGTTATGGGACGCGACGTACATTATTTCGAGCAAAAGTTGTGGGGCGGGTTATCCCGCCCCATCATTTATTGCTGTTGATCAGGTTCGTCCGTGGGTTGTGCATCGACGTCGGCCACAACCGGCACGGTGGTGTCGGGGAAGGCCGGATCAGCTAAAACGTAACCGACTCCGGGGAGATCCTCGATGAATACTCCGTCGCCTAAGCCCCATGCATCGGGCCAGAAGATGCCTGGGCCAAAGCCCCATTGCACTCCGCCCCACCAGAAGGGTGACGCGTAGGGTGTGCCCACCCATAGTCCGGGAGTGCTGAACACAACGGCATGCGAAGGCCCGAAGTGACCGGCGTAGTACCGGTCGTTGAAGCGGCCATTCCTGTAGGCACCGCGCGCGGCCCTGTAGTCGCGGTGGCGTTGGCTGTTACGGACATGCCGCGCCTTGTTCTCGTTCCGGACGGAATGCGCATGATCCCTCGTCGCGTTCCTGTTTGCGTTGTGCTGGTTACGCTCGGCGTTGTGCTGGTTATTGCGCTGGTTGCGATCTGCATTGTGCTGGTTATTGTGCTGATTGCGATCTGCATTGTGCTGGTTATTGCGCTGATTATTATTGTTGCGCACCGTATTGTTTTGGCGCGTTTGATTCTGCCGCGGTGCTGCCTGACGTGCCGGGGGATGATACGTAGACGCGGGGCGCGAGGGGTGCGCCGCAGGCGGGTGATACGCCGGCGCTGGATGATATGCCGGGGGATGATACACAGGCGCGGGATGATATTGGGCTTGGGCGGTGCCGATGGCTATACAAAAAGATATGATAGTCATCCACATTAACGACTTCTTCATGTTTCCCTCCTTCCTGTAATATCGCACATTTTTTGTCCAGTTGCACGATGAACAGATCATCGTTACTAAGGTCACTAGCCGGATTTCCCAAATCCGATACCGCGCAGAGCAAAACGCAAGCCTCAAAATGAGCCGCAGTATGCCTGCAAGTCACTACGTCACAATCACTTCACGCACTCCTTCGAGCGAATATGCGCAAACGATCGTTTTGATCCGCCCTAACGGTGACTCTTCTTCCCGGTTTTGGCGGATTTGGGTTTGGATTCGGGCAGGTGGCTGAAGGGGATCGATCCCAGGTCGGAGCCGATGCGCACGGCGCGCGTGTCGTCCATCCGGTAGGTAATGGTGCGCGGCGCGTTCGGGCTGGTGATGCCGGTAGCGGGATCCGTGGTCATGTCAGGACCGTTGGCGATTTGAAAACTGAAGGTAGGCGCGTTGCCGGCTGAGGCGGGCGTGACATGCACCGGCAGATAGCCCAGGATGGGGTGCAGGCGGAAGGCTGTTTCGTAGCGATGGTGCCGGGTACTCCAGGTGAAGACGCGCACCTGGTCAAAATCAAAGGGCAACCCGGCCCTGATCGGGGAGAGCACGGTCACGTACTGCGGAACATCATGGTTGGGCGTCGTGGCCCCTGGATCGTGAACCTTGTTGAGCACGTAAGCGCCCACGTAGCGCTGTCCCTCGGCATAAGCGGCAATCTCGTCGGGCACATCCACATCCAGGCGGCCAGCCAGCAGCCACCCGGCGCGGCCCTGATCGTCGCGCACCAGCCACCAGTCCTCCACAATCGGCGGCTCGGCATCGGGCTTGCTGGCTAGATGCGCCGCGCCAGGGGCAGCCGATTTTGCCGCCGGTTTGGAACCGGGCCGCGGCGTGGGAGCATTGGCCGCCGGACCATGCGGCAGCACCAGCGGCCTGGAGGACAGTTCTGAACCGGGCACAGCCTTGGGGACCGAGGCGCGCGCCAGAAGCTGTACCTTGGAGTTCGCCCCCAGCAGATAAAAACGCTCCGCTTCCCGGCCGGGCTTAAGATGAAGATAGATTTCGTCGCGCAGGGTTCCGCTGGCCACCACTGGATCCTGACGGTGCTGCTGGCTTAGCAGGTCAAAGGCATGGAATGTCTTGCCGTCGATGACCGCCCGCTCCTCAATCCAGCCGATCTCGTTCTTTTCCGTCTTCACCTTGAGGAAGCGGCGATTCTGTTCCAGCACTTCCAGCGGCTGGCCGTTGGTCACCTCGGCCACGCGGTTGGATACCGCGGCCACACGGTCATGCAGATACATCTGCCGCGCGGAGACGTACACCGTATCGTGCCGCACGTGGTGGAAGTGACTGCACCCGGGAAAAAACGCAAAAACACACGCAAGAAGCAGCGAAGCGGCGGGAGCCTTCAGGCGCCGCGCGCGTAAGACGCTTGGGATGGAAGGTTGCGTAAACACAGCCAGTGGCGATCATCTTGAGGATAGCACTTGAGGAGGGCATGGAACAGGGATTGGTACTGTCTTAAATCTGTATTGGCCAAGAATCAAAGATGAAGATAGTGAAACCTAACCCGAAAGTGTTGAGATCCCAGCTTGCGTAATTTGTTGGTTTGTGAATAATGACACCATCGGACGGATGTATGCCATCAGATGCAGGATCATCGCAAATTATGGTTTTGGAGGCCGCATAACTATGAAGAAGCCCTGGTCTCGCAGCCAAGAACATATTGACGAAGACAAGATCAACGCGCGGAAACAGGCGAAAGAAGATTTGCGAACCCTATTGGCCTGCGGCGATGAAGAAAGGTATATCGCGCTGATTAAGGCGCTACGGCCAAACCTCAAGCCTGAAGAACTCGTGTCCCTTGTTCGCCGTTTCCGCGAGGAACGCCGGAATCAGTCTCGGGGCAACTGACATCAACCATGATCTTCTTGCGCTTCTTTTCGAACTCCTTCAGCTCCGTAGGAGACATGGAATCAATACTTTGATCTACAAACGCATCCAATTCTTCCAATAGAGACGTTGTTCTTTTCTCAGCCGTAGATGTCGTCATTTGTCCTCCTTTAGCCGAAAGGTCCGTGTTAGACAACTATACCGCATTGGCAAACACACCGTACGATTATTCATTAGGATTGACGTTACATCACCAAAAAAGTCCATCTCACCATAAATCGTCCAGATTCACCATTTCATCACCATTCAATTGTGCGGATAATGGAAGTCTTGGCGTAGAATTTGGGGCAACCTTGCTCGCTCTTGACATGACGCATCAGGGGTTTCAGTGCAATAAGATAAGAATCAGTCCTACCACTGCTCCAAGAACGAGATGAGCCAGAATCACACCCCAAAAGATGGTGGAAATCTTTACTGGAGTCTCGTTTAGCACTACAACAGCCTGAGTTTGTCCAGGAGATGCATCCTCTGTCCAGCTTGCATTGCTCCACAATGCTTGCTGACCGGATGCCAAGGTAAAGACCTTTGAGGTCTCTTGCCAGGAACCTGTGCCATCCTCATTCTGAACAATCATTGTTTCAGTACTGGGGCCCAGATAAATTGCCGTTTTACCGTTCTTGTGAACGATTCTTCTTCCAATCTCGACCATTCTTCCTCCTTACGATACCCTCAACCTGCGCTGCTGTCAGGCCCGGCCTTTAGCGCCGCCCTCGCTTCTCGGATCAGTGCCGGCAACACGTGGCCAAATTCGCCTTTTCCCGGATCGCCGAAGGCAAAATAGATCTGGCGGAAATGCTTGTACAGCACTTCATACACGCGTTGCGCCGCCGGCTCCGGTTCGTAGACCTTGTGCGCCGGGCAGATTCTCTCCTGCGCCTCGCCGATGGTTTTGAATATGCCCGCGGCCAGAAACGCGAAGACCGCCGAGCCAAGTCCGGTCACCTTGCTCGCCGGCACCAGCACCGGCCTTCCCAGCACATTCGCGTAAACCTGGTTGAGCACCGCATTGCTCTGCGGAATCCCTCCGCCGTTGATGACCCTCAGCGTGGGCGCGCCGTATTCGCTCATCCGGTCGAGGATCACGCGGGTATGAAACGCCGTCCCCTCGATGGCCGCGAAGAGTTCATCCTGCGCCGTGTGCTGCAGATTCCATCCCAGCGTGATTCCGCCCAGATTCGGATTCACCAGCACGGTGCGGTCGCCGTTGTCCCAGGTCATGCGCAGCAGCCCGGTCTGTCCGGCGCTGTATGCTTCCAGGCCCTTGCTCAGTTCGGCAACGGTGGTGCCGGCCCGCTGCGCGATGGCGCTGAAAATGTCGCCCGTGGCTGAGAGTCCCGCCTCTACTCCCGTGTACTCCGGATGCACGCTGCCCTGCACCACGCCGCAGACGCCGGGAATCAGCTGCGCCGCTCTCACATAGGCGATGATGCACGTCGAGGTACCCACCACGTTCACCACGTCGCCCTCCCGCGCGCCCGCCCCGATAGCGTCCCAGTGCGCGTCGAAGGCTCCCACGGGAATGGGAATGCCCGCGCGCAGGCCGAGTTTTTCCGCCCATTGCGGCGCCAGCTTTCCGGCAATCTTGTCCGAGGTCGCGTATTCTCCCTCCATCTTGGCGCGCACGCCGGCCAGCAGCGCGTCCACCTTGACCAGAAACTCCTCCGGAGGCAGCCCGCCCAATGCCGCATTCCACATCCACTTGTGGCCCATCGCGCAGACGCTACGCTTCACCCGCGCCGGGCTGGTAATCCCGCACAGCGTCGCGGCAACCATGTCGCAATGCTCAAAGGCGCTCGCAAAATTCTTGCGTTTTTCCGGATTGTGGCGCAGCCAATGGAGCAGCTTCGCCCATCCCCACTCCGAGGAGTAGACGCCCCCGCACCACTGAATCGCTTCCAGCTTCTCGCGGTGCGCTGCCTCCGTAATCTCCGCCGCCTCCTGTTTTGCGCGGTGATCGCACCACAGGTAGTACTCGTTCAGCGGGCTCATATCGGCGGCCACGGGAATCACGCTCGATCCCGTCGTGTCCAGCGCAATTGCCTCCACCTGCTCGCCGCTGATTCCGGCCTCCTTCAGCGCCTGCCGCGTGGCGGCGGCCAACGCCGTCATGTGGTCGCTGTGCGATTGCGTCGCATACTCCGGGTCCTCGCGCTTGCGATGCAGCGGATACTCGGCAATAGCCGAACCAATCAATCCGCGCTCGCTATCCACCAGCGAAACGCGCACATTCAACGTGCCGAAATCAACCCCTGCGACAATGCTCATCGTTCTCTTCCGTTTCCGCCGCGGCATACGGCCGACAGCTTACATTCAAAATTCATCTGCACAATCCACTACCTCTGATTTACGGCTTCTTTGCCTGCCCATAGGTGGCGTGGCTGCCGTGCTTGCGCAGAAAATGCCGGTCGAGCAGCGCCTGCGGCAGCGGCCCGGCCTGGCCGTTGACCGCCAGCGTATGGCTGGCCATGCGCGCCACATATTCCAGAAGCGTCGCGTTGTGGGCCGCCTCGGCCGCGCTCGCTCCCCAGCAGAATGGACCGTGCCCGGCCACCAGCGCCGCCGGAATCGAATCAGGATTTAGCTCCGCAAAGCGCCGCCAGATCGCCACTCCGGTCTCCCGCTCGTATTCGCCCGCAATCGCCGCCGCGCTCAACCGCGCGGTAACCGGAACCGGCCCGTAAAAATAATCCGCATGCGTGGTCCCCAGGCAGGGAATCTCCCGCTCCGCCTGCGCCCACGCGGTAGCGTACTCCGAATGCGTATGCGCCACGCCACCGATATTTTTGAAGTATTTGTAAAGCTCCAGATGCGTATCTAAATCTGAAGATGGGCGCAGCCCTCCGTCCACCGTCTTGCCCTCCAGATCGGTGACCACCATCATCTCAGCTGTCAGCTCCTCGTAGGCCACGCCGCTGGGCTTGATGGCCACCAGCCCCTGCCCGCGGTCGATTCCGCTCACATTGCCAAAGGTGTACAGCACCAGCCCGCGGCGAACCAGCTCCAGGTTCGCCTCCAGCACTTCTTCTCGCAACGCCTGCAACAGCATATTCGCGGTATTCTCCCGTCAGAGGATGTAATCATCTACTTGAATACCACATCCGGCTCCCGGTCCGCTTTCCGGGGCTCCCGCGAAGGTCCGTCTTCTGCCTACGGCGCGGCGACGATAGCGATGGAGGTAGCCGCCGTGGTGGAAGTGACCTGCGAGTCCAGCTGGCCTGTGGTGGTGGCGTCAAAGGTGTAGGCGTCAAAGTAGGGGCTGCCGGACGATCCCACTTCAAAGACGTAGGAGCCGGTCGAGTCCAAAGCCATGCCGGCCGGTTGAGCGCCTGCCGAAACGGTGCTGCCCGTCGCGATTGTATAAGGGGAACTGCTCCCAGTAACCGCGAATCCGGTGATGTTGCCTGCGCCGTCAGCGACATAAACATAACTGGGAGAGGCAACAGGAAGAATGAAGGTGGGCGCCAATCCGCCGCTGGCGATGGGCGAGCCGCTGGCCTGCGTGAGCGAAGAACTGCTCAGCGAACTGTAGTTGAAGGCTCGCAGCCCGCCGGAGGTGCCCCCGGAGTTGCCCAGCGTTTCGCCAATATAAAACAAGCGGGGAGTACTAACGGGATCCACGGCAACTGAGAGAGCAGAACCGCTGGAATTCGCCACCGTAATCGTCTTGGCTGTTGTTCCAGTCGGAAAGGGTGAACTCGAGTTGAAGGGCACCACGATTGTGCCGCCCGCGCCCAGGGCTTGAAAAATGTAGCTATTATCCGGCGAAATGACCATCCTGCCCGGCTGAACTGCGGCGTTGGTCACGGCAAATGTCGCTGTCACTTCGTTGCCCGTGTTCGCTCCGGTGGTGGAATTGATAGGTACAGCGCCGAACGTCACCCCGCCGGTAGCTGGGATGGCCTCGATCAACCATGAATCGGTCGCGTCGATCTGGATGGCATAGGCCAGATCCGTGGATACCTGCACGCCAGTCCCCAATGCGCCGCTGGTGATGGGGTACGCATATACGCCGCTGGTTGAGCTCACGCATAGGAATTTGCCGTTGGGAGCCATGGCAACAGCGTATGCTGTGCCGTTCACGGTGGTGGAACTGCCGGAGATGACATTCAGCGATCCAGAATTGATAGAGTAGCCTTTAATCGAACTGCTGCTGGCGCTGCTGTTCAGAATATAAAAATTTCCGCTCGTGCCCGCCGTGCTGCTGCAACTGCCTGTCCCCACGGCAACGCAAACGCTGGTAGTCTCCGTAATGCTGCCTGAAGCGCCGCTCACCGTAACCTGGTACGCGCCGGAGGTCGTCGTGGACGAAGTAGTCGCTGTCAGCGTGGAGGTTTGCGCCGTCGTGCTGCTGAAGGTGAGCGAGGTCGAAGAAAGGCTGCACGTTGTCGGACTGGTAGCGCCCGTGGGAGCGGTTACCGAGCAGCTCAGCGTAACCGTTCCGGTAAACGAACTCCCTGGTGTTACGGTAATCGTCGCGGTGTTGTCGGAGGTCGCACCCGCGCTCACGGTGATGTTACCGCTGTTGGTAAGGGTGAAGCTGGTGCTGCTGTTGCCGTTCGGAGCCTGCCAGAAATCTCCGCACCCCGCCAGCAGCAGAGCCGCCGCCAATAATCCTGCCCAACGTCCCATCTTCATCGCCGCTCCTTGATTACCGCATTCCGATTGCCGTATTCCGGCTGCGCCGTTACAGGAACCCGCTTTCAGGGTATCGCCTGCCAGCGCCTTCTGTCTTGTTGCCGCCGGACGCACGCGCGACCCCGCGCCAGTATTATGGTAGACGCGAAACAGCGGCACTTCGCTTGCCTCGTTGGCCGCAAAATTCTTCAACTCTGCCCGGCGCCCCTGCCTCGGCTGATAGATTCATAACAAGGAAGCCTCTATGTTCCACACTACAGAAGACCTCCGCATCCAATGGACCAAGGTCGTCCTGCCCCCTGTATTTCTCGAAGAAGAGCGCCCCGTCTCGGAAGCCGCCTCGGACACCATTTTCAGCGCCCGCAACGAAATCTCCGCTATCCTCAACCAGCGCGACCCGCGCCTGCTCACGCTCGTCGGCCCCTGCTCCATTCACGACCCCAAAGCCGCCCGCGAATATGCCTCCCTGCTTCAGGCCGCTATCCAGGAGTTCTCCGCCGACCTGCGCATCGTCATGCGCGTCTATTTCGAGAAACCCCGCACTACCGTCGGTTGGAAGGGCCTCATCAACGACCCGCACCTCGATCAATCCTTCAAAATCAACGACGGCCTTCGCCTGGCCCGCCATCTGCTCCTCGACCTGGCCGAGATGGGCGTCCCCGCCGGAACCGAATTCCTCGACGTGATCTCGCCCCAGTACATCGCCGGCCTCGTCAGTTGGGGAGCCATCGGCGCGCGCACCACCGAAAGCCAGGTTCACCGCCAATTGGTCTCCGGCGTCTCCTGCCCTGTCGGCTTCAAAAACGGCACCTCCGGCAACGTGCAGATCGCCATCGACGCCATCCTCTCCGCCGCCTGCTCCCACGCCTTTCTCGGCCTCACCAAAACCGGCCAATCGGCCATCCTCATCACCAGGGGAAATCCCGACACCCACATCATCCTGCGCGGCGGACGGGGCACGGTCAACTACACCGCCGATAGCGTCGCCGAAACCGCCGCCCAGATGGAAAAATCCGGCCTCGCCCCGCGCATCATGATCGACTTCTCCCATGCCAACTGCGGCAAGGATTATCGCCGCCAGTCCGCCGTCTGCCACGACGTCGCCGCCCAGATCGCCGGCTCTCGAGGCAAGCGCGGCGACAAACGCATCATGGGCGTCATGATCGAGAGCAATCTCGTCGCCGGCTCGCAGGAGCTCGACAAACTGGCCAAGGGCCAGCCCCTCGTCTACGGCCAAAGCATCACCGACCCCTGCCTCGACTGGAAAGAAACCCACTCCCTGCTGGAGGAACTAGCCGCTGCCGTCCGCGCCAGACGCAATCAATAGCACTGGGAAAATTGCCCCGTAGGGGCAAGCGAAAATAGCCCAGGACAAGCGAAGCGCTGTCCTGGGAAAAACCGCCCGTACAAGTTCAAGCCCCGTAGGGGCGGTGTGAAAGGGAAGTGAGTAGAAGGATCTGCGTTTGTTCTTCGCAGTTTTGAATGGGCACGACTGATAGGTCAGGGTTTTAACCCTGACTGCCGTAATTGCAATAAAATGAATGCGGGCTTTAGCCGCTGAGGGAATAGTCGTAGGAGAAGCAGCATGAAAGTTCTTTTCATCGGAGGCACCGGAAACATCAGCACCGCCGTCACGGAACTGGCCGCGGCGCGGGGATTTGATTTGACCCTGCTCAGGCGGGGTCAACGGGCAGCCGATCCGCCGGCAAATGTTCGCACCATCACGGCGGACATTCACGACGAGGCAGCCGTCACCCAGGCCCTCGGCAATCAAACCTTCGATGCGATCGTCGACTGGATTGCCTTCACCACCGCCGACATTGACCGCGACATCCGCCTCTTTCGTGGCCGCACAAATCAATTCATCTTCATCAGTTCGGCCAGCGCCTATCAGAAGCCGGTCGGCCACTATCTCATTACCGAATCCACCCCGCTCGCCAATCCCTTCTGGCAGTATTCGCGCGACAAAATTGCCTGTGAAGAGCGCCTGATGAAGGCCTGGCGCGAAGAGGATTTTCCCATCACCATCGTGCGCCCCTCCCTCACCTACGGCGATACGCAGATTGTGCTCGCGGTCAATAGTTGGCAGAACTCCTGGACTGCGGTGGACCGCATGCGCCGCGGCAAAAAGCTCATCGTGCCCGGCGATGGCTCCTCGCTCTGGGTCGTCACGCACAACTCCGACTTTGCCCGGGGATTTGTCGGCCTGCTCGGCCATCGTCAGGCCATCGGTCACGCCTTCCACATCACCAGCGACGAGGTGATGACCTGGGACCAGTACACTCGCATCACCGCGCAGGCTGCCGGTGTCGAAGCCCAGATCGTTCACATCCCCTCCGACTTTATCAGCGCCTGTATTCCCGATGAACTCGGCAGCCTCACCGGCGACAAAGCCGTGAGCGTAGTTTTCGATAACAGCAAAATCAAGCGCTTTGTCCCCGGCTATTGCGCCAATGTGCCATTCGCCGTAGGCATTGAGCGCACCATCGCCTGGTTCGATGCCGATCCCCGGCGCAAGCTCATCGATGACCACGCCAACGCCGCCTGGGACAAAATTATCGCTGCATACGAAAGCGGCCTCGATACAGCCCTGCGCAGCTTCCGCCCATAAATCCCGTTCAATGCTTCCTGAAAATTCATTTGGTGTTCGAGAAGCGTCAAGCATGATTTCACAGCTTACGGAAAAATTCATCTGGCGTCGCAAGAAGCGTCAGGGCACAACTTCACAGCCTGCGGAAAAATGCAAGGTTGGAGCAAGAAGTGTCAAGCATGATTTCACTGCTTATGGAAAAAATTCATCTGGTGTCGCAAGAAGCGTCAGGGCACGACTTCACAGCCTGCGGAAAAATGCAAAGGTTGGAGCAAGAAGCGTCAGGGCACGACTTCAGTCGTGCCGAAATGAATCAAAATAAATGCGGGCTTTAGCCTCTGAGGGACGTTTTTCTTCAATTTCACCGGGTGCCCCAGCTCCCGATTATAGGACTCGGGATACCACGAACCCATCTGGGTGCCCCACCTTCGGCACGTTTTTGTTTTTGTTCCTAAGGTGGGATAGTTCCATCTATCTATAGTTTTTTATACAAGGTTAAATCTGCGGGTAATGAACGAGAAAACTAAGTTCTTTGTCCCCTGTCATTTCGGTTTAGCAAGAGAAAATCCTGAAACATCGTCTGAATAATAGACCAGCCCTACCGCACTTCGAGGTATGAATGTTGCTTTCTTTTCATTCTTGCCTACAACATATAATCCGACGTCCGATTCATCAATAAGCAAGGCCCCGACACTTTGATTTGGTATGATGGTCGAGTCCTTTGTGAAGTAGATCGTTATCGGAAATGGAGCCCCTCCGCCCCAGGACGGTTTGATATGTGGATAATAGGATGATGCAAATATAATCAGTAAAGTGATCAAAAGGTAGAGACTCAGATGCCAATTCCCAGACCATAGTTTCCAGGAGCGTGAGAACATTTCATAGTGAGCAAATAATCCTGCAGCAAGAAACCATAAAGTTATAGTGGCTTCTGAAGCATGATGATTCATAAATCCCTCACGGAATCCGTAGATTACCAAGAATCCGATGAGACCTAGTGATACAATTGGCGCTATCGCTTTAGGGAAGCGTTTCCACTGATCCAGAAATACTAGAATGAAAGATCCAATAAGAACAATGAGATTCCATGTTGTCCAAGTCGAACTCGCGGATGTATCAGGATTTTTGAAATCGAATATGTTCTTAAAAATCATGCCTAAAAATACGCTTGAGCCACAGTAGAAAATCAATTTCGTACTGAATCTGTCTAGCCATTTCTGTTGATTTTTCGATTTACCGCTTTGTCTTTTTAGTTCCAAAATCATAATGGGTGGTATTGTAATGAAAAGAAGAAACCATGCCCCGGCGGAGACAATTCGCGGTCGAAACGGATTGGTTTCAACGAATCCGTAGCTGAAGTGTTGTATTGAGGTAATCAGGAATCCGCAACCGTATAGCACAATCGCAAAGACAGCTACAGATTTAGAGACGAGATCGATGGTCGGTCTGACTGAGGATAGCTGGCTTACAGGCTGCGGAGGAATTGGGTCCTGCTTAGCTCCTTCTTGTTCCATCTGGAATTCCCTCGTAAAGATCAAATTTTAGACCTTTAACACGTATCCGGGTACTCTAATCCGGCTTCCCGGCCCCGGAAATCCACTCATTCCAGGGCGCGCAAGCGCCGCCCGCCTGGACGGCCTGCCCTGAGCGTAATCGAAGGGGCCAGTCCTTTGCAGATAATTAACTCCATTTGGCGCACACTATCAGAATGAACAAAAAATGGCCCAAACCCCTCTTCGATCTGTCAGGGATATGCACGGTTTTTACCCCGAAAAGGGGTACCCCCCACCCCCCCTCCCTGTGGAAATCGTTTTTTCGACCCCTCTACAACTCGTAACTTTCATATAATCAATAGTTTGCATTTTTGTCCTGTTGACGAATTAGTAACTGCAAACCCCTGATTTTGCCCACTTTTTGGCCCAAAAAGTGCCCTTTTAACCCCAAAATGCCCTCTCTTTCGGCAAAAATGTCATGCTGGCAGTTGACCGTACTGCAGGCGCTGAACCCGTTATGATGGTCACCAGCACAATCAGGAAAAAATGCCCCAAACCATCTTCATCTCGGCAGGCGAGGCCAGCGGCGAGCACTACGGCGCGCTGGTAATTTCCGCACTCAAGAAACGACTTGAGAACTCCGCCCAAACGGCAAGTTTCTTTGGCATGGGCGGCGAGCGCATGGCCGCCGCGGGCCTTGATTGCATCGTCCGCTCCGAAGACATGGCCGTCATGGGCCTCACCGAGGTCGTCCACCATCTGCCGCGCATCTACGGCGAGTTCCGCAAGCTCAAAAAGGCTATCCGCGCGCGCCGTCCCAGCGTGGCCATACTCATCGACTTTCCCGAGATTCACTTCCGTCTCGCCAAAGAGCTGCATCGCCTCGGCGTTCCGGTCCTTTACTTCGTCAGCCCGCAGTTGTGGGCCTGGAAGAAGCACCGCATTAAGTTAGTCCGCAAGTACATTGACCGCATGTTGGTGATCTTTCCCTTCGAAGAACCCTTCTACCGGGAGCAGGGCGTGCCGGCTGAATTTGTCGGCCATCCGCTGGCGGAGCTGCCGCCGCCCGCTGTCAGCCATGAGCACTTTGCCGCCGAAAATGATCTCGATCCGGCGAAGACCTGGATCGGATTGCTCCCCGGAAGCCGTCCTCGGGAGATTCGCGACCACCTGCCGGAGATCTTGCGTGCGGCGCGAATGATGGCGGGCAACTTCGAATTCATCCTCCCGTTGGCGCCAACGCTGAATGAGCCGCAACGGGACGAAGTGCGGCAGTTGGTTGAGATACACGGCGGCGGCCTCTCTGTCTGCTTGGTCAACGACGCGCGCGCCGCGCTCCATCACGCCCGCGCCTCCATCGTCGCCAGCGGAACGGCCACCGTGGAGGCAGCTCTCGCCGGCAATCCCTTTGTCGTTGTGTATCGCGTCTCGGCGCTGACCTACGCCATTGCCAAGCGCGTGGTCAAAGTGCCTCATGTGGCCATGGCCAACCTGATTGCCGGCAAGCGCGTCGTGCCGGAGCTGATTCAGAGCGAGTTCACGGCGGAAAACATCGTCAGCGCAATCGAGCCTCTGATTCCTTACGGCCCGCCGCGCCATTCCATTATGGAGGAGTTGGCCCAGATACGCGGATTACTGACACGCGTTCTGCTGAAGACCCGGCCGCCGGGCGTCGCGGACGATGCCCGCAATACTGGCGAAACTGGCGGAGCTATCGCGCGGGTTGCTGTTGTGGCGCAGAATCTGATGAAGATTAAATCTCGTTCATAACTTCGTATTTAGCGCGGAATTCAGCCTTCAACGAGCCAGAATTCATTCGCTCTTTTTCCCACTTTAAGACGCACTTAATCCTGAACAATTGCGCAGGAAATCTTGCAAGCCACTCCTACTTTTTGCTCTACAGCCCAAAACGCAAACTGCCGATGATAGACGCATGAAATTACTGCGTTCCATTCTTCGGGTCACTCTGTTCATTGCATTGAACCTGGCTATCGCCGCCGCGTTGGCTGAGCCGCGCAATGCAGCCTCGCTGGCCACAGCCTCCGAGGCCGCGCCGCGCGTTCAAGGCGCCGTTGATGATGGTGTGCGTGTGGTTCTCCACGGTAATCTGCACCCGCTGATCCAGTCTGGTACCGACCTGGGCGCGGTCGATGATTCCCTCGCCGCCGGCCGGATGCTGCTCCTGCTCCAGCGTTCTCCGCAGCAGGATGCGGCGCTCTCCGACTTCATCCAGGCCGCGCACACGCCTGGCAATCCCGCCTTTCACCAGTGGCTCAAGCCGGCGGATTTTGGCCGCCTTTACGGGCCTGCCGATTCAGACGTTGCCGCCATCACCGCCTGGCTCGAGTCGCACGGCCTCATCGTTAACCAGGTGCATGCCGGACGGATGGCCATCGAATTCTCCGGTACCGCAGGCCAGGTGAACGAGGCCTTT
>Ga0326727_10005414_pt1 | contig 36549 bp, 34 predicted proteins | sample MB2enrmetagenome_FD_207643 | JGI IMG/M metagenome (GOLD analysis project Ga0326727, IMG submission 207643) | Lab enriched peat soil microbial communities from McLean, Ithaca, NY, United States - MB29MY | ecosystem: Environmental > Terrestrial > Soil > Wetlands > Peat | place: USA: New York...
GCGAGCAGTCGCCCGGATGCACCATGCACCGCGCCGAGAAGCTGCGCATGGCCCACCAGATCGCCGCCCTCGGCGTCGACATCCTGGAGGCCGGCTTCGCCATCGCCTCCGAGGGCGACTCGGAGTCTATCCGCCTCATCGGGCGCGAAGTTCGAGGTCCCATCATCGCTTCGCTCGCCCGCTGCAAGCGCGAGGACGTCGAGGCCGCCGCGCGCTCCATCGAGCCCGCCGCCTGCGCCCGCATCCACACCTTCCTCTCCACCTCGGACCTGCATCTCGCCGCCAAACTCCAGATCACGCGCGAGCAGGCGCTCGACCAGATCGCCTCCATGGTCGCGCTCGCCAAGAGCTATTGCGACGACGTCGAGTTCTCGCCCGAGGACGCTACCCGAACCGACCGGGACTTCCTCATCAAGGTCTGCGAGGTCGCCATCCAGGCCGGCGCAACCACCCTGAACCTGCCCGACACCGTCGGCTACTGCATCCCGCAGGACTACGCCCAGATGTTCCTCGATGTCCGTGCCCGCGTCCCCGGCATCGAGAACATCGTCCTCTCCGCGCACTGCCACGATGACCTCGGGCTGGCTGTCGCAAATACGATTGCATCCGTGGAAGCCGGTGTCCGCCAGGTCGAGTGCGCCATCAACGGCATCGGCGAGCGCGCCGGCAACGCCTCGCTGGAGGAGCTGGCCGCCATCTTCGTCACCCGTCGCGACAAGCTGCCCTACCGGCACAACATCGTGATGAACAAGCTCTACCCCACCAGCCAGATGCTGAAGGAGTGCATCGCCTTTGGCGCCGCGCCCAACAAGGCCATCGTCGGGGCCAACGCCTTCGCCCACGCCGCCGGCATCCACCAGCACGGCGTCATGGTCAATCCGCTGACCTACGAGATCATGACCCCCGAGTCCGTCGGCGTGCCCCACAACTCGCTCGTCCTCGGCAAACACAGCGGCCGCCGCGCCCTGGAGAAGCGCTACGTCGAACTTGGCCACCCGCTCACCCGCTCCGAACTGGATGCGGTCTACACACGCTTCACCGAACTCGCCGACCGCAAGAAGACCATCTACGACCAGGATCTGCTCCGCCTGCTCAAACCCGAACCCAAAGTCTCCGCACTCGCATGAGCACCCATATGGCAAAGATGACGCCGTTTGAATACTCAGGTTTTTACGATGTTCCTCGATACATTAGGTTTTGGTACGGGGCGAAGTCTTACCTGCTGCGGTGTGAATTCGATGACGATCTCGACGACTACTCGCCAGAATATTCCGTCTTTGAACGATCTGATTCCGCTGAAGTGGACTGGGAGGCCGTAAGCGATCCATTGGCGGTCCTCATCGGAAAAGTCGACGTGGGGCAGGTCACATTTGACCCCGCTAAACGCAAATCGCTGGATGCATCGTTCATTGACTCCTTAATTACAAACCACACCGCATAGCACGAAGGACGCCAAATGAAACTCAAGATAGCCATCCTCGCCGGCGACGGCATCGGCCCCGAAGTCACCCACGAAGCCGTCAACATCCTGAAGGCGGTCGCCGAGTTCGGCGGCCACGACTTCACCTTCGTGCCGCTGCTGATTGGCGGCGTGGCCATCGACGCCACCGGCTCGCCCCTGCCCACCGCGACCCTCGACGCCTGCCTCGAATCCGACGCCGTCCTGATGGGCGCGGTCGGCGACAACAAGTTCAACGCCCTTCCGCCCGATAAGCGTCCCGAGGCTGGCCTGCTGCAGATTCGCCAGGCGCTCGGCGGCTACGCCAACCTGCGTCCCTCCGTCGCCTACCCCGCGCTCAGCGCCAATTCGCCGCTGCGCCCCGAGGTCACCGAAGGCGCGGACATCCTGTTCGTCCGCGAGCTGCTCGGCGGCCTCTACTTCGGCCTGCCCCGCTGGTGGAACCGCGAGAGCGGCGAAGCCATCAACACCATGCGCTACACCAAGGCCGAGGTGGTCCGCGTCGCCCGCGTCGCCTTCGAGCTGGCCGCCAAGCGCCGCAAGAAATTGACCTCGGTCGACAAGGCCAACGTCCTCGAAGTCTCCCAGCTCTGGCGCGCCACCGTCACCGAGGTCGCGAAGGACTACCCCGACATCACCCTCGAGCATCAACTGGTCGACTCCATGGCCATGCACCTGATGAACATCCCGCGCAACTTCGACGTGGTGCTCACCGAGAACCTCTTCGGCGACATCCTCTCCGACGAGGCCGCCGTCATCACCGGCTCGCTTGGCATGTTGCCCTCGGCCACCATCGGCGGCACCGTCAATTTATATGAGCCTGTCCACGGATCGGCCCCGGACATCGCGGGCCAGAGCAAGGCCAATCCGCTCGGCGCCATCCTGACCGCGGCCATGGTCCTGCGCCACTCCGCCAATCTGGAGCAGGACGCCGCCGCCATCGAAGCCGCCGTCGGCAAGGTCCTCGCCGCCGGCCATCGCACCGCTGACATCGCACGCGGCGGATCCTCATCGCAGCATCTCGTCTCGACCGCCGAGATGGGCAAACTCGTCCACCAGGCGCTCGCCGAATCCATCGACCGCCGCCAATCCATGCACGCCGTCTAACCCGGTAGAAAGGTTTAACACCGATCCACACCGATGACACCGATTGGAACCAGACAACGGCAGAGCGGAACCAATAAGCCGTACGTCGTTATCACCCAGTACCGAGAAAGCTTTTGTATTTTCGATTCCTTATTGGTCTTGTCTTTGATCGATTTCAATCGGTGTGAATCGGTGTCAAGTAATTGCTCTTGTCTTTGACATGAACATGCGCCGTCTCCTCCAACTCGCCGCCTTCCTCCTCATCGACGCTACCCTTGCGCCTGCGCTCCATGCGCAGCCCAAGCCGCGCAAGGAGAAGCCCGCGCGCGAAGACGTCGAATGGATCTGGCAGTACACCCCGGACGACACCGACAAGGAGGGCCGCGAGAATGACCTTGTGCAGGACCTCCGTCTTCAGCCCTTCCTGGAGCAATTCCTCACCGCGCCGCAAACCTTCTGGGGCACGCCCATCGACGGCCGCTACCGCTCGCTCGCCAACACCGCGCTCGACCACCTCACCGTCCCCGGCAAAGTCCTCGCCGACGACAACCGCTACATCTCCATCTCCGGCTGCGTCGTCCACTTCTGCCCCGCGCGCGGCCTGCTCTGGCTCGACCTCAACGGCGTCCATCACCTGGTCGTCTTCGCCGCCATCGACTGGGTCAAGCAGGGCAAGCCCACCAGCGATCCCGCTGCCGAATACACCCTCTGGGTCTTCCCCGACGATCCGCTCAGCATTGCCGGCAACGGCCCGCACCCGCCGCCCGCGCTCACCAAGGCCATCGCGCGTTGGGCCGCCGAACCGCTGCCCGGCTCCAAGATTGTGCAGAACATCACCCACGCCGTCCTGGTCGACCCCGACGGCACGCCCCACCAGGTCGACCCCTCAGCCCTCGGCGTTCAGCCACCGCCTCCGCCCAAACCCGTCACTGACACTGAAGCACCGGCATTGCACCCAAGAAACTGACCACGATGAACTGGACTCGCCACATCGCCGCCATTCTCGCTCTCGCTCCCGCCCTCGTGGCAGGCGCACAGCAGATGCGTGCAGCGAGTCCGACCGCTACCGGCGATGCGTCCTGGGTCAAGGTGTATGCGACTACCTGTCGGCCTGCGTTCCGGGTATGCGCGCCGTCCACTGATGGCTACGAGAATGCTTTCAACTCGGACCCGCGCTTCTCCCCGCTTCTTCGCTCCGCATTTCCGCAGCGTCAGTGGTTCTGGCTTGATGGGGGCAAGTTCACCAGTGTCCCCAATCTCATTCAGCTCTTCCTTGGCGTGCCCGGCAGCGCTCTAGTTGACCAGGATCGCTATTTCACTGCCAACGGCTGCATCCCGCATGACTGCGTCAATCGTGGAATGCTCTGGATCGACACGGCGCCGCATCCCGCACAGCTGATATTCATTGCCAACGACGAAATCAGCGGGGACGGCAAAGGCCCGGACCAGATCCTCTGGATCTTTTCCAGCAGTCAGTTGAACTGGCAAAAGCTTTCCCGGCCTTTCCTCGATAGCTTCCACCGCTGGCATAGCAATCTCGTCCAACAGGATCGCAACTACACGTGGTCGGACCTGAACAGCTTTCTCGTCGCCAATCTCGTTCAGCCGAATGGAGAGATCGTCACGCTATCGCCATCTGTACTCGGTCTTCAAACACAATCTACCGGAGCCACGCAATGACCGCACCTCGCACCCTCTTCGAAAAAGTCTGGCAGTCTCACCTCGTCGCCGAGCCCGCAGGCGAGCCCTCATTGCTCTACATCGACCTGCATCTGGTCCACGAAGTCACGTCGCCGCAGGCGTTCGAAGGACTCCGCCTCGCAGGCCGCAAGCTTAGGAGGCCGGATAGAACGATCGCTACTGTAGACCACAACGTCCCCACCAGCTCGGTCGCCGACCGCCTCAACATCCTCGACCCCATCTCCTCGCGCCAGGTCGCCGCGCTGCGCCAGAACTGCGCCGACTTCGGCATCGAGTTCTTCGACGTGCAATCGCCCAACCAGGGCATCGTGCACATCATCGGACCGGAGCTTGGCATCACCAAGCCGGGCATGACCATCGTCTGCGGCGACTCGCACACCAGCACCCACGGGGCCTTCGGGGCGCTCGCCTTCGGCATCGGCACCAGCGAAGTCGAGCACGTCATGGCCACGCAAACCCTGCCGCAGTCCAAGCCAAAAACCTTCCGCATCAATGTCGAGGGCTACCTGCCCTACGGCGTCACCGCCAAGGACATCGTGCTGCACATCATCGGCGAGATCGGGACGGCAGGTGCAACCGGCTACGTCGTGGAATATGCCGGCTCCGCCATCCGCGCGCTGTCGATCGAAGGCCGCATGACCATCTGCAACATGTCCATCGAGGCTGGCGCCCGCGCCGGCATGATCGCGCCCGACGAGAAGACCTTCGCCTACCTCAAGGGCCGCCGCAACTCGCCCACCGGCGAGGCGTGGGACCAGGCCGTCGCTCACTGGTCGCAACTCGTCACAGATGAAGGCGCAATCTTCGATCGCGAACTCACCATCGCCGCCGCCGACATCACCCCCACCGTCTCCTGGGGCACCTCACCGGGCATGGTTACCGGCGTCAAGTCCACCGTGCCCTTGCCCGACCCCAACGCCAGCGAGGCCGACCGCAAGAACTTCGAGCGCGCCCTCGAATACATGGGCCTCGAACCCGGCACCAAAATCGAGGACATCCAGATCGACACCGTCTTCCTCGGCTCCTGCACCAACGGTCGCATCGAGGACCTGCGCGCCGCCGCCGACGTGGTCAAGGGCCGCCACATCGCCACCAGGATCCGCGCCATGGTCGTCCCCGGCTCGCAAGCGGTCAAAGCCCAGGCCGAATCCGAAGGCCTCGACCGCATCTTCAAGGACGCCGGCTTTGAGTGGCGCGAGCCCGGCTGCTCCATGTGCCTCGCCATGAATCCCGACATTCTCCAGCCCGGCGAGCGTTGCGCGTCTACCAGCAACCGCAACTTCGAAGGCCGCCAGGGCCGCGGAGGACGCACCCACCTCGTCAGCCCCCAGATGGCCGCCGCCGCCGCCATCGCCGGCCACTTCACCGACATCCGCACCTGGAAAGGATAGCCACTAGCCGTTAGCTACTCGCTTTTAGCTAATGGCTAAGAGCTAACAGCTAAAAGCTCTGCCACCACCGAAGTTCGAACCACCGGAGAATTTATGATCGCCATCAATGTCCTCACCTCCATCGCCGTCCCGCTCGATATCTCCAACATCGACACCGACCAGATCATCCCCAAGCAGTTCCTCAAGCGCATCGAGCGCACCGGCTACGGCGAGTTCCTCTTCTACGACTGGCGGTACGATCTCGACACCCCCGACGCCGTGCCGCCGCGCGCCAACTTCGTCCTCAACCAGCCCGCCTACCAGGGCGCGCGCATCCTCCTCGCCGGCAAAAACTTCGGCTGCGGCAGCTCGCGCGAGCACGCCGCATGGGCGCTCACCGACTACGGCTTCCTCGCCGTCATCGCCCCCAGCTTCGCCGACATCTTCTTCTCCAACGCCGGCAAGAACGGCATGATCCTCGTCCGTCTCTCCGAGGCCGACGTCGAACTGCTCACCCACCGCAGCGTCGCCAACCCGGCGCACCTCATCACCATCAACCTCGAAGCCCAGACCGTCACCGACGACGAAGGCTTCAGCGCGTCGTTCGACATCGACCCGTTCCGCAAATACTGCCTGCTCAATGGCCTCGACGATATCGGCCTCACCCTGCGCCACGCCGCCGAACTCGACACCTTCGAGTCCACCCACGACCACAAATTCTGGTCCACCCCCAAACCAGTCGCAGCCTGATGTTCTGTTAAGGGCATGGCTTCAGCCATGCCGCAACAGCCACCAAGCAGTCGGGGCTTTAGCCCCTGAGGTACCGAGCATGAATCACCTCAAACTTCAAGTGACGGCAGTTGCCTTGGCACTGGGCTGCTTAGGCTCGACGACTGCTCAAACTCGCCCGGCGAGATGTGCGCAACCGCTCGTGCTCAACATCAGTATGGAGAGTAATCACATCCGGTACGACATGAACGGAAAGGTTTTCAATGGCTATCCGCTCGATGCCATCGCAGATGAAATGGAACACTGCTGGCCGGATAGAGGTCTATTCGTAATCGCGACTTGGGACGTCCCGCTGTCGGCCATGACAACGCCAGGAAAGCTTCAATTGGAAAAGGTCCGTTACTTCGTAAAGGGACGAAACGAGCTTCTTTATACCGAAGTCACCTATGGTCGCAGCTATCGAAGCCTGCCCGTCACTCCGGACGTTGCACCAATTCCCGAGGACGACGGCACGCTTCATCCTCCAACCAAGATTCCCACCACGAAAGGTCCGCAGTGAGCAATCTCGATCCCGCAAAGAAGAATTCCATCGTCCTCACCGAAGGCCCCGACCGCGCCGCCGCCCGCAGCTACTTCCGCTCGGTCGGCTTCAGCAAGGAAGACCTGCACAAGCCCCTCATCGGCATCGCCAACACCTGGACCGAGATCGGCCCCTGCAACTTCCACCTCCGTCAGGTCGCCGAAGCCGTCAAGCAAGGCGTGCGCGAAGCCGGCGGCATGCCGGTGGAGTTCAACACCATCACCATCCATGACGGCATCACCATGGGCACGCAAGGCATGAAGGCCTCGCTGATCAGCCGCGAAGTCATCGCCGACAGCATCGAACTCGTCAGCCGCGGCAACAGCTTCGACGGCCTCGTCTGCATCGCCGGCTGCGACAAGAACATGCCCGCCAGCATCATGGCGCTCGCCCGTCTCGATATTCCCGGCCTCATGCTCTACGGCGGCAGCATCGCCCCCGGCCATCTGCCTCAGCCAGACGGCTCGTCGAAAGAGATCACCATTCTCCAGGTCTTCGAGGGCATGGGCGCGCACGCCGCCGGCAAGATCGACGACGATCAGCTCGAGGCCCTCGAAGCCGCCGCCTGTCCCGGCCCGGGAGCCTGCGGAGGCCAGTTCACCGCCAACACCATGGCCATGGCCGGCGAGTTCCTCGGCATCTCGCCCATGCTTCTATCGGGGGTGCCGGCAATGGATCCAGCCAAGCACGAAGCCTCCCGCGCCGCCGGCCGCATGGTCATGGCCCTGGCCCGCAAAGGCGTCAAGCCCAGCGACATCCTCACCCGCAAGTCCATCGAGAATGCCATCGCCGCCGTCGCCGCGTCCGGCGGAAGCACCAACGCCGTGCTCCACCTCATCGCCATCGCGCACGAACTCAACATCCCCATCACGATGGAGGACTTCGACCGCATCTCCGAGCACACGCCTTTCATCTGCGACCTCAGCCCAGGCGGCAAATACGCCGCGAAGGACTACCAGGACGCCGGCGGCTCGCGCCTGCTCGCCCAGCGTCTTTTGCAACGCAATCAGTTGCACGATGGCCCCACCGTTTCCGGCAAGACGCTGCACGAGGAAGCCGCCCTCGCCGTCGAAACCCCCGGCCAGCAAGTCATCTATACCTGGGACAAGCCACTGAAGGCCACCGGAGGATTAGTCATCCTGCGCGGCAATCTCGCCCCCGAGGGCTGCGTCATCAAGGTCGCCGGCCACGAGCGCCTGCTGCACACCGGCACCGCCCGCGTCTTCGAGAACGAGGAAGACTGTCACCGCGCCGTCGAGGCCGGCAAGATCAACCCCGGCGACGTTCTCGTCATCCGCTACGAAGGCCCCAAGGGCGGCCCCGGCATGAGGGAGATGCTAGCCGTCACCGCCGCCGTCAAAGGCATACCGGCACTGAGCGACACAGTCGCTCTACTAACCGACGGCCGCTTTTCCGGTGCAACGCGCGGCCTCATGGCCGGGCATGTCGCGCCTGAGGCTTTCTTAGGCGGCCCAATAGCCGCCGTCCATGAAGGGGACACCATCACCTTCGACATCCCCGCCCGCAAGCTGACACTCAACGTCCCCGACGCCGTGCTCGCCGCTCGCCTGAAGGACTTCAAAGCACCAGCCCCACGCTTCACCCGCGGTGTCTTCGCAAAGTACGCCAACACCGTCTCCTCCGCCAGCCAAGGAGCCATCACCAGCTAGTTTCACAGGCCGGACGTGCATGCCGCACCACGCGCCACAAAGAAACGGGCTTTAGAAGATGAGGCACGAAGATATGTCGTCCGGGTTGCTAATTTTCATCCCCGTAGCTGCGATGCTTGCCATCGGGTCGATCTTGGCACGTATGGAGATATATTCCATCGACACCCGCGACAACGCCCTTACTTCGACAAATGGTTTCGTGCAAAACACGGCCCAAGAGACATGCGCATCTTCGGAACATTGATCGCGGCTTTTGCACTTTGGATGATCGTAATTCTCGTTCGTGACTACATGAGGAACTAACCAATGGCATACAAATCGAACACCCACCCCACCCTCACCGGAGCCGAAATCGTCTGGGCAACCCTCACCGGCGAGGGCGTCACCACCGTCTTCGGCTATCCCGGCGGAGCCATCCTGCCCGTCTACGACGCGCTGCGAAAGTTCCCCATCCACCACGTGCTGGTTCGGCATGAGCAGGGCGCCGCGCACATGGCCGACGGCTACGCGCGCGCCTCGGGCAAGGTCGGCGTCGCCATCGCCACCTCAGGCCCCGGCGCCACCAACCTCGTCACCGGCATCGCCACGGCCATGCTCGACAGCATCCCCATCGTCTGCATCACCGGCCAGGTCTCCTCCAAAGTCCTCGGCACCGACGCCTTCCAGGAGATCGACATCACCGGCATCACCCTGCCCATCACCAAGCACAACTTCCTCGTCACCCGCGCCGAAGACATCGCGCCCGCCATCCGCGAGGCCTTCCAGATCGCGCAGACCGGCCGCCCCGGCCCGGTGCTGGTCGACATCACCAAGGACGCACAGCAGGCCAGCGCGCTTTTCGACTTCGCCGCCGCCGCGCCCCAGCCGCATCGTCCCCACCCCATGCTCCGCGCCGAATCCGACTCCATCCGCGAAGCCATCGCCCTCATCAAAGCCGCCAAGCGCCCCGTCATCCTGGCCGGCCACGGCATCATCGAGTCCGGCGCCCGCGACCAGGTCATCGCCTTCGCCGAGGGCCGCAACGTCCCCGTCGCCAGCACCCTGCTCGGCCTCGGCGCCTTCCCCACCACCCACCCGCTGGCGCTCGGCATGATGGGCATGCACGGCGAATCCTGGGTCAACCACGCCATCCAGCAGGCCGACCTGCTGCTCGCCTTCGGCATGCGCTTCGACGACCGCGTCACCGGCAACCTGGCCAGTTACGCGCCCCACGCCAAAAAGATCCACGTCGAGATCGACCCCTCCGAGATCAACAAGAACGTCAAGGTGGACGTGGCCCTCATCGGCGACCTCAAGCAGATCCTTGAAACCCTGCTGCCGCTGCTCCCTTCTCAAGAGAATTGTCATCCTGAGCGGAGCGCAAAGCGCGAAGTCGAAGGACCTGCGGTATCGCCGTGGCTGCGCGACATCGCCGCCATGAAGGGCTCAGCCTCTGTCCGCGACATCGTCAACCTGCCCGACCTCGGCCACCTCTACGCCGCGCACGTCATCCACGACATCTGGGCCGAGGCACAGGCCGCCGGTCGCCTGGAGCAGACCGTCATCGTCACCGACGTCGGCCAGCACCAGATGTGGGAGGCGCAGTACTATCGCCACGACTACGCCCGCACCCTCATCACCTCCGGCGGCCTCGGCACCATGGGCTTCGCGCTGCCCGCGGCCATCGGCGCCAAGTTCGCCTGCCCGCAGAAGGACGTCTGGGTCATCGCCGGCGACGGCGGCTTCCAGATGACCGCCGCCGAGCTCGCCACCATCCAGCAGGAAAAGATCGCCCTCAACATCGCAGTCATCAACAACGGCTTCCTCGGCATGGTGCGCCAGTGGCAGGAGATCTTCTACGACAAGAACTACGAATGCACGCCCATCCTCTCGCCGGACTTCGTCGCCCTCGCCGCCGCGCATGGCATCGCCGGCGCCCACGTCAAGCAACGCTCGGACGTAACGCCCACCGTCACCCGCGCGCGCACCAGCGGCAAGCCCTTCCTCATCGACTTCCAGGTGGAGAAGGAGGACGGCGTCTACCCCATGATCGCGCCCGGCAGCGCCCTGCACGAGATGGTCCGCCGCCCCGCCGCCAACCCCCTCATCGAACTCCCCGAGGACGTGTAGATGACTGCCGACCGGATGTTGCTATTTGAGGACTCACTTCTTGTTGCCGCCCCGACGCTGCTGGCTTGGGAGTGGGCCATTCGGCTCGCTCATAGACGCTACACGCTCTCGGCGATAGTCGTGACAGTTAGCTGCGTGTGGATTTTGCTTGCACGTGTATGGCGCTCAGTCCTTGGCCCTGATTATTCGAATGCACATGCCTACATCGTCATTGCAAACCTCTTGGCATTAATCGCAGTTGCAATAGCTACCCTATTCGTCCGTTCGCAACGGAGTCCGAGAATCTTGTTGGCCGCTCTTTCCCTAGCATTTGTTTGGTTCGTCGCACTTGCCATTATGTACGCGGTGTGAGTCCCGAATTGCATCTAGTGAACTGAAGAGTCCTATGTCCCCTTGCTCCTCCATCCCGCTGCTGCTCCTCGCCGCTCTAGAAGCGCCGGAGGCGCGCCCTATACCAGCGTGGGGCAAAGCCCCAGGTCTCCGTCCGTCAATGAACTGCGGGCTGAAGGCCCGCGCTAAATGCCCGCGGTGGCACCAACCTCCGTGTGCCGCGCCTTCACACCGACGCGCGCTCGCGCCCCTAATCCCAAACAAATCTTTCATCGAACGCAACACCATACTTCGCAAACATCGCCCGCATCTCCGCCTGGTAATCGCGCCGCTGATGATGGGTAGCCTGCGCATCGATATACCGCACCAACGCCGCCCTATCGCTCAATCCGACCGAGAAGGCCGCATACCCGCGCTGCCATCCGAACTTCGCAAACTCCGGCCCCTTCGTCTTAATCCACTTCGCCGACGAAACCTTCAACCTCTCCACCAGCTTCGACATGGACTCGGTTCGCGCAATGAACAATGCAATATGAACGTGATCGCTCACTCCGCCGACCCGCACACAGATGTTCTTCGCTCCGACCGAAGACGCCAGAACCGCATGCATCTCGCCGCGAATCGTATCTCCGAGCAACGGCCTGCGCCCCTTCGTGCTAAAGATCAAATGCACCAACACGTAGGAGAGCGATTGCGGCATGGCAGCGAGTATAGCGCGGGCCTTCAGCCCGCACGGCACCAACATCTAAACCCCCAGAGGACGCATAGATGAGCGCAAAACAAAGGACCATCAGCGCATTGTCTAAGTCGCCGAAAGGCCTCTGCGACTCATGTTTAGAGAAGGCCACAGGCGTTTCGCCACACCAACAGGTCAATCAAGTCTGTCGGAAGCTTGCGGCTGCTGGCCTGATCGCTCGCGATGAAAGCAAGAGCGTGGCCTGTCATGGCTGTCTAAAATTCAATATTGTTAACCGTCTTGTGCAGCCAAGCGGGAAGCACTAACCGAGGGGGAACGATGAGTCGACTTCTAGCGGTGTTTCCAGTGGCAATAGGACTTGCGGCATTGCCAATCCACGCACAGAAGAAGAGTGTTCCCTGCACAATAACATTCTCCCTGGCGGAGCGCGACACGCTCGGCAACGTCAACGTGGGCTTTAGCCCCGAGGGAAGAAAGTGGCTGGAGAAGAAGGTTCTCAAACAATATCCAAACGTTTGCTACGGAGACCAAAAGGCTAATGTCGGAATCTGGTTCTACATCTCTGTCTCAACACAGACTGTGGACTCAGCTACGGCTACTACAAATACGTATCCAAACGGGGACGGTAGCTCAACGAGCCATACAACGGTTCATACGCAACCCGTCGAATACCCGATATACACACTGAAAATTGGACGATTCCACGATGGCAATCTTGAGGTCTTGCGCACCTTTCAACGGGCCAAAAACCCGTCGGGAGGAAGCGTAACTGGCTTAATCAGCAGCCTCAGCAATCCTGAGCACGATGTAATCGCGGATGCTGTCGAATGGTTCTCACAGACGAACCTGGATCAACCCAACGGATCAAGCCCAATCCCGCCGCAATCGAAGTAATCCGAAAGAGCGCATATGAATTCCCTAACCCGCATCATCTGCCATGCTTCGGTTGCCATCTTCCTCCTCGTCGGCTGCAAATCCGCGCCCCCCCAACCCGCGCCCGCCACCACAACGGAAACCACCTCCGCCGCCACCTACCCCGCACGACCCACCACCCCACCACCCCCCTTCAAAATCTTCCACCACGCCAACTCCAGCTTCACCCTGGTCGTCCCCGAGAAGACCACCGACGACGAAATCTCCGCGCTCATCTGGCAACTCCGCGACGCCGCCCGCACCCAATCCTTCGACAAGATCAAAATCCCGCAGAAGCAAGTCGACGCCGACGGCAAGACCGTCTGGTTCCACCTCTATCGCGGCACAAAATGCGCGCCCGAAAAATATGCCCCCGGCGAGCCGCCCTGCGGCGGCAGCTACCACGCCGCCGGCGACTACACCTTCGACACCCACACCAACCCGCCCTGGGACAAAGGCGTGCTCCTCCACGGAGGAGACCACCTCACCCTCCTCTGGAACCCCGACGCCGCCTACACCCCACCCTCAACCTCAACCGCCTCTCCAACCAGCTAGCGGCTAAGAGCTAGCAGCTAAGAGCTAAAACATGCTCCATACCTTCGTCGCATTAGTCCAGGACAAGCCCGGCGTGCTCACCCGCGTCGCCTCGCTCTTCCGCCGTCTCAACATCAACATCGTCTCGCTCACCGTCGGTGAATCCGAACGCGCCGACACCTCGCGCATGACCATCGTCTGCGAGGCGCCCGAGACCGCCGCGCACCGCATCCGCGCCTCGCTCTACAAGCTCGAAATCACCGTTGACGTCGACGAGGTCGGCCGCTCCGAAGGCGTCATCCGCGAGCTCTGCCTCATCAAGGTCGCCGCCGGCCCCAACGAGCCCAATGGCCTCCACTCCCGTTCGCAGATCTTCGAGCTGGCGACTGTTTTCCACGCCCGCGTTGTCGACCTCGCCACCGACTCCATCATGCTTGAGCTCACCGGCTCGTCCAGCAAGATCGAAGGCCTGATTCAAGTCCTGCGCGAGTCCGGCTACACCATCCTCGAGGTCTCCCGCACCGGCCGCATGGCCATGCGCCGCGGCGTCCACACCAGCCGCGTGCTCAAGGCGCTGGGCACGCCTAACGGCAGACCCGTCGACAAGATTGCCCCACCCCCCGATCTCTCCAGCGACGAGATCCTCCCCGCCGAATTCCCCAACGTCGACATCCAGGAAGACGAGGACTAAGACAAAAGATTAGACGAACACGGATCAAGGCGAATAGAAGCACGGATCAAAACGGATAAGACAAGAGCGAATCACGGATAGAGCAAAGACAATGATTTTCAGAGCATCCAACGAATTCAAAATTAATTCTTCGTTCTTGATCCGTTCTTATCCGTGCAAATCCGTGGTCGGTTTTATCGGCGCTCATCGGTGCAAATCGGTGTTAAGCCTTTCATTCAGATAACATTGCTCATAAAGGAAAACGAATAATCATGGCAAAGACTTACCACGACGCAGACGCAGACCTCTCCCTCATCCAGGCCAAGAAAGTCGCCATCATCGGCTACGGCTCGCAGGGCCACGCCCACGCCCTCAACCTCAAGGACTCCGGCGTCGATGTGCGCGTCGGCCTTCGTCCCGGCTCCGCCAACGTCGAACGCGCCCAGAAGGCCGGCCTGGTTGTCGGCAGCGTCGGCGACGTCTCAAAATGGGCTGACGTCATCATGAACCTCACCCCCGACCAGACTGCCGCGAAGGTCTACCACGCCGACATCGAACCCCACTTGGTCCCCGGCAAGACCCTGATGTTCGCCCACGGCTTCAACATCCGCTTCCGCACCATTACCCCGCCCGCCGGGGTGGACGTATCTCTGGTCGCGCCTAAGGCCCCCGGCCACCGCGTGCGCGAGGTCTTCACCGAAGGCGGCGGCGTCCCCGCCCTGGTCGCGGTCGAGCAGGATGCCACCGGCCACGCGCTCGCCCTCGCCCTCAGCTACGCCAAGGGCATTGGCGCCACCCGCGCCGGTGTGCTTGAGACCACCTTCACCGAGGAGACCGAGACCGACCTCTTCGGCGAGCAGGCCGTCCTCTGCGGCGGCGTCTCCGCGCTCATCAAGGCCGGTTTTGAAACCCTGGTCGCGGCTGGATACCAGCCCGAGCTCGCCTACTTCGAGTGCTGCCACGAGCTCAAGCTCATCGTCGACCTCATCTATCGTGGCGGCCTCGCCTACATGCGCCATTCCATCTCCGACACCGCCGAGTGGGGCGACTACACCGCCGGCCCGCGCATCGTCACCGCCGAAACCAAGGCCGCCATGCGCAAGCTGCTCGACGAGATCCAGGACGGCAGCTTCGCCAAGCGCTTCATCGACGAGAACGAGACCGGACGCAGCGAGTTCACCCGCCTGCGCAAGCAGGAAGCCGCCCAGCCCATTGAGATCGTCGGTGCCGAACTGCGCTCCGCCATGCCCTTCCTCGACCCGGTCAAGGTCGTCGACGGCGCCGTGCAGAAGGCCTGAAGCAAGCCGGTCCCCCCGGATACCCCATCCTTGCCGCAATTTACCGCGCCGGGGTGGGGTGTTTTTCTGCCCCCAAAAGCGCTCCCCGGCCCCGTTATCCAATTGCAAAATAACCGATTATCGGTTACCAAAGAATGCGGTAAACGCACTATTTTGCAGGATTGGAAAACTCCAACGCATGGTAGCCTCACCTCAGGTCGTGCTACCCTTTAGTGCTAATCCACTCACACTTTTGGGTCAGGGCCATACAACATAAGGAGTACTCTCCCATGCTGAAATTGCCTCTCTTGCTCTCGCTTCTGCTTGCCACCTGCGCCGCCGGCACCTGCGCCGCGCAGGAGCAGCACTCCCTCGCCCAGTTGCAGAATAATGCGCGCATGCTGATCGTCTTCGCTCCCGACGCCAACAGCGCCAACTTCCAGCGCCAGCTCCAGCTCATCGAGCGGCACAGCTTCGAGCTCTCCGCCCGCAACACCGTCGTCGTCCCGGTCTCCACCTCCTCCAAGTTCGCCGACGAGCAGTTCAGCTTCGAGAACCTGCCTCTCGGCACTGCCAGCGAGCAGGCCGAGGCACGCAGCCGCTTCCACGTCCAGCCCGGCGACTTCCTCGTCATCCTGCTCAACCAGGACGGCGCCGTGCAGATCCGTTCCGCCAGCCCGGTGGACATCCATGAGCTGACCGCCAGCCTCGACGCATCCCGGCACTAGAGGTTTTCCCGGCACACGCCCTCGACGCCGCCCGCCGAACCCCCTATACTAGACCGATCCGGTCCGAGATTGGACCCTTTCGGCGGGCCTCATGCAAAGCTCCCAGGAACTCGAGCAGGAAGTCCAGGCCGTTCTCGCGGGGCCAACCCCTGCGTCTGACATTGCCGCCGCGCTGCGCAAGGTCCAGGGCCTCGACGGAATGGCCGATCAGGACTACCTCTGGCTCGCGCAAAACGGTATCGAGCGCAAGTTCGGCCCCGGTGTCATCGTCTTCCGCGAAGGCGATCCGCCCCTAGGCATGAACATCATCCTGCAAGGCGAGATCCACATCCGCCGCGCCCAGAGCGGCAATCTCTCTTTCTTCATTGCGCGCATGGGCCAGATGTCAGGCGTTCTGCCCTTCTCCCGCATGAAAGGCTACGGAGGCAGCGGCTACACCGTCGGCTACGTCTGGTCGCTCGATATCCCTAAGGAAAAGTTCCCGGAGATGCTGGCCGCTATCCCCTCCATGACGCAGCGCTGCGTCTCTGTCCTGCTCAATCGCGTGCGCGAGGTCACGCGCATGGAGATGCAGGCGGAGAAGCTGACCGCGCTGGGCAAGCTGGCCGCCAACCTGGCCCACGAGCTCAACAACCCTGCCTCCGCCGCGCAACGCTCCGCCGCCAGTCTGTTCGGCGAGCTCCGCAGCTTCGGCGACCTGAAGCAGCAACTCGGCGCGACCCTGACCGAGGAGGGACAGCTCGCGCAGTATCAGGACTGGGCCCGCCGCACCCGCGAGAAGATGGCCGGCTACACCAGTCGGGCCATCCTGCCCGACAACCCGCTCGACCTCAGCGACCGCGAGGAGATCTTCCGCGCCTGGCTGGAGATCCACGGCATCCCTGAGCCCTGGACCATCGCCTCGGTCATCGCCGAATCTCCCGTCACCGTCGCCCACCTGGAGGAGCTGGCCCAGTTGGTGTCACCCAAGGCGCTGGCCGTCTCAGCCGCGGCCTTCTCCGCCTCGATGCGGGTCGAGCGCATGGCCGAAACCGTGGTCAACTCCACCGTGCGCATCTTCGACCTCATCTCCGCCATCAAGGACTACTCCTACATGGACCAGGCGCCCATCCAGGAGATCGACCTGCCGCAGTCCCTGGAGGCCACCCTCGCCATGTTCGCGTCGCGGCTGGAGCACGTCACCATCCAGCGCCATTACGACCCCGAGGTACCTCTCATCAGCGCCTATGGCAGCGAGTTGAATCAGGTCTGGACCGAGTTGATCGAGAACGCCCTCGACGCCATGGCAGCCAACAGCGACGACGGCCTTCCCCGCGGTACCCTGCGCCTCAAGACCGGACGGCTCGGCGAGCTGGTCACCGTCGAAATATGGAACGACGGCCCCGGCATCCCGCCCGAGATCGCCTCACGCATCTTCGAGCCGTTCTACACCACCAAGCCGCCCGGCCAGGGCCTGGGCCTCGGCCTCGACTCCGTCACCCGCATCGTCCAGAAGCACAATGGATCAGTCTCGGTAGATTCCAAACTCGGAGCCACCTGCTTCCAGGTCCGCCTGCCCATCGAGCGCGCCCAAGCCTACTGATTCATCCTATTGATTCAATATGGCTTAAGTCGTAACTTCCACGCCGCGCCAGAACGCCACATGGTGCTTCACACTGCGCGCCGCCGGCTTCGGGTCAGGGTAGTACCACGCCGCATCCGGATTCTCCTGGCCATCCACCACCAGGGTGTAGTACCGCGCTTGGCCCTTCCAGGTGCAACTCGAGGTCGTCGAACTCGCCCGAAAGAACTCCCGCTTCACCGACTCATCCGGAAAGTAAATATTTCCTTCAACCGTCTCGTACGTATCGCTCTCAGCCAGGGTCTGGCCGTTCCACACTGCCTTCGCCATAGGATCAATCCCGCATTTCTTTCAATAAGTTACAGGCGTTAGACGGAGAAGACCCGGCAAACGCACGCACCGTTCTGCACAACTCGTGCAACAGAATTTGTAACAGAGTTGACACAGAAACGCCAGAACACGCGGCCAGCCCGCATCGGAGTGGACACCCTGACTCGGATTTGCCAGCCCAGGACCTATACCAAACCGCTCAGGCCACGCTCTGTACCACCGGTCGTGTCTTCTCCGGATCGGGCAGGGTCAGCACCGGAACCTCCACCGGCTTCGGTGGCCCCACCTTCTTCTGGTAGTTGCACTCCGGCGTAGTCGGTTTCTCTTCCTCGGCTCCCTTGCGCTTGCGCCGCTTGGGCAGCGCCTCCCGGTTGTTCGGGCACACCAGGTAAGTCCCCTTGTCGTTCACCACCTCAAACAGGTAGGCGCTATCGCACTTCGGACAAACCTCATTCACCAGCTTCAGGTTGCTGGCAAAGTCGCACTTGGGATAGTTGGTGCACCCGTAGAAAACATCCCCGCGCTTGGTCTTGCGCACCGCAATGTCTCCGCCGCACTTCGGACACGGCACCTCCAGCAACTCCTGCTTCACATACTTGCACTTCGGATAACCGCTGCAAGCGATGAACTCGCCATACTGGCCGTCGCGCTGCAGCAGCGGCTTGCCGCACTTCGGGCACGCCTCATCCAACTGCACCGGCGGCTTCTGCTGCACCTTCTGGGTCAGCTTGCGTATGGTCCTGCACGGCGGGTCGGCAGAGTAGTCCGGGCAGCTCATAAACGGCCCCCAGGGTCCATTCTTCAGCACCATCACCTTGCCGCAGTTGTCGCAGAACTCCTCTTCCGGAACATCGTCCGCGCCCGGTGCGCTCAGGTCCGGCTTGGCGGCGAAGTTCTCCTTGGTAAAGTCGCAGCTCACCTGTTCCACGGTCACTTTCCGCCCCTTGCCCGCGGCCTCGTCCGCCGCCTCGGCAATCGCTGCGGCCATCTCCTTCACATCCGCCACCTGCTTTGAGTAAGCGCTCGTGTCGTCCACCGTCGCCCGCACAATCATCGGGAAGTGCAGCGCCTTTACGATCTTCTTGGTCACCGCCTTGGCGTCCTTCTTCCACGGCCTCATCGCCACCGTCACCGGCTTCACCCGGGTAAAGTTCGAGCACGAATAGAAGCTGCCGAACTTGCCCCACTTCAGCACCAGCGGGCTTCCGCACTTGTCGCAGATCTCGTCGGTCGGCTGCTCCATGCGCTTGATGTCTTCCATGTGCTCGCCCGCAACCGCAAGCTCTTCCTCAAAGTGGTCGTAGAAGCCGTTCAGCAGATCGGTCCATCGCTCCTCGCCGTCCTCCACCGCATCCAGCTCGCTCTCCAGCTTGGCCGTATACAGCGTGTCGAAAATGTACGGGAAGTTCTTCACCAGCAGCTTGGTCACCACCGTCCCGATCTCGGTCGGGACAAACTTCGCCTGGATCTTCTTCACATAGTCGCGGTCCTGGATTGTATTAATGATGGACGCATAGGTCGATGGCCGCCCAATTCCCCGCTCCTCCAGCACCTTCACCAGGCTCGCTTCGTTGTAGCGTGGCGGTGGCTGCGTGAACCTCTGCTCGTGCGCCAGCTTTTCCAGCCGCAGCGCCTCGCCATCGCTCAACTCCGGCAGCCTGCGCTCGGAATCGTCGTCATCGGTCGCAGCGCCTTCCACCGCCTCCCCGGCAAGCTTCTTCGCCTGCGCGGCCTCGGCCTGGGTCGCCTCCTTCTTCGCCGCCTCGCGCGCCTTCTTATCCTCTTCCTCAAACTTCAGGAAGCCGTCAAACTTCAGTACGCTCCCCGTCACCCGGAAGTCATAGGAGCGGTCCGCCTTCGCCTCGATATCCACCGTGGTCTGATCGAACACCGCCTGCGTCATCTGGCTCGAAACAAATCGCTGCCAGATCAGCCGGTACAGCCGGAACTGCTCATCGCTCAGGTACCGCCGTATCGACTCCGGCGTGTACTCAACATTGGTCGGACGGATCGCCTCATGCGCATCCTGCGCATCCTTCTTGCCTTTGTACTCGTTCGCCGATGCCGGCAGATAGCGCGCGCCCAGCCGCTTCTGGATATACTCCCGCGCCTCGACGATCGCCTCCGGCGCGACCCGGATCGAGTCAGTCCTCATATACGTAATCAGTCCGACCGTGCCTTCGTTGCCGATCTCCACGCCTTCATACAAGCGCTGCGCCACGCCCATCGTGCGACGCACGTTGAAGCCCAGCCGGCTTGATGCATCCTGCTGCAGCTTGCTGGTCGTGTACGGAGCCGAAGGATTCCGCCGGCGCTCTTTCTTCTCCACCGAACGCACACGCCAACTGGCCTTCTCCAACTGCGCAACCACGCCGTCGGTCGCCTGCTTATCCGGCAGCGCATTCGCAATAAAGACTTCCTTGCCTTCTTTGTCGGTCCCATTGGCAACACGCAGCGGCTCCCCGCTCAATCCCACCAGCTTCGCCACGAATGTCTGCCGGCCTTTACCTGCATCCAGTTCTGCATCGATGGTCCAGTACTCCACCGGCTTGAACTCGTTGATCTCCTGCTCGCGCTCCACAATCAGCCGCAGCGCCACCGTCTGAACCCGCCCCGCGCTCAACCCGCGCCGGACTTTATCCCACAATAAGGGCGAGACCTGATAGCCCACCAGTCGGTCTAACACTCGCCGAGTCTGCTGAGCATCGACGAGATTCTCATCCACTTCGCGCGGATGCTCGAACGCCGCCTTCACCGCCTTCTGCGTGATCTCGTTGAAGGTCACGCGCCGCAGCTTCGACTTGTCCTTCATCATCGGCTTCAACTGCATGGACAGGTGCGCGGCAATCGCCTCGCCTTCGCGGTCCGGGTCAGGCGCAAGATACACATAGTCTGCCCGCGCCGCCAGCTTCTTCAGCCGATCCACCACCTTCTCTTTGCCCGGAGACACAATCAGCGTCGGCTTGAACGTACGCCGCGCCAACTCCACCCCAATGTCGTTCTTTGGCAGGTCCATGATGTGCCCGATCGAGGCCTCCACCATGTACTCATTGCCTAGATATTTATTGATCGTCTTCGCCTTCGCCGGCGATTCCACGATCACAAGTGACTTAGCCATTCGTTCCCTTCATCCACCCTTTGCAAATTGCAACTGCACAAAAACTTCCCTTGCATCATTCAATGCGAACCTAACACGGAACCGCCAAACATGCGAACCGGCCCCACCGCCAAAAACTCCAGGGCCAGTCGAGAATCTACACCCATAGACTCCCTTTCTTCAATTCCGTTTCAGCATCCAGCCGCTGAAAACCGACCGCCTGACGCCGATTGCTCCATCGCTCAAACCCACGTCCCACAGCCTGTTACGCGATGAAGGGGATTCAGCCGCGCGCCCATCTCTTTTATATTGTCATCGTCTTGATCCGCGTCGATCCGCCTTGGTCCGCGGTCGCTTCAGCAGTTAACCCTTCAGAAGCAGCGCACATAATTCTTGCCCGGCAACTGCTTTACCTGGCCGCGCAGCTCCAGCTCAAAGAGTGCCGTAAAGATCTCCGGCGACGCCAGCTTCGCCTCCAGCCCCTCGATCAACTCATCGAGCTGGATCGACTTATCCCGCCGCAGCCGCTCGAGCACCACGCGCTCATGCTCCGGCAGCGGCTTGTCATCGGAGTCGGCGCTATCAAACAAAGATGCAGCCCCGCCCGCTTTCGATTCAACTGCAACTCCCGCGGCCTCCATCTCCGCCTCCAGCGCGCACCTCACCTGCGACGGCAGATCTTCCCAAACATCCTCCCACGTCGCCGTCAGCTTCGCGCCCTGCTTAATCAGCGTATTGGGCCCCCACGCATTCTTGTTGGTCACATTGCCCGGCACCGCATACACATCGCGATTCTGCTCCATCGCGCAGCGTGCCGTTATCCGCGTGCCGCTATACTCGCCCGCCTCGATCACCAGCACACCCACGCTCATCCCACTCAAAATCCGATTGCGAATGGGAAAGTTCTGCGGCGCCGGAAACGTCCCCAGCGGATACTCGCTCACAATCGTTCCGCCCAACGCCACGATCCGCTCCGCCAGTTTCTTATTCTCCTTGGGATACACCACATCGATCCCCGTGCCCCACACCGCCACCGTCTTGCCGCCGGCATCCAGCGCGCCCTTGTGCGCCGCCGTATCCACGCCCCGCGCCATCCCGCTCAGGATGGTCAGCCGCCGGTTCGTCAGGTCGCGCGACAAAATCTCCGCCATGCCCACCCCGTAAGGAGACGGCTGCCGCGTGCCCACCACCGCAATCCCCGGCCGCGCCAGCACTGCCGCATCGCCGCGAAGCCACAGCACCGCCGGCGGATCGTAGATCTCCAGCAGCCGTTCCGGATACGCCGCATCCGCGCGCGTCAGAAAGAATCCGCCCACCTCGGCGACCCGCTTCGCCTCATCCTCCGCCGCCTTGTGCGCGCGTCCCTCAAACACAAACTGCGCCGCCTGCGCCGGCAGCCCCGCACCCTCCAGCTCGGTCAGCGATGCCTCAAACACCCGCTCCGCATCGCCCAACCGCACCATCGCCCGCGCAATCCGCGTCGGCCCCATCTCCGGCGTCAGCATCAACGCCATCCACCCCAGCCTTGCCCGTTCAGTCGTCTTCAGCGCATCCTGCTCTGCGTCGCTGGCTCTCGTCATCTCACTCCGTCACATCACTCGCAACAACAACTCTAGCCCTTAAACTCCATTCCATCGAACCATCCATCCAACCTTATGCTCCCGCGCCGTCTGCTGCCCACGCAAACCGCGCCGCCGCTCTACACTAGGAAGTGTCTTGGGCCTGCAAACCTCAAATCGCCTGCGCGTCGCCGCCATCGACTTCCTCAACCCCGCGCCGCTGATGTGGGACTTCGAGCACCCGCCGCTCAACGCCGCCCTGGCCGAACGCTACGAGCTCCACTACACCCTGCCCTCGCGCTGCGCCGAAGACCTGCTCGCCGGCCGCGCCGACCTCGGCCTAATTCCCATCGCCTCACTCGCGCCCGAACTTGCCATCGTTCCCGGCTGCGCCATCGCCTCGCTCGGCCGCGTCCGCTCCATCCAGCTCATCGTGAAGCTGCATCGCCCGCCAGTCGTGGGTGCCCAACATCTCAAAGAGATGTGGGAAAAGAGAGCCGCTGACCTCACCTTCGTCGACGAAGCCCTCCGCACCGTAAGCACCGTCGCCGCCGACACCGCATCGCGCAGCTCGCTCGCCTACGCGCAGGTCCTCTTTCGCAAATTCCTCGGCTCCAATCCAGAATTCCTCCCAGCTCCCGCCGACCCCATCGCCATGCTCGCCCACGCCGACGCCGCGCTGCTCATCGGCGACCCCGCCCTGCTCGCGCTCGAAGACCGCGCCCACATCGAGCAAGCCGCCGGCCCCTGCCTCTGGATCGACATGGCCCACCAATGGCGCACCCGCACCGGTCTGCCCTGGGTCGCCGCCGTCTGGGCCGTCCGCCCCGAATCCCTCATTCACTTTACCCCCGCTGCACTCATCGACGACCTCCAGCAATCCCGCGACCACGGCCTCGCCCACATTGAACCGCTGGTCGCAGAGTGGACCCCACGCATCGCCGTCCCGCCCGCCACCATCCGCCAATATCTCTCCTGCAACATCCACTACGTGCTGGAGCCTGACTGCATCGCCGCCATCTCGCTCTTCCGCCGCTACACCGCCGAAGCCGGCATCCTGCCTCCACTGCCCATCCTGCGCTTCCTTTAAATCAATCCCTCACCGCGACTTCACCGCTCCCGCAGCCGTCTTACCCACTATGACCCATCCGGCCTCGGCGATCGCAACCCTCCGCCCCATCCTGATTGCCCTCGCCGCCGCCACGCCGTCCGCCGCCGCGCGTCACCCCAATCCGCTCATTCACCTGCTGCTGTCCTTCGGACTCGCCGGCTTATTCCTGGTCTCCATCGTCGATTCGTCCTTCGTCCCCCTACCGATCCCCGGCATCACCGACATCATGGTCGTGGTGCTCGCCGCCCAGCAAACCAACCTCTTCCTGCTGGTCGGCCTTGCCACCGCCGGCTCTTTCCTCGGCGGCTTCTTCAGCTACCAGGTCGGCCAGTCCGGCGGCATGGCCTTTCTGGAGAAGCACGTTCCCCCACGCATCTTCAAGCCCGTCTGCGGTTGGATGCAGGAGCACGCCATCCTCGCCGTCGCGCTGCCCGCCATCCTGCCGCCGCCCATGCCGCTCTCGCCCTTTGTGCTGGCCGCCGGCGCGCTCAACATGTCGCGCAACAAGTTCCTCGCCACCTTCACCCTCAGCCGCCTGCTGCGCCACGCCATCGCCGCCGCGCTCGGCGTCTACTATGGCCGCCACGTCCTGCGTCTGTGGAACAGTTTTACCCGCCAATGGGGCACCCAGATCCTCATCGTCATCTGGAGCATCATTCTCATCAGCGTCGGCATCGGCTTCTGGAAGCTCTACCAGACCTCGCGCGCCGTACGCGTCCCACGCGAAGCACCCTCCACCCAGGCCCCACCCACCGAAGCTTGATTCAGGGAACAGGCGGCAGGGAACAGGAAGAACCGCAGACCCACCGCTTTTGCTTTTGCCTTCACCGATCCCTGACAACTGATCACTGACACCTGTCTTCACATCTCCCACTGCAGCAGCGTCGTCCCCACCGTAAAGCCCGCGCCCACGCTGGCCAGCAACACCAGGTCGCCCTTCCTCAGGTGGCCTTCGTCGAGCGCCGTCTGCATCGCCATCGGGATGGTCGCCGCCGTGGTATTGCCAAAGCGGTCGATGTTGATCACCACCCGCTCCAGCGGCAACCCCAGCCGCTCCGCCGTCGACAAAATGATCCGCTTGTTCGCCTGGTGCGGAATAAAGCACGCCAGGTCCTTGCCCGTCACCCCATTGCGCGCCAGCAGCGTCTCCGCCGCCTCGGCCATCTTGCGCACCGCAAACTTGTACACCGCCTGCCCATCCTGATGCACCACGTGCATGTTCGCCGCCACCGTCTCCGCCGTCGCCGGATGCAGGCTCCCGCCTCCCGGCATATACAGGCTGTGCGCGCCCGAGCCGTCGATCTCGTGGTGATAGTCCACCAGCCCAATCTCGCCCTCGGCGCACGGCTCCAGCAGCACCGCACCCGCGCCATCGCCAAACAGGATGCAGGTCGCGCGGTCCTTATAGTCCACGATCGAGCTCATCGTGTCCGCGCCAATCACCATTACCTTCTTGTGCGCGCCGCTCTCCACCAGCTTCGCGCCCATCTGCAGCGCATACACAAACCCCGAACACGCCGCCGACAGGTCGAATCCCCACGCGCCCTTCGCCCCAATCTTGTCCTGCACCAGGCACGCCGTCGCCGGATACAGCATATCCGGCGTCACCGTGGCCACGATAATCGCCTCCACCTCGCTCGCCGCGATCCCGCGCACCTCCAGGCATTTCCGCGCCGCCTCCGCGGCCAGGTCGCTGGTCGCGACCCCCTTGTCCACAATGTGCCTGGTATGGATCCCCGTCCGTTCCGTGATCCACTGGTCGTTGGTGGCGACCATCTTCTCCAGATCGGCATTGGTCAGCAATCGCGGAGGAACGTACGTCCCCAAAGAACTGATCTTCGCCCGCACGCTCTGCTGCGGCTTCAACTTCAGACTCAAACTCTCACCTCAATTGCCTCTGGCACGGCCCCTCGCGGCGCCGAATCCATCGCGTTCAATTGCGTAGGCACGGGAATCATTCTCTCCGACCCGCGCCCGAAGAACAAGTCCCGCCCTTCCAAAGCATCTTCGGTCGGCTTGCGTCCTCAATTGTCTCGGGGGTCAATGCGGACTCGACATCCTCAACTGACAACGGTCAACTGAGAACTGACAACTGCAACTAAAAGCGCCGGGCGACCTACTGCGCCCATACTAGCCCGTTACCGTTGCTTCCTTCCGGACCTGGCGGGGTTGGCGGGATTACGTCGCGTAGGACCCGGCACTAATCGAGTCTACCATCCACCGACGCCTCACGCCCCATCGGCTCGGGTGCCCCATCCATGACGTCTTCCTTGTCATGGGTGGGATGTAAAGCGCGCACCGCCCTTACTTGCCACACTCTGACCCACGCAGTATGTTGATCCCCATGCTTCGCCTCGTCCTCTTTCTGCTCGCTCTCACCCTCCCTGCCCTAGCAGCCGACGTCCGCGTCCGTGTCGATCCCTCCGCTCCACCCGCCGCGCCCGGCAACGAAGACCGCACCACCTTCCCCACTATCCAGAACGCCCTCGACCACCACCCGTTCGCGACGGACGGCGGTCGCGTCTTCATCGAGATCGTTCCCGGCACCTACCATGAGCGCGTCATTGTCACCCAGAATCACGCCAACATCACCCTCCTCGGCCTGGGCAAGTCACCCTCCGACGTTGTCATCACCAACTCGCTCAACGCCAAACAAGCCGGCGGAACCTTCTTCACCGAGACCGTCGAGATCAACGGCCCCGGCTTCCAAGCAGACAACATCACCTTCGAAAATGCCGCCGGTAACACCGGCCAGGCCGTTGCTGTCGCTAACCGCTCCGACCGCTCCATCTTCAAGCGATGCATCATCCGCGGGAACCAGGACACCCTCTTCGCCGACTTCGGTCGCCAGTACTATCTCAACGACCGCATCGTCGGCAATGTCGACTTCATCTTCGGCAACGCCGCCGCCGTCTTCGACGCCACCCTCATCCTCTCCAATGGGCCCGGATACATCACAGCTCAGTCCCGCACCTTGCCTACCCAGCCCACTGGCTTCGTAATCTACGACTCAATGGTCATGGCGGAGGGCGACGCGGACGACGCCCCCGCCGGCGCACCCGACTCTAAAACCATCATCGCCGCCCACGGCAAGATTGGCCTCGGCCGCCCCTGGCGAGCCTACTCCCGCGTCGTTTACATCGACACCGTCCTCAACACCGGCGCGCTCGATACCGCCGGCTGGAACAACTGGGGCAATCCCGCCAACGAGTCTACTGCCTACTACGCCGAATCCAACTCCACCGGCCCCGGCGCATCCCCCTCCACCCGCGTGCCCTGGTCGCACCAGCTCACCCCCGCCGAGGCCAGGCAATACCTTCCCCAAACCTTCCTCGCCGGCCCCAAATCCGGCCCCGACCACTGGGACCCCATCGCCGCAGCCGCCAAGCTCCCCTGACCCTCCACATCATGGCTTGCCCGACCCGAAAAAGTTCGCCACTCCGCAAGCCGACTCCCTCGCAATACGTCTTACACTAGAGCAATTCCTGAGTCGCCGTATCCGAAGCTACCACCCTCAAGTCGACGCGACCCCAAGGAGCGGCGACCCCGCACAATGCCCAGGATGGCCACGGCAACGCAGGAGTTGCTCTCAGTTCCTTCCCGCACCTCCGGCCCCGGCAATCGATCCGCGATAGAAAGGACATTCCGGTCCATGACTCATTGCATCGCCTCTCGCAAGCGTCACATCGCGACCTTCCTCATCGCACCCGCATCCTTTGCCCTCGCTCTCTTCGTCACCGCGCAGGCGCCACCTCCGATGGCGGCGCCGCCCCCACCTCCGCCTCCACCACCATCGCAATCGTCCGACCAGGCAACGCCGCCTCCCGCTGCAACCCTGCTCTCCGCCCCCACCAAGCCCATCGACTTCGATATCGCCACCTTCAAGATCAATAAATCCGGCGGCCTGATGCCCTACATTCAAATCCCCGTCGGCGGCGACGGCTTCAGCGCGCAGAACCGGCCTATCCACGACATCATCCGCTTCGCCTTCGCCCAGGGGATCGGCGGCGCCTATCGCATCTCCGGCCAGCCCGCCTGGGTCGACGACGACCGCTACGACATCCAGGCCAAGGTCGCCGTCGAAGACCTGCCCGAATGGCAGAAACTCAACGCCGTCGGCCAGAAGATCGCCCTCCAGGGCTTCCTCGTCGAGTACTTCAAGCTCAAGTACCACCCCGACGCCACCCCTCACCCCTTCTACGCCCTCACCGTCGGCAAGAACGGCGCCAAAATGAAGGTGTATAAGCCCGGCGACAGCTTCAAAACCCCAAACGGCCAATCCATCGCCGGCACAAATCTGCTCAGGTGGATCGGCCCCAGCGAGTTCATAGGCCAGTCCTGCAACATGGCGCGTCTCGCCAGTTGGCTCTCCAGCTACGCCGACCGCGGCGTGCTCGACCAAACCGGCCTCAGCGACTTTTACAACTTCGACCTCCGCTTCGACGACATGCCCGACCCCAACCGCCCAGACGGCCCCAGCGTTCCTTTCCTCGCACTGCGTCCCGCGGACGCAACCCCCGCCCTCTTCTCCGCCATCAGGCAGCTCGGCCTCGAGCTCAAGGCCGCCACCGGCCCCATGGACGGAATGGTCATCGACCACATCGAGCGTCCTCCCGACAACTAGCCCGCGACCGGTCTGCCGTCACTCCCCAAATCCGCATCCAACCAGCTAGCCCCCAAACCGGCCGCACGCAAATCGTCTCGTTCAACGGAGTCCTACCATGCTGCTTCTTCTCCTCATCGTCCTCATCCTCGTCTTCGGCTTTGGTGGTTACCGCATGGGCCCGGGCTTCGGCTACTACGGCGGCGGCGGCATCTCCCTCATCCTCACCATCGTCGTCATCCTCCTGCTCCTCCGAGTCATCTGACCGCAACCTCACCCGCCCTCCTCGACCCCCGCGCATTGGGAACTACGCACGCCCGTCGGCTGCCGTTAAGCGCGCCGTCATCATCCTTACCCTGAGCTTTGCGGAAGGGGAAGAACGCTGCATCCCGCTTTTTAACCTCAATGCAACGATAAAGTCCGAGCATCTGAGCCAGCCCTGCGTCTATCGGACATAAGCGCATCCAAGGAGACTCGGGCGATGGCCACGACCTGCTCACGCACACTTCTGTTCCTCATCGTTGCATCGGCAAGCACCGCACTCGGTCAGACTGCCGTGTCGGTGCCGCCGATCGCACCCACGGTGTCGCTCGGTGATCCGGACCGCACGGTCAACCTGGACACTGGGAACACTACCTACAAGAACGGCTTCTTCATCACCAGGAAGGGGTTAGATGAGGTCAGCATAACCGACAAGGAGGGCCACGGCTCCGGCTATCTCACACTCTCCGCACCGGACAAGGATGCTTTCATCCCCAGCGAGTTTATCAGCGACTTCGCCCTATTCAAGGATGGCAGCATCGTCGCCTCGTGGACCTATATGCTGCGCGACGAGGCCAAACGGTACTTCTACCTCACCCACTATGACGCGGGAGGCAAGCTCATCGGTCAAATTGACCTCGGGCCGTGGCGTGCTTCGAAGATATGCATTGCCCAGGACAACTCCATCTGGGCGCTTTCATCGCAAAATGTGGATGGAAATCCGGTCTACTCTCCCGATGAAGGTGTGCTGCGAAACTACAAATTCGGCTCGGGATTCGTTCGGGCGGCGGTCCCGCGGTCCAACTTTGCGCAGGATGGCGAGGCTTATGCCAGCCGCGACACCATCGACGCCGCCATCGACTGCTCCGGCAACAAGATTCACGCCCTCACCGGCGACGGCCAGTGGATTGCGTACACGCCGGGCGGCGATTTCACCCTTACAAAGGTCGAGCCGCTAAACGAGTACGCGATGTACGGCTTCGCCTATCTCGACGAGAACCACATCTACGGTTTCATGAAATCCGGCCCCGGCTACTCCGTGCCGAGCATGCTCGCCGAGCTGCTTCCCGCAAAGGATCGCAAGGGGCTGGAATGGGTCGAGTTACCGCCCGACAAAACCCTCCCCGAGAACCAACCCGCCTCGGCGGCGGACGCTGGTCCCGCCAAGGCCCCTGTCGTGGTTACCAAGCTGCTCGGCGCGGACCACGCGAACGGCGAGCATCTCGTCTATCAAGTTTCAACGGACTCCGCCAATCCAACTCCACAGAACTCCGTCCTCTTCTGGTCGAAGCCGCTCTTCGCCACCGCCCCGAGTCACGCAGAATAATGACTTTGAGCGATCTACTCTAACCTTGTCAGTCCGGTGAAACCCTGACCGCAGGTAACTACCGCTCCTTCTTCGCGGCCGCCAGCGTCTTCAGGGCAATTGGCGGATCGAACTGCGTCGTTAGCACCCTCGTGGAACCACCTCTTCATCTACCTGTGTAGTCGCCATCCTTGACACACCCGTTACAATTAAAGAAGCGGGACTTATCAGGCGTGGGGGCCTGAACCCTGCTCCGTTTGGGGCCAAAAAACGGCTATAAGTATAAGATTCCAGATATTTTGCAAAACAAGTTGTTTGGAATCAGAATCAAAAAATATAACTCGTTTGTTTCCGAGATTTGGCATTTTTTGGGGGGGGTACCTTGCCGGCGAACACCATAGCCTCCCCTGCTCCAAAGCGGGTCCTGCTGAGTTGGAGCGGCGGCAAGGACAGCTCCTGGGCGCTGCATCTCCTCCGCCAGCAGCCCGAGTACGAGGTCGTCGCCCTGCTCACCACCATCAATGAGCGCTTCCGCCGCGTCGCCATCCACGGCTTCCGCGAAGAACTCCTCGACCAGCAAGCCGACGCCGCCGGCCTGCCGCTGTGGAAGGTCGATCTGCCCTTCCCCTGCTCCAACGCCGATTACGAGTCGCGCATGGTCGCCGTCTGCGCCCGAGCCGCCGCCGAAGGCCTCTACGGCATCGCCTTCGGCGACCTCTTCCTCGAGGACATCCGCGCCTACCGCATCGAGAAACTCGCAGGCACCGGCCTCCAACCCCTCTTCCCCGTCTGGTGCGCGGGCCTTGGAATTTCAACCGCTGAACTCGCCCGCCGGATGATCGCGTCCGGCCTGCGCGCGCATCTTACCTGCATTGATCCGCGCGTCCTCAACCCGTCCTTCGCCGGCCGCACCTTCGACGCCGCTCTGCTCGCCGGCCTGCCCGACGGCGTCGACCCCTGCGGTGAGCGCGGCGAGTTTCACACCTTCGCCTTCGCCGGCCCCATGTTTTCGCGTACCCTATCCGTACTTCCCGGCGAGATTGTAGAGCGCGACAATTTCTTCTATGCCGATCTCCTGCCCACGCAACCGCTCCAGCCCCGTCCCGAAGCATCGCGCGCCAGTGTGGCTTCTCTCGATCCCAGCCTGCCTGCTGCTCGCGGCGTGTCCCTTGCCAGTAGCCGTCTGCACCGCCTCCGCGCAGACCCTGGCTAGGCCCGGCTGGAACGGCTCCGGCTTCAACGCCGACCCGTGGTGGAAGCACGCCATCTTCTACCAGCTCGGCGCGCAATCCGCAGATGGAATCATCAGCAAGCTGAACGCATTGCAATCGCTCGGCGTCGACGCATTGCTTCTGCCCGCACCAGCACAAGGATTGGCAGCAGATTCCGATTCCGAAGCCTTCGACGACCTTATCCTTCAGGCCAGTGCGCGCAACCTTCGCGTCCTGCTCACCTTGCAGGCCTCCAGCGCGAACGCCGATCTCGCCGCAACCGCCCGCTTCTGGCTCAGCCGCGGCGTCTCCGGCTTCCGCGTGGTCACGCCGCCCGGGCAGGACAGCCAGGCCATCGTGCAGGCCTTGCGCAAGGCCACCAGCAGCGCGGTCGGCGGGCGCATCGTCATCGCCGACTTCGATCCCAGCGCCAGCTCCGCCGCTCCGGTCGCAACACCGCATCTGCTCTCTCGAAATTCAAAAGCCAAAAGCTCCGCCTCGCTCGGCGACCCCGCAGGCGCGCAGCTACTGATCGACTCGCGCCTGAGCAGCATTCAGCCACTCAACGCTGCCAACCTGCGTCCTCTGCTGGCCCAGTCGCTGCTTCAGCCCAACCTGCTGCTGGACTTCAGCCCACCCGCAGCGCCCAACCCTTCCAGCTCCGAGCTGGCCAGGGTCATTGCGACCATCCAGCTCACCACGCACCCGGCTGCGCTGATCGACGCCAGTCAACAACTCGCCCTGCAAGCCGGCGAACCGCCAACTCCCGCGGTAACCGCCGCCAAACCACTCGCACCCCCGCAGTCCGCAGCCTCGCCGGCGGCTGCACTCTCCGACTGGGTGCGCCAGCTCGACACGCTGCACCGCGGCAACGCCACACTGCGCTACGGCAGCATCGCCCTGCTCAACTTCGATGCCCAGAATGTGCTGGTGTGGGTCGCGCGTCCGGTGCCTGGAGCAGGTCTGGCCGCGCCCGTAGTCGTGGCCTGCAATCTGTCCTCGTCGCCGGCAAGATTGTCGCTCACCGCAGCCATCAAGGGCCTCGGCTTGCATGGCTGGTTTCTGCGCACCCTGCTGCGCTCCGATCGGGCGATGGGCGCGCAGGATCTCGATTCGGTCGCTGTGCCGCCCTTCGGCGTCTACATCGGCGAGCTGCGCCGCTAGCTCCGGCAACGTCGGGACTACCGCTGCGTCTGTTTCTCCAGCCGTTTGATCTGGTCGGCGTCCATCTCTTTGCGCAGTTGCAGCAGCATGTGGGTGTTTGCCTTTTCCAACTCCGCACGGGCCTGCGCCACCCGATCGATCTGCGCAAACAGCGAGGGCTCGTCGGGCGCGGATGACCTGGAGAGTTCCTCCATCTGCGCCTCCGCCTGCTGTACCGCCTGGAAGCGCGAGAGCAGCATGCCCCGGTTCTGCTCGAAGACAGTGTCCATGCGGGTCTGCTGCTCAGGGCTGAGCTTCAGGCTCTTGGCAAATCCCTTGTCATCCCACCATCGTCCCGGCGGACCCAGCTGCAACCCGGCGCGAGGCTCGGGGCCCTGCCCCCTTTGCCCCGACGGCTGACCTCCCCCCGCCGGCCCCGGACCTCCCTGCCCTCCCGGACCGCCCGGTCCCCCATTGGGAAGCTGCGGGCCACCCATTCCGCCGCCCGGACCGCCCATTCCTCCGCCCGGACCACCCCCGCCCGGCGGCGGCCCGCCCCCGCCGCGTCCCTGCGCAAACACCGTGCATGCCCCCAGCATCAGGCAGGCTGCAGCCACAAGTGCTCGGGCGAGTGTCCCTCTTCCGCGTCTCATTAGTTGGACATCCTTTTCGCAGACTTGTTCCGCGCTCCGTGCGCGGCCGCGGTCAGGCCGTATACGCTGGCTGGCGTCGACTCATCCGCGCGCAGCTCTCCATCGATGGCCGAGAGCAGCTCATTGTCTGCCTTCAGCGTTGCGGGCGACGTCACTCGGGCCGGCTGTACCTGCGCCACCTGCTGGTGCGTCACCAGCGCGTGATCCGGGCGCACCGAAGCCTGACGCACGGAAACGCCAATGCCCACCCCCAGCGCAACCGTCAGCACGGCAGCCGTCCACGCCTGCGGGCGATAAATCCACGCGAAGCCTGGCTTGCGACCAGCCTCCAGCGCCGGGAGTGAGGCCGCGCGGCGCTCCGCCCACAGGCGGCTCTCCTGCGCGAAACCGGCGATGGCGCCGGAGACCCGCTCTGCCTCCTGCGCACACTGCGCACACTCCTTCAGGTGCGCCCTCACCGGGGCCGCACTTATGCCCAGCAGCAGATCGGTGAACTGCTCGTCGGTAAGGTGGCTCTGTTCGCGGTCGAGTTCCATTAGGCCCTCCCTCCCAGCTTTAGCCGCACCGCTTTGACCGCGCGGTGAAGATGGGTTTTTACTGTGCCTACCCGCATCCCGGTGGCCTGGCAAATGTCCTGCAACTCCATCTCTTCGATAAAGCGCATCAGGAAGACCGTGCGTTGCTTCACCGAGAGTGTCTCCAGCGCCGCCGACACCAGTTGCGCGCTCTCACGCGCCAACATCTGCGACTCCGGCGAGCTCTCCCGGCCGGGGAGCAGCGACGCCATCTCGCTCAGGTCGGGCGCCGTCTTCTGCACGTTACGCCAGAACTGGAACTTGCGTGAGCGCTGATGGTCGCGCACTAGGTTAGTCGCGATGTGGGCCAGCCAGGTATAGACGCTGCAGTCTCCGCGAAACGACTCCCGGCCCCGGTAGGCCTTCAGCAGGCAATCCTGCACAATCGTCTCGGCCAGGTCCTGGTCCCCGGTGGAATAGGCCACAAACCGCAGCAGGCGGGACCGGTACATTCGGTCCAACGCCTCAATATCGTCCAGCTCGGTCAAGGTTGGCTCGTCCGACACGCAGCCGATCATAGCGGGATTGAGAATAAACTGCATACAGGATGTAGACGCCTCCCCTGCCGCCCGCGATTACAAGGGGCCGAAAAAGATTCCCAAAGCCCCACTCAAAGCCCCCTAAATTCCCATAGGATACGGCTTCTCGTGCAGGCCCTGCGAGTCGCTTGCCTTCGCTCCCGACCGCTCGAACCGACCCTGCAGCAGGCTCAACAGCCCGGTATACCAATATCCCAATACAAACAGCAGCAGAAACGGCACGGTGAAGTAGTTCTCCGTGGTCATCGCGTACCAAACCGTCCAGGCAAAATAGGTCCCGATCGCCAGCTCGATCCACGGCACAATGCCCAGCCGCTTGCGGTACACCTTGGCCTGGCTGGCCTCACCCTTCTTCCTCACCCGGTACTTCGGCGTGCGCGCAAATGCCGATTTGTGGCCCACCAACGCCTCCATCACCGCCCGGGTATTGGTCACTGTCAGGCCCACCCCCAGCGCCATCAGGAACGGCACATACAGAAACGTCTTGTACCAGGTCTTCGGGAACAGCTCCTTTTGGCTGACCAGGTAGAACGTCGACACCGACATCGTGCTGGCAATAAACAGCGGCAGGTCGATCAGCAACATCTGGATGTACCCCTGCCAACTGCGCACGATCATCGCCGGCATCAGCAGCACGCTTAGGATAATCATCAGTGGATAGCTGATATTCGCGGTCAGGTGATACCACGCCTCCAGCTTGGTGTGCCAGGGCGCGTCGCTCTTCATCACCCGCGGCAGCAGCTTCTTGCCTGTCTGGATCAACCCCTTAGCCCAGCGTGCCTGCTGGGTTTTGAATGCCGTCATCTCGATCGGCAGCTCGGCGGGGCATTCCACATCCTGCAGATACTTAAACTTCCAGCCCGCCAGTTGCGACCGGTAGCTCAGGTCGGTGTCCTCGGTCAGGGTGTCGTGCTGCCAACCGCCTCCCGCTGAGATCGCCTCGCGCCGCCACACCCCCGCCGTGCCGTTGAAGTTGAAGAACACCCCCGACCGCGAGCGCCCTCCATGCTCCAGCACAAAGTGCCCATCCAGCAGAATCGCCTCCACCTGGGTCATAAAGCTGTAGTTCCGGTTCAGGTGGGTCCAGCGCGTCTGCACCATGCCGATCCCCGGCTCGGCAAAGTGGGGCACCACCTTCATCAGCCAGTCCGGCGGCGGCACAAAATCCGCGTCGAAGATCGCGATCAGCTCACCGTGCGCCACCCTCAAGCCCTCGTCCAGCGCACCCGCCTTGTATCCATGGCGGTTGGTGCGATGCAGGTACGCGATCGGCTGCGGTCCCAGCCCGGCAAACCCGCGCGCGTAGCGCTCCACGATCTCGCCCGCGACTTCAACCGTCTCATCGGTCGAGTCGTCCAGCAACTGGATCTCAAACCGGTCCCGCGGATACTCCAGCCGGCACACCGCGTCGATCAGCCGGTCGACGATGAACTGCTCATTGAAGATCGGCAGTTGCACCGTCACAAACGGCAGCTCGCCCTCGGCATAATGCCCGCCCGGCTCGTCCCACTTCGCCGCGTTCTTTTTATTCTTGTAGTAGAGCCACACCAGTTGGTATCGATGGATCCCATAAAACGCGAGGATCACCATCACCAGGAAGTACGGCACCAGCATGGAGATGTCGAAGGCGTTCCAGCGATACAGCCCGCGGAAGGTGTGGTCCCCATAATGCGTGTGGAGATAGTGGCCAAGCCCCTTGTTGGCCAGCAACATCGCCAGCGGAGCGTGCAGGTTCGTGAGCAAGGATGGCAGGAGCATACTCCGCGGGCAGGGTTGCCGTTCTCGACGATTCTACGCGAACCGGCTATTCGGGTAGACGATCTTCATACATGTCCAGGAAATCCGCAGGATTGATGACATACACGCCGGAGACTCTCTTTGAATACAAATGGCCAAAGTGGTTCTTGTCGCCTGTAACCAGATAATCCACGCTCGCGGCAATCGCAGCCGCGAGAATCGGCTCATCCTTTGACACCACCCTGATGTAGGGTGGAATCAAACGAGCGTCTGCGTCGCTGACAATCTGAGTGCGCGCCAGAAGCTCCGACAACCGCGCGTTGTGACCGAGGGACCTGACATTGCGCGACACCTCGCCGATCGCATAATGCGAAACCACTGGCGTGACATCGCGAAGCCGCCAGAAATCCCGAAAGTCGGAACCTTCCTTGAACGATGCGGAAAACAGGACGTTCGAATCAAGGTAGACGCGAAGAACCGGAAGCTCACGCACTGCGCCTCTCTTCAATCAGTTCGCGTCGGCGCCGTTTCCGCCGTGCGTCCCACTCCGCATCGGTTGGCAACGTGTCTCGGTGGTTCGGCTCCAGCCCTTCGATCTTTGCGGGGTCAACCCCCATCTCCAAAACATCCGGCAGATTCCGGTCCCACTCTTCCTTGGTCATCGAATTGATCAGGATGAAGTACGCCCTCTCCTCCGGCGACCACACCTCTGGTTCATAAACAAACGCCGGACGAATGCGAATCTCGCCGTCCTTGGCCTCGGTCACCAGCAACGATCCGTCCCCCAGCCCAAACTGCTTGCGCAGCTTCGCCGGCAACACAATCGTCCCCCGCTTCCCCATCTTGATCGTCGTCGTCGCCATCCGCCAAATCCCTCCGATTTTCAGAATATCAGATATTCAGATATTCGAATCCTTGACAGTCGCATGTACAACGTATATACGTATCGTGTGGATGTACTCTACCCGCTCGGGGAACTGCAATTCGTCTGGGATGTGCATAAAGCTGCTG